>ENA-OQIG01001287-OQIG01001287.1-human-gut-metagenome-genome-assembly--contig:-NODE-1287-length-11217-cov-1.979441_pt1 | contig 11217 bp, 15 predicted proteins | sample MGYA00242576_ERZ504741 | MGnify/ENA primary metagenome ERZ504741 (study PRJEB26092, sample SAMD00036436) | human gut metagenome | host: Homo sapiens | study: EMG produced TPA metagenomics assembly of... | reverse complement strand
ATTACTTATTACCTATTACTTATTCATTAATCTTGTTAATTCTTATATCCAAAAGACATGATTGGCGTGTTATTTGCGATATAAAAGTATGAACGATTAAATTCATAAAACATGGCTTATATAGATTATTATAAGATTCTTGGAGTTGACAAAAAGTGCTTCTCAGGATGATATCAAAAAGGCTTTTCGTAAGTTGGCCCGGAAGTATCATCCTGACCTGAACCCTAATGACCCAAGTGCGAAGGACAAGTTTCAGGAAATCAATGAAGCCAATGAAGTACTGAGTGACCCTGAGAAGCGTAAGAAGTATGACGAGTATGGGGAGCATTGGAAACATGCCGATGAGTTTGAAGCTCAGAAAAAAGCGCGGCAGCAAGCCGGTGGCTTTGGCGGTGCCGGAGGCTTCGGCGGATTCGGTGGTGGCGGTCAGGGATTCTCTGATGGTGACGGAACGTATTGGTATTCGTCCGACGGTGGCAAAGGATTCTCCGGAGGTAATGCCGGTGGTTTCTCCGATTTCTTCGAATCGATGTTCGGGCATCGGGGCAGAGGACAAAGCTCTGCCGGATTCCGTGGACAGGACTTTAATGCGGAGCTTCATCTTTCACTGCGTGATGCTGCTCAGACGCATAAACAGATATTGACTGTCAATGGTAAACAAGTACGTATTACGATTCCCGCAGGCGTGGCCGACGCAGGTGATTAAACTGAAAGGTACGGAGCTGAAGGTGTGAACGGAGGTCCGGCCGGTGACTTGTATATCACTTTCGTCATTGCCGAAGACCCTGTATTCAAGCGCTTGGGCGATGACTTGTACGTAGACGTGGAAGTAGACCTTTATACTGCTGTATTGGGTGGTGATAAAGTCGTTGACACGCTGGACGGTAAAGTGAAACTGAAGATCAAACCGGAGACTCAGAACGGTACGAAAGTACGTCTGAAAGGCAAGGGATTCCCGGTCTATAAGAAAGAAGGACAATTCGGTGACTTGATTGTTACCTATTCCGTCAAGATTCCGACGAATCTGACAGAAGCGCAGAAGGAGTTGTTCCGTCAATTACAGAGTATGAACTAAAATGAATGAGCACTATGCAGACCGAATTAATAATTGTCAGTGAATACTGTCAGAAGTGTCATATTGAACCTTCATTCATTGAGATGCTGGAAGAAGGTGGTTTGATTAATGTACGTACCGAAGCCGGAAAGCATTATCTGCTTGTCTCCGAACTTCCGAACGTGGAACGTTATAGCCGGATGTACTATGACTTATCCATCAATATGGAAGGCATTGACGCCATTCATCATATGCTGGAAAGAATGGACGATATGAGGCGTGAAATTACTTCCCTCCGCAAGCAACTTCTGTTGTTTCGGGAAAGGGAAATAGAAGAAGCGGACTGGTGAAAAAACGAAGCCTCTGTTTGGTGCAAACGAAGGCTCTATTTATAGCAAACAGAGGCTCTGATCTACGTGAACAGAGCCTCTGTTTTATTCGGGCGGTACAGTACAAAGAAAACTATCCGATGTACGTGCAGATTTCTTCCAGATAGCGTGCGTCCGTTTCATCAAAGCTGTCCGGTGTATCGCTGTCTATATCCAGCACTCCGATGACGTTTCCTTCTTTTATAATAGGTACTACTATCTCCGATTTGGAATCGGAACTGCAGGCTATGTGACCGGGAAACTGCTCTACATCAGGAACAATCAGCGTCTGCGCTTCCTTCCATGCCGTGCCGCAGACTCCTCTGCCGAAACGAATGCGTGTACAGGCGATGGGACCTTGAAACGGTGCCAATACGAGTTCGTTGCCTTCCACCAGATAAAAGCCGACCCAGAAAAAAGTGGAAAGTCTGCTTCAGTGCGGCGGCAATATTTGCCAGATTGGCGATACGATTCGTTTCCGAGCTTACCAATGCTTGTAGCTGTGGAAGCAGTTCACGATATTTCTCTTCTTTATTACCAGTGTGGATCAGTAAATTTTCTGCCATCTCTGTTTCTATTTGATTTGGTTTAGAATACTCGGGTCTTTTATTTTATCATCCTCTGCGAAGAAGATGATTTTCGTCAGTATCTCCGCTGTTTTCGGTCTTCATCCACAAAAGGCAGGAACAGTCGTCCGCGACTTTGCGAGTGTACCGGAAGAACGGCTATTTGTGCACCGCCTTCTTTATGGATAACACCGCTGCCCAAATGAATGTTGTATTTGCCCAGCTTACCTTCGATGTATGCAAAGTTCCCTTTCACCCTGACGTTGCTGAAGTGGAACAGGGGCAGGGTGAGTTCTACCAATGCACGGCGCATCTCGATGGTGGAATGGCTGGTTTCCGGATCGACACTTCCGGCGTGAGCCACACTGACGGCGAGGTCTACATCCCTCATCACTTCGGAGAAGACAACAGGTGGAATCTCTGAAATCTTCATCGGCTTATAATCCTTGCGATTATGGAAGCAGACAAATTCCAGCGTGGGAGCTTCGATGTCGGCAGGAGAGAACCAGTCCGCCATCGCATAAATCGTGGCAATAATATTCTCTTTATAGTATATCTTCTGAAGTCCGTCTTCGTAATCGGCTACCCAGCGGCGTCCTTTCAGTACGGCAACCGTTTTCTGCGGTTGAATCTGATTTCCGGCATAACGGCGGGATTGCGTAGCGCTTTCCTCTTCCGTTGTCGGGATGTACAATTCTCGGAATACCTGCTTGAAAGGCTGGCGGATGGCTTTGTCAAACAGGAACTTCTGATAAGCATGCCAGTTGCCGCTCGCATACAGGTCTGTAGGATGGGCGATACGTAGTTCATCTTTCGAAGTGAGCGGAAGACAGATGCCGTCTGCCGTTATCAATAGTCCGTCGGTGTAGAAGCCTGTTCTGCCGTTGCTGGTAAAGACCAGGTTTCTCAGTAGCGGCCAGATAACCGGATTCTTCATCAGCTTGCGCAGTTCGTTTTCCTTAAAACGGGTACAGTCCTCCATTGCCTGTTCGAGCATGACGCGGGAACGGGCGTGCTGGTCTTTCAGTATTTTGTGTACCGCTTTCAGCTCTTCCACGTATGGGTGCTTTTTCAGTTTGGGAGGCAGGCTGTTCAGCTCTTTTCCGGCTCTTACTTGTTTGATTTCCGGTTTGCCTCATTGTTGACTTGCACATAGACTTCCACGCCTTCTATTTCTTTGGGGGTCAGGTAAGGAGTGATCTCCTTGATCAGTTCCGTTTCCATGCTCCATGTCAGACGGGTGACGTCTCCGTAACCGGAGTTGCGTGCCAGGTTTTGCAGGGCGATGGCGACGGCTTTCTTTTCACTTTCCTGTCTCTGTGCACCAAATTCCTTGCTTTCTTTCAGGAACTTTTGCAAGAACTGATAGCGTTCGAGTAATTCCTTGTCGGCCTTCCGGCCCAGCGGGATAAGGCCGTAGCTCATCAGTAAGTCTTTATTTCGCTTCGCTATGATTTCTTTCTTCGCGTCTGCCGCTTTGGTCTTGCCGTTGACGGCATCGGCAAATTTACGGGCGCGGGTATGGGTGTTGCTTAATGAAATATATTTGGCTGCATTGTACACTACTTCAAAGCGTTCCTTCCGATGGCTTTGTAGGCTTCCTTGAACCAGTCGATGTCAAAAGCACCTTCCTGAAGGTCTTCTATGGCAATCGGGGTATATCGGGCGATGATCGCTTTCTTCTTGTCGTCGAAACACTCGCTGGTATGGGCATGGAAGTAGTAAGCGGCGCTTTCCAGTCCTTTCCATCCGGTCGCTTTTTCGGTGAGTTCCAGCCATTGCGGGGCGAACATGGCAGCTTCCACCAGTCGTATATGGCTGATGTCGGCCTGACTGGCGAGGCTTTTGAGTGTATCGCTGTCGTCGTCCGGAGACGGGTAGCAGGCATGGAGCAGGCTGCTCAATACTCCCCGTTTGGTGTTGCGCCAGTTGTAACTGTCACGTATGAAGGTGTCTTTGCCGAACGCTTGCAGGATACGGATCAGTGTTTCTGCTCCGTAGACGCGGTGAAGCTCTTCCGCCAGACGGGTGACCTGAGTCTCGGAATCTCCCCGCTGCAATTCTATTTCCAGAATTCGGTTCACTACTTTCTGGGTCAGTGAATGGAAGAGGGAGTGGTTGCGCTCGTCCAGTGCCGAAGTGATATCTTTGATGCGTGTGGGCGAGTTGACACGTCCCATCAGTTCCCGGTATATTTCTTCGGTAGGAATCAGTCCCAGCATCCATGCGTGGGCAAAGTCCATGCTTTGCAGGTAGACATCCGTTTCTTCCAGTTCGGGCGTATGCTCCATATAGTTGGTGAGCTTGTAGAGCTGGTACCGTACGGTGAAATAACGGGTGAAGAGAGCGTCATTGATGGGATGCTGAGGCGCATCGAGCCAGAATCGTACGAACTTGTTGTTGTGTATCGGGTAAACGATCTCCCTTGCTCCATATTCCTGCTTGTCTCTGAGCCATGTATGCTTATTGGTGTATTGACGGAAGATATTCTTCGTATTGAGCAGAGGAAGCAACTGCAAAAGCATATTGACGGAGAACTGCTGATAAGTTGCCTCGTTTCTGTATTCATGTGCCAGTCCGTCGATAATATCTTCTATCTGCCTGTAATAGGTCAGCTTGCGGAGCGACTTTTGCAGCCCGCGGTAAGTGAAGCCTGCATACATCTTATTGATAAGCGGTTCGAACGTGTTGAGCGTATTGGATGGCGGCTTCCTTGTCTTCCTGTTCTTCTTTCGTCCAAATTCATTCGTCTTCCGTCCTCTTCTATTTCGTTGGGTGCTCCGGTAGAGGCCAGCATGAACTTCATCATCAGCAATTTGTCGTAACTGCCGATTTCCTGTTGATAGAAATTCAGCCAGAGTTCCGGAAGTCCGAGTTCGCTCAGTCCGTCGTAGTGCTTGTACCAGTTCAGTAAGACACTGTTGCCCACCAGACGTACTTCACCGTATTTATCCGTGAACTCGTCTTCTTTATGCTTTTCGATGTATTTGTTCAGCTTGTCGAAGATCGCTTTGGCTTTTCCTAAACGAATAAACTCAAATGCTTTCTTCACATTGAATCCGGCATCGGGAGTAATCGGAGGCAGGCTGACTTCAAGCGCCGGATCGTATAGCCCGAAGCCATTCTCTCGGGTATAGTTACTTGTCGGGCTCTGTTCCGTACCGTCTCCGATCAGCGATTCGATCAGAATCTTTTCTTTGGCGTTCGGCTTCTGAATCTCTCTGACGGTGGACAGGAGTTTCTGATAACTGTCTTTCAGGAAATCGACGTTGCGGATGCTCTTCATCATATCCAGTCCGGCAAGGCGGCGCTCGGCATTCTTGTCGCTCAGCAATCGGCGGATACTGGCTGCCAGCTGTGCTTCCGGCTGTTTCATCAGCAGATTGATGGCATTGATACGCATCTCGCTATATTTGAAACGGAGCAGTTCTTCTATATGCTGATACTGTTCGGGGGACAGGGACATTTCGGACAATACTTTGTATGCTTCATCGTATGTCTGCCGAACGGTCTCCGAGTGATTGCAGCACATATTCCTGCTCCACCTTGCTTTCGGTACGGGCCAGGACGATTCCGATATAGCTGGCACGGTTGTAAGATTCGAGCGCGGGAAGATACGTGCAAAGTTCCTCTCTCAGCCGGATATCGTTGGTCATCCATGCGATGTACGCCATTTTGAGGACTACATCCGAACGGGTGAGCACCACACAATCCCACGGGAATACATAAGACGAATAGACTTCCTTGGCGGAAATAGACTGGTAGACTTGTTTCAGATATCCGTAGTGACGGACCGCCTCTTCCGGCGTTTCAAAATAATCGCTGAGTGTGGGAGCTTCCTTGTTATCGCTGTATCGGCTTAGATAAAGCCCGTCCATATAAAGAGGAAGGATAGCCGCCACCACTTTCGGATCGTCGTGCCACACTTCGAATGCGTCTTTGCTGATCAGATGATTCATCTGAGACGATTGCGTGCAGCGCAGGAAGTACAGTAACGTCTGTATCTGATGCTTGGCTCCCTTTCGGATGATGTCCGGTACGATGGCTCTGATCTCGTCCGTATCATAGAATCCGATGCTCCACAAAGCCAGATAAAGTTCGACTGTATCCTTGCTTTGCAGGGTATTGCGGGCTGTTTCGGATGATTCAGGAAATTCCAGATCAGTTCGACATACTTGTTGGTAATCCGTTCGCTGCTGTCCTGTTCGCCGATTCCGGTGCATACGGCGATGCTTCGCTTGACGGAGGCAAAACGTTGCAGTCCGTTGTTGTAGATGATGGAGAACAGGTAGAGGTAACTTTCGGGACATCCTTCGTCCATCGTTTCCACGATGGCTTGGCGCAGTCCTTCTTGTAGCTTGGCTGCCAGCAGCAGTTTGCCTTCCAGTTCCAACAGCGGGCGGTGTCCGCTGATGGCGATGGCGTGGAGATACCAGCGTTGCAGGCGGTGGACATTGTTTTCGCTGGTCAGTACCTGATTCAGGTATTCGATTACTTTTTCGTTACCTTGCGCTATTTGTGCGGCCAGCCAGTAGGAAGAGTTCATATAGCCGCTGAATTCTTCTGTATCTTCGGGTGTATTTCCTCCTTTTAAGATGCTTCCACTGAAAATCCGGTAGCGCGTAACTTTAAAAACTGTAGCCATGCGTCTCTGGCATGGTCCAGATGATTGGACGGATGGGCGGAACGCTGGGCGCGCCGGTCGTATCCGATGGTATGCGGACAGCGTGCTTCGAGTTGCAGATAAGTATGGAACAGTCCGGCGAATTCGTCGCCCAACATATAGCGGAACAGCGTGTTAAGTCTGCCATCCATCAGATTGGCAATGCTTTCGATGTTTTCTTCCCGGATGATCTCCTCCAGACGAGGTTCCAGTATCTCACTGAATATACCATACCGTCCTCCCATGTCCAAATCCTCCATGAATAGGTCGAACAGGGTAAGCGTTTCCGGCTCCAGGCTTGATTTTTCCTTTAGTAAACTCTCCAAATAGGGGTTTAGCAGCTTGTTCAATTTGTCGTTGTAAGTAATTCTCATGACTTTAAGCTTTTAGAGTTTATATTGCAGTTACCAAAGTCTTCCTGACAGCATTGCCAGCCGGATAAAGGTAAGTGTAGATTCTTCTTTCAGTTGGACGGAGGAGGATAATTCTCCGAGTTCCGCATCGTCCAGAAAGATGCGGAAGATTCCGTCTTCATACGATTGCAAAGCATTGATGATGGCTTCGGTTTCCACAGCCGGTCTGCCGTTATAGTTTGCTTCGAAGCCTACTTTGCCGGCGGCGGCCTTGTCCTCCATCTCTTCACAGGTGAGGTATTTCAGCATTTCACTTTGTTGCAGCCGTTCGTTGTACTCCTTTACTTGCCAGCAGACGACCGCTTCAATCAGTTCCTGCACACTGGCAGGAGGAGTGGGGAAATCGATCGGCATCTTTTCGATGCTGCATTTCCTTTTTCCTACTTGCTTGACTTGGATATATGCTTTCATACTTACTTTTATTTTTCGATTTGAATACTTGGACGTGATTGCGTCCAGATCAGCCTGAGCCTTTTCGTCCGCAACCAGCATGACGATGGCAAAGACTCTTCTCTTATTCTCCTGAAAGTACAATAATACGGTTTGTTGCATTTCTTCTCCTTTTTCGTCGGGGTGGCCGATCCGCAAAGGATTGGTCGTCTTCGTCATAGGCAGACCGTTGATGTTGACTTTGCTCTGCTTGTAATCCTCCGAGGGCTTTCCTTCCTCATTTCGGGGGAGGGTGAGGAGCAGCTTCTTCATACGTTCGAACTCATCCTGCGTATCATAGCTGTTGCTGGTCACGGTCAGCTGACTGCCGCCATTGACGAGTTTCAGCAGGGGAGGCTCCGAATCGGGAGTCGGCGCTTTCGTGCCGGTTATCTTGTACCAGTTGGTAGGATACTGGCAACTGAACTTTGATACAGCATCATAGCATGAAAGCCACGTATCCTCATCCGACATGGGAGTATACGGGAACTGTTCGGAAGTGGAAGATTTCCGGGGACTGCCGGTCACCGGGCGGCTGGCGCTTTTTTTCTGTTCTTCTTCCTGTTCCTTATAATAGGCTTCTACAAGTCCGCTTTTCCATTCGTTACGTATTTCCTGATACGTCGAGGGGATATTGCGGCAGAGTGCAAGGAAGCTGAACAGGAAGACACTGAAGATGATCAGTCTCCGATGATGGAACCGTTCTTCCGGCTTCGGGCTTCTTCATCCGTTCGCCGAATACATAGATGAATCCCAAAAGGAATCCGCTGAGTAAACCGCCGATGTGTGCGGCATTGTCTACTCCGGCCCGTATGCCGTAGATGAGATTGTAGCCTACGAAGATAAGAATACTGGTCAGCAAAGCCTTCCGCTGCGACCTCTCGATGCGGTGGAACAGCAGGAAAGCCAGAAAGATACCGTAGAGTCCGAAGATCGATCCGGAAGCTCCGGTACTGATCGTTTCCGCATGCATATAGAGGCTGAAGACAGCCGAACAGAGTCCTGTCAGCAGATAAGAGACGAACATACGACGCGTACCTATCAGATGTTCCAGCCAGATACCTATATATATAAAGGCGTACATATTCATCAGCAGATGGAAAGCGCCGATATGCACAAAGTTGCAGGTCACGGCACGCCACCAGTCACCGGTCAGGGTGAGCGGACCGAAGTCGGCGCCCCAGTTCAGCAAGGCCAGTGTGAAGGTTCCAGAATTCCCGCTCCGGTAGCTGCCATCAGTATGAAGACAAGGATATTGATGTCTATCAGAACCGGTGTCGCGATGAATCCTTTCCGGGGGATAAGGAAATGGATGAAAGACGACTCTTTTTCGCTTTCTGCCTGAAGCCTCCGTTCTTCTTCCGTCAGCGGGCGGGTGAGTTCTTCTTCCAGTTCGTTGGCTTTTTGTGCCAGTTCCTCCGGTGTCAGAGCAGATTTAATCTCTTCCATCGTTTCCTGTAGTTTTTGGATATTCTTGCGATTTTTGCCATAATCTACCAGTTGTACGGAGGCGCATTGACTGCGGACGGATATTTCACCGCTGTTTCCTTCTTCGATGGTGAAAGTCACTTCTTCTCCTTGGGAACGCATACCCATTGGAACATAAAATATGACTTCACGAAGAGCGATTCCTTCGATATTCCATTCAAGTTTCTGAGACGCTTCGAGTGCCAGTATCAGAATTTGTGTATTTGATAAATCTGCAAAATGTAGCTTATCCTCGTGTAAAGGTCTGAGTCTAAACGCCATATTTCTCTCTTTTATTAAGTCGTAGATTGATATTACTCTCTTTTTGTACAAAAGTACAGAATAATAATGAAATAGAGGGTAAATGGGAGGGGGATATTTATGCGGACAACGAGAATACTAATACTTTGAGATTTAGTAAGTTCCTTTTGGAAAGAAGAGGACAAAAAAAGCATCCGCTTCGTTGGAAGGGATGCTTTTATCGTTAGTCACCCTTTTAGGGTTACTTTTTGTAGAAAGCAAGGTCTTCTTTATCCATATTTTTGATAAAGTTGGTATGCTTCGTAACTTCCGCTTCAGCAAAGTTCAGATATACATGTGCAGATTTGGAGAACAGGTCGGCAGCCTTGCTTGCGTCCTGAATCAGCAGGTGGCACATGATGATATCGGCAGCCATTTCCATCAGTCTGCGGGCTGTGAAGTCGAGCAGTTCCTGATCCTGTGCTTCTTTAACGGCGTTGGTGCTGGCTTCGAACAGGTCTGCCATCTTCTTCAGACGTGACATCAGCGGTTCCATTTCCGGTGAACAAGGTACTGTTTCGAATTCGCGGATCGTAGCAAGGTAAGAACCGTTGGTTACATAGCGGATAGCGGCTACAGTCTGCAACTGGGTGGTACCTTCGTAGATGCTGGTGATACGTGCGTCGCGGTAGATGCGCTGGCAGGCATATTCCATCATGAAGCCCGAGCTCCGTGAATCTGTATACAGTCGTAAGCGTTCTGATTCGCATATTCGGAGTTCATACCTTTGGCAAGCGGAGTGAAACTGTCGGCTAACTTTGCGTATTTCTTCTGTTCCAGACGTTCTTCCGGAGTCAGCTTGCGTTCGCGTGAGATGTCGTCCAGTGCTTTGTAGATGTCTACGTAGCGGGCTGTCTGATAAAGCAGCGCACGGCCGGCATCCAGCTTACCTTTCATAATGGCGAGCATGTCATACACGGCAGGGAAGTCGATGATTGCTTTTCCGAACTGCTTGCGGTCTTTGGCATAGGCCAGTCCTTCATTGTAAGCAGCCTGGCTCAATCCTACAGATTGTGCGGCGATACCCAGACGGGCACCGTTCATCAATGCCATTACATATTTGATCAGACCGAGTTTGCGGTCACCGCAAAGTTCGGCTTTGGCATTCTTGTAAACCAATTCGCAGGTAGGAGAACCGTGGATACCAGCTTGTGTTCGATACGGCGTACATCCACACCACCCTGACGCTTGTCATAGATGAACATGGACAGACCGCGACCGTCTCTCGTTCCTTCTTCCGAACGGGCAAGTACTAGATGGATATCTGCATCGCCGTTGGTGATGAAACGTTTCACACCGTTCAGCAGCCAACAACCGTCTTTTTCGCTGTAAGTAGCTTTCAGCATCACTGCCTGAAGGTCGGAACCTGCATCCGGTTCGGTCAGGTCCATAGACATGGTTTCACCCTGACATACACGGGGGATGAAGCGGCTGTGCTGGTCGGCATTACCGAATTCATACAGTGTTTCAATACAGTCCTGCAAAGACCAGATATTTCCGAAACCTGCATCGGCGGCAGCAACGATCTCGGCACACATGGTGTACGGAGTGATCGGGAAGTTCAGTCCGCCGAAACGGCGTGGCATTGTCATTCCGTTCAGACCGGCTTTGACCATCGCATCCAGATTTTCTTTAGTGCCGGAAGCGTATTCCACCCGTCCGTTGGCGCAGTGTGGACCTTCTTCGTCAACACCTTCAGCGTTTGCATTGATAATTTCGCCTGTTATTTCTCCGGTGATCTCCAATACTTTATCGTAAGAGTCCAGTGCGTCCTCAAAATCCAGAGGAGCGTAGTCGAATTCATCTTTATCTCTGTAGTTGCGTTCTTTAAGTTCGCAAATACGTTTCATCATCGGATTGTTCAAGTGAAACTTGAGTTCCGGTATGTCTGTATAATAATTAGCCATCTTTCCTTACTTGCTATTTTGTTTATAATACTTAATCATCTTCGGCACAA
>ENA-OQIG01001286-OQIG01001286.1-human-gut-metagenome-genome-assembly--contig:-NODE-1286-length-11220-cov-2.736500_pt1 | contig 11220 bp, 12 predicted proteins | sample MGYA00242576_ERZ504741 | MGnify/ENA primary metagenome ERZ504741 (study PRJEB26092, sample SAMD00036436) | human gut metagenome | host: Homo sapiens | study: EMG produced TPA metagenomics assembly of... | reverse complement strand
ATGGTGGTCATTGCCTCGATGATTGCCGTCGGCGGCTGGGTCAGATGGTACTTCGCGGTATCGGTCGTCTGGATATGGGGCTTGCCACCGTTGGCGCGTCGGGATTGTGATCCTCGCCATTATCCTCGATCGCCTGACGCAGGCCGTTGGGCGCGACTCACGCAGTCGCGGCAACCGTCGCTGGTACACCACTGGCCCTGTTGGTCTGCTGACCCGCCATTCATTAAGTAACTCTGCACTTGCCCGGTGACGCCGGGCATTATCACCCTGCCAAAAAAGGAATAACAATGCGACATAGCGTACTTTTTGCGACAGCGTTTGCCACGCTTATCTCTACACAAACTTTTGCTGCCGATCTGCCGGGCAAAGGCATTACTGTTAATCCAGTTCAGAGCACCATCACTGAAGAAACCTTCCAGACGCTGCTGGTCAGTCGTGCGCTGGAGAAATTAGGTTATACCGTCAACAAACCCAGCGAAGTGGATTACAACGTTGGCTACACCTCGCTTGCTTCCGGCGATGCAACCTTCACCGCCGTGAACTGGACGCCACTGCATGACAACATGTACGAAGCTGCCGGTGGCGATAAGAAATTTTATCGTGAAGGGGTATTTGTTAACGGCGCGGCACAGGGTTACCTGATCGATAAGAAAACCGCCGACCAGTACAAAATCACCAACATCGCACAACTGAAAGATCCGAAGATCGCCAAACTGTTCGATACCAACGGCGACGGAAAAGCGGATTTAACCGGTTGTAACCCTGGCTGGGGCTGCGAAGGTGCGATCAACCACCAGCTTGCCGCGTATGAACTGACCCATACCGTGACGCATAATCAGGGGAACTACGCGGCGATGATGGCCGACACCATCAGTCGCTACAAAGAGGGCAAACCGGTGTTTTACTACACCTGGACGCCGTACTGGGTGAGTAATGAGCTGAAGCCAGGGAAAGATGTGGTCTGGTTGCAGGTGCCGTTCTCCGCACTGCCGGGCGATAAAAACGCCGATACCAAACTGCCGAATGGTGCGAATTATGGCTTCCCGGTCAGCACCATGCATATCGTTGCCAACAAAGCCTGGGCCGAGAAAAACCCGGCAGCAGCGAAACTGTTTGCCATTATGCAGTTGCCAGTGGCAGATATTAACGCCCAGAACGCCATTATGCATGACGGCAAAGCCTCAGAAGGCGATATTCAGGGCCATGTTGATGGCTGGATCAAAGCCACCAGCAGCAGTTCGATGGCTGGGTGAATGAGGCGCTGGCAGCGCAGAAGTAATTTTTATTCGGGCGGATAAGGCGTTTTTGCCTCATCCGCCGCTCTGTACACAATGCCTGATGCGACGCTGACGCGTCTTATCATGCCTACAAACCACATCGCACATTTCAACAAGCTATCTTTCATCCCATATTCATCAACATCCGCTATTATTGATTTCCAGCTTAATCATCACCTGATGAACAAAAATAATGACTAAACTAATCATGAGCTTAGCCCGGCGCTAATCGTGCTGATGTCTATCGCCACCGGTCTGGCGGTCGCCAGTAACTATTACGCCCAGCCGCTACTCGACACCATCGCGCGTAACTTTTCCCTTTCCGCCAGTTCGGCAGGCTTTATTGTTACCGCCGCGCAATTGGGCTATGCAGCAGGTCTGCTGTTTCTTGTTCCCCTCGGTGATATGTTTGAACGCCGCCGCCTGATTGTCTCGATGACCTTACTGGCGGCAGGCGGCATGTTAATCACTGCCAGCAGTCAGTCGCTGGCGATGATGATCCTCGGTACGGCATTAACCGGTTTATTCTCTGTCGTGGCACAAATTCTGGTTCCGCTGGCAGCGACGCTGGCTTCACCGGACAAACGCGGCAAAGTGGTTGGCACTATTATGAGCGGTCTGCTGTTGGGGATCTTACTCGCACGGACAGTTGCCGGATTGCTGGCGAATCTCGGCGGCTGGCGCACCGTCTTTTGGGTTGCTTCGGTGTTAATGGCACTGATGGCGCTGGCATTATGGCGTGGTCTGCCACAAATGAAATCAGAAACCCACCTCAACTACCCACAGTTGTTGGGTTCCGTTTTCAGTATGTTTATCAGCGATAAAATTCTGCGCACCCGCGCGTTGCTGGGCTGCCTGACCTTTGCCAACTTCAGCATTCTCTGGACCTCAATGGCCTTTTTGCTTGCCGCTCCACCTTTTAACTACAGCGATGGTGTAATTGGTCTGTTTGGACTTGCGGGAGCTGCCGGCGCGTTGGACGCTCGTCCGGCGGGCGGTTTTGCCGATAAGGGCAAATCGCACCACACCACAACTTTCGGTCTGCTGCTGCTATTACTTTCATGGCTGGCGATCTGGTTTGGTCACACTTCCGTACTGGCGTTGATTATCGGAATCCTGGTGCTGGATCTCACCGTGCAGGGCGTGCATATCACTAACCAGACGGTAATTTATCGGATACATCCTGATGCGCGTAATCGCCTGACCGCAGGTTACATGACTAGCTACTTTATTGGCGGTGCCGCCGGTTCGCTAATTTCAGCCTCAGCCTGGCAACATGGCGGTTGGGCTGGCGTTTGTCTGGCTGGCGCGACGATTGCCCTGGTTAACTTACTGGTCTGGTGGCGAGGTTTTCATCGTCAGGAAGCCGCAAATTAAGCAATCAGCAACCGTTTTCGTGGCTTTACACTTATAAGGGTGTTAAGAAGCCCATCAGTCTGATAAGGTTAAGATATTCATTCAGTCTATTTATAATATTAACAATCGTTAAGCGTACACTCTATGGAAAGCCCTACTCCACTGCCTGCTCCTGGTTCGGCGACCTTCATGGAAGGATGCAAAGACAGTTTACCGATTGTTATTAGTTATATTCCGGTGGCCTTTGCGTTCGGTCTGAATGCGACCCGTCTGGGATTCTCTCCTCTCGAAAGCGTTTTTTTCTCCTGCATCATTTATGCAGCGCGAGCCAGTTCGTCATTACCGCGATGCTGGCAGCCGGGAGTAGTTTGTGGGTTGCTGCACTGACCGTCATGGCAATGGATGTTCGCCATGTTTTGTATGGCCCGTCACTGCGTAGCCGTATTATTCAGCGTCTGCAAAAATCGAAAACCGCCCTGTGGGCGTTTGGCCTGACGGATGAGGTTTTTGCCGCCGCAACCGCAAAACTGGTACGTAATAATCGCCGCTGGAGCGAGAACTGGATGATCGGCATTGCCTTCAGTTCATGGTCATCGTGGGTATTTGGTACGGTAATAGGGGCATTCTCCGGCAGCGGCTTGCTGCAAGGTTATCCCGCCGTTGAAGCTGCATTAGGTTTTATGCTTCCGGCACTCTTTATGAGTTTCCTGCTCGCCTCTTTCCAGCGCAAACAATCTCTTTGCGTTACCGCAGCGTTAGTTGGTGCCCTTGCAGGCGTAACGCTATTTTCTATTCCCGTCGCCATTCTGGCAGGCATTGTCTGTGGCTGCCTCACTGCGTTAATCCAGGCATTCTGGCAAGGAGCGCCCGATGAGCTATGAGGTTCTGCTGCTTGGGTTACTGGTTGGCGCGGCGAATTATGCTTCCGCTATTTGCCGCTGCGCCTGCGTGTGGGTAATGCCCGCCCAACCAAACGTGGCGCGGTAGGTATTTTGCTCGACACCATTGGCATCGCCTCGATATGCGCTCTGCTGGTTGTCTCTACCGCACCAGAAGTGATGCACGATACACGCCGTTTCGTGCCCACGCTGGTCGGCTTCGCGGTACTGGGTGCCAGTTTCTATAAAACACGCAGCATTATCATCCCAACACTGCTTAGTGCGCTGGCCTATGGGCTCGCCTGGAAAGTGATGGCGATATATAACCCACAAGAATCATTTTTCTAAAAACAATACATTTACTTTATTTGTCACCGTCGTTACTATATCGGCTGAAATTAATGAGGTCATACCCAAATGGATAGTTCGTTTACGCCCATTGAACAAATGCTAAAATTTCGCGCAGCCGCCACGAAGATTTTCCTTATCAGGAGATCCTTCTGACTCGTCTTTGCATGCACATGCAAAGCAAGCTGCTGGAGAACCGCAATAAAATGCTGAAGGCTCAGGGGATTAACGAGACGTTGTTTATGGCGTTGATTACGCTGGAGTCTCAGGAAAACCACAGTATTCAGCCTTCTGAATTAAGTTGTGCTCTTGGATCATCCCGTACCAACGCGACGCGTATTGCCGATGAACTGGAAAAACGCGGTTGGATCGAACGTCGTGAAAGCGATAACGATCGCCGCTGCCTGCATCTGCAATTAACGGAAAAAGGTCACGAGTTTTTGCGCGAGGTTTTACCACCGCAGCATAACTGCCTGCATCAACTCTGGTCCGCGCTCAGCACAACAGAAAAAGATCAGCTCGAGCAAATCACCCGCAAATTGCTCTCCCGTCTCGACCAGATGGAACAAGATGGTGTGGTTCTCGAAGCGATGAGCTAACGCGTCATCTCGCTCAAAAATCCAGATTTATAAAAGAAAAAATGACTGGCCAGCATCGCAACATGCTGGCCTTTTTGGCAAGCAGGTCGGCTCAGCCGATGAGTTAAGAAGATCGTGGAGAACAATATGAGCGCAAATGCGGAGACTCAAACCCCGCAGCAACCGGTAAAGAAGAGCGGCAAACGTAAGCGTCTGCTCCTCCTTCTCACCTTGCTCTTTATAATTATTGCCGTAGCGATAGGGATTTATTGGTTTTTGGTACTGCGTCATTTCGAAGAAACCGATGACGCATACGTGGCAGGGAATCAGATTCAAATTATGTCTCAGGTGTCTGGCAGCGTGACGAAAGTCTGGGCCGATAACACCGATTTTGTAAAAGAAGGCGATGTTCTGGTCACTCTCGACCCGACAGATGCTCGCCAGGCGTTTGAAAAAGCCAAAACTGCACTGGCTTCCAGCGTTCGCCAAACCCACCAGCTGATGATTAACAGCAAACAGTTGCAGGCGAATATTGAGGTGCAAAAAATCGCCCTCGCGAAAGCACAAAGCGACTACAACCGCCGTGTGCCGCTGGGCAATGCCAACCTGATTGGTCGCGAAGAGCTGCAACACGCCCGCGACGCCGTCACCAGTGCCCAGGCGCAACTGGACGTCGCTATTCAACAATACAATGCCAATCAGGCGATGATTCTGGGGAGTAAACTGGAAGATCAGCCTGCCGTGCAACAGGCTGCCACCGAAGTACGTAACGCCTGGCTGGCGCTGGAGCGTACCCGTATTGTCAGTCCGATGACCGGTTATGTCTCCCGCCGCGCGGTACAGCCTGGGGCGCAAATTAGCCCAACGACGCCGCTGATGGCGGTCGTTCCAGCCACCAATATGTGGGTGGATGCCAACTTTAAAGAGACGCAGATTGCCAATATGCGTATCGGTCAGCCGGTCACTATCACCACGGATATTTACGGCGATGATGTGAAATACACCGGTAAAGTGGTTGGTCTGGATATGGGCACAGGTAGCGCATTCTCACTGCTTCCGGCGCAAAATGCGACCGGTAACTGGATCAAAGTCGTTCAGCGTCTACCTGTGCGTATCGAACTGGACCAGAAACAGCTGGAGCAATACCCGCTGCGCATTGGTTTGTCCACGCTGGTGAGCGTCAATACCACTAACCGTGACGGTCAGGTACTGGCAAATAAAGTACGTTCAACACCGGTCGCGGTAAGTACCGCGCGTGAAATCAGCCTGGCACCTGTCAATAAACTGATCGACGATATCGTAAAAGCTAACGCTGGCTAATCCAGAGGTGCGTGTGATGCAACAGCAAAAACCGCTGGAAGGCGCGCAACTGGTCATTATGACGATTGCGCTGTCACTGGCGACATTCATGCAGGTGCTGGACTCCACCATTGCTAACGTGGCGATCCCCACTATCGCCGGGAATCTGGCTCATCGCTCAGCCAGGGAACGTGGGTAATCACTTCTTTCGGGGTGGCGAATGCATCTCGATCCCGCTTACCGGCTGGCTGGCAAAGCGCGTCGGGGAAGTGAAACTGTTCCTCTGGTCAACCATCGCCTTTGCTATTGCGTCGTGGGCGTGTGGTGTCTCCAGCAGCCTGAATATGCTGATCTTCTTCCGCGTGATTCAGGGGATTGTCGCCGGGCCGTTGATCCCGCTTTCGCAAAGTCTTTTGCTGAATAATTACCCGCCAGCCAAACGCTCGATCGCGCTGGCGTTGTGGTCGATGACGGTGATTGTCGCGCCAATTTGCGGCCCGATCCTCGGCGGATATATCAGCGATAATTACCACTGGGGCTGGATATTCTTCATCAACGTGCCGATTGGCGTGGCGGTGGTGTTGATGACACTGCAAACTCTTCGCGGACGTGAAACCCGCACCGAACGGCGGCGGATTGATGCCGTGGGGCTGGCACTGCTGGTTATTGGTATCGGCAGCCTGCAGATTATGCTCGACCGCGGTAAAGAGCTGGACTGGTTTTCATCACAGGAAATTATCATCCTTACCGTGGTGGCGGTGGTGGCTATCTGCTTCCTGATTGTCTGGGAGCTGACCGACGATAACCCGATAGTCGATCTGTCGTTGTTTAAGTCGCGCAACTTCACCATCGGCTGCTTGTGTATCAGCCTCGCGTATATGCTCTACTTCGGCGCTATTGTTCTGCTGCCGCAGTTGTTGCAGGAGGTCTACGGTTACACGGCAACGTGGGCAGGTCTGGCCTCTGCGCCGGTAGGGATTATTCCGGTGATCCTGTCGCCGATTATCGGCCGCTTCGCGCATAAACTGGATATGCGGCGGCTGGTAACCTTCAGCTTTATTATGTATGCCGTCTGCTTCTACTGGCGTGCCTATACCTTTGAACCAGGTATGGATTTTGGCGCGTCGGCCTGGCCGCAGTTTATCCAGGGGTTTGCGGTGGCCTGCTTCTTTATGCCGCTGACCACCATTACGCTGTCTGGTTTGCCACCGGAACGACTGGCGGCGGCATCGAGCCTCTCTAACTTTACGCGAACGCTGGCGGGGTCTATCGGCACGTCGATAACCACGACCATGTGGACCAACCGCGAGTCGATGCACCATGCGCAGTTGACTGAGTCGGTAAACCCGTTTAACCCAAACGCCCAGGCGATGTACAGTCAACTGGAAGGGCTTGGGATGACGCAACAGCAGGCCTCCGGCTGGATTGCCCAGCAGATCACCAACCAGGGCTGATTATTTCCGCCAATGAGATCTTCTGGATGTCAGCTGGGATATTCCTCGTCCTGCTGGGGCTGGTGTGGTTTGCTAAACCGCCATTTGGCGCAGGTGGCGGCGGAGGCGGTGCGCACTAAGTACAACTAAGCCAGTTCATTTGAACTGGCTTTTTTCAATTAATTGTGAAGATAGTTTACTGACTAAATGTGCAGTTCCTGCAACTTCTCTTTCGGCAGCGCCAGTTCTTCGTTGCTGTTGATGCGCACGTCACGTTCCAGAATGCTACGCGCAATATCCTGTGCTTCCTGCAACGAGTGCATCTGGTAAGTGCCACACTGGTAGACGTTCAGTTCCGGGATCTGATTCTGATCCTGCACTTTCAGCACGTCTTCCATTGCCGCTTTCCAGGCATCAGCAACACGCTGCTCATCTGGCGTACCAATCAGACTCATATAAAAACCGGTGCGGCAGCCCATTGGCGAGATATCGATAATCTCTACACCATTACCGTTAAGATGGTTACGCATAAAACCAGCAAACAGGTGCTCCAGGGTATGGATCCCTCTTTCTGGCATCACTTCTTTGTTCGGCACGCAGAAGCGCAGATCGAACACGGTGATTGCGTCGCCATGCGGGGTATTCATTGTTTTCGCCACCCGAACTGCAGGCGCTTCCATCCGGGTATGATCGACTGTGAAGCTATCTAACAACGGCATTTAGCCACCTCCGGTAATTTTTTTAAAAATTTTCTGAACTCTTTCTTCCCAGGCGAGTCTGAGTATATGAAAGACGCGCATTTGTTATCATCATCCCTGAATTCAGAGATGAAATTTTGGCCACTCACGAGTGGCCTTTTTCTTTTCTGTCAGGCGTGTTTTTCCAGCCACACCGCAAACGGTTCGGTATCTGCGGCTTCCATTTCCTGCTGACGGCGTTCAGATGCCTCGCGCTCGGCTACAAAATCCTCTTCGCGCAGAATTTCCAGCGGCTCTTCACGCAGCAGATTACGGTACGCTTCAGCAAACGCTTTGCCTGTTCCGCCAATACCAGTATCAATCATAGACCTTAAGATACGGGCAGAGAAAGTCAGATCGGGATTATCGAAGCAGGCAACCAGTTCATCACACACTTTCTGATACGCTTCGCCGCCGTTAATGCTATCCAGCGTTTGCGCGACGCGTTTCAGATCGCGGAACAGATCTTTACCCACCTGCGGTAACGGGAACTGTGCGGTTTCGCAGCCGATACCCAGCGTCAGACCCGGTTTGCGACCTTCGAGGATCACCCGGTTCCAGTTAACGCGTGTACAGGCAAGTTCGCTACTGCTCATTTCCGGTGCATCAGCCAGCGCACACCAGACCATAAACAGGTCGAGGAATCGCACCTGCTGTTCATCTACACCAATCGGCGAGAACGGGTTGATGTCCAGCGAACGCACTTCAATATATTCAATACCGCCACGTAACAGCGCATCAGAAGGCGACTCGCCGCTGCGGGTAACGCGTTTTGGACGAATCGGCGCGTACAGTTCGTTTTCAATCTGCAGCACGTTGCTGTTGATTTGCAGCCTCTTACCGTCTTTCTCAATACCAATCTTCGCGTACTCTTCCGATGGCGTTTTGATTGCCTGTTTAAGGCCCGCTACGTACTCGTAAAGATCGTTGAAGGTAATACCAAGATTGCTTTGCGATTTATTGGTATAGCCGAGATCGCTCAAACGAAGAGAGGTCGCATACGGCAGGTAATACATACCGCACTCGGTTTTCTCAAACGGCAGCGATGTTGGTTTTCCTTGCAGGAAAGAAGAACAAATCGCCGGAGACGCGCCAAACAGATAAGGAATGACCCAACCGAAACGATAGTAATTGCGGATAACGCGGAAATAGCCCGCAGAAATTTTCTCTTTGCCATCAGCGCCCGAGATATCACCACACTTCGCTTGCCAGAATGGCATTGGCAAAGAGAAATTGTAGTGCACGCCGGAAATGGTTTGCATCAGCGCGCCATAGCGATTTTTCAGCCCTTCACGATACAGCGTTTTAAAGCGTCCGGTGTTAGAAGTGCCGTACTGTGCCAGTTCGATGTCCTGACCTTCTGCGATGTAGCATGGCATACTTAACGGCCACATCCGCTCATCGCCCATATTGCGCGCCGTATAACGATGCAGATCGCGCATAAAGGTCAGCATATGTTCAATATCACCATCCACTGGTGTAATGAATTCCAGCAATGCTTCCGCAAAATCGGTAGTAATCCATTTATGCGTCAGTGCGGAACCTAATGCTTCAGGATGACCTGTTGTTGCCAGTGTGCCATCAGCATTAACACGCAAAGTTTCGCGCTCCAGCCCACGCTGTATCCCCTTTAACGCCTGAGGATGTTTTTCCAGCCAGGCCAGCGCCTGTGATACGTCCGGGATCAAATTGACCTCCCGCCTGTCAAAATCGTTTTAATTAGCATAACTGTAATGGTGACCATATGTGCAGGCCTACAATTAGTGCCACCACATCATGCCCTGAACGGTCGCTGCTGCAACTGCAACATAACGTAACGCTTTACCAAGGCACAAAAAAAAGATTACCGGTCCCCACGAGATGCGCATCCACCCCGCTAAGAGACACAGTAAATCGCCAACCACGGGCATCCAGCTTAATAATAGCGTGACTGCACCATAGCGTTTCAGCCAGCCGGTAGCTTTCTCTTGCCAGCGCGATGTTTTACGCAATGGAAAGAAACGCCCAAGGATAACGTTAGTTAACCCTCCAAGGCTATTACCCATTGTTGCTGTTAAAACTAAAACCCAGGGATGACTGATCCCGGAAAGCAACATTGCCACCAGCACGACTTCGGAGTTGCCGGGTAATAGTGTAGCGCTGAGAAAACTACTGGCAAACAACGAGAAAAGCGATAACGCTTCACTCACAGCAAGCGAACATCCACAGCGTCCATGCCTGCTGCACGGGCCGCCTGAATACCGAAATCGGCATCTTCAAAGACCACACACTGCGTCGGTTGCACGCCCATACGCTGCGCGCACAACAAAAATGTGTCTGGCGCGGGTTTATGGTGTTTGACGTGATCGGCAGCGACGACGGCGTCAAAATAACGGCGTAATCCCAAGTGCGCCAGCAATGCCTCAGCGATGGCGCTTTCACTCCCCGTTCCTACAGCCATTGGGCGACGACCATGCCAACTTTTAACCACTTCAACAAGAGGAAGCGGCTCGACACTATCCAGCAGCATACTTCTTACTGCTTCTGTTTTTTCACGCGCTAACGCATGCGGGTCGAGATCGGCCTGATTCAGCTCAATAATTGCCTGAGCAATACGCCAGGTGGGCGATCCATTAAGCGCAATCATTGCCTGAACATCGTACTGAAGACCGTAGTGCCCTAATACTTCGCGCCACGCTTTACGGTGCGTAGGCTCCGTATCCAGGATTGTGCCATCCATATCAAAAATTAAACCTGCATAACGCTCGTACATGGTCTTCTCGCAAGTCGAAAAATATGACGCTACTTTAGCGTAATTGCTTGATTTTGTCGCTGATGGCGAAGGAGAAGAAAATTCAGGAAATGGATAAAGTAGTTATTTAGAAATGAGATATTTTTGAAGGAAATTTTTGGGAGAAGATGGTGCATCCGAGAGGATGACTCACTGGCGTTCGCCCTTCGGGCCGTTGCTGACGCAACGTTATCCTCCCTGGTGCCTGCGGTTAATACCGCTATCTCTTCGATACCTTCATTGCTGGAAGGTTACGGAGAATATGGTGCATCCGAGGATTCGAACCTCCGACCGCTCGGTTCGTAGCCGAGTACTCTATCCAGCTGAGCTACGGATGCATCGGGAAAACTTATTCTACTGCTGATATTGATACCGCTACTAAAGCCATATCAATTAAGAGATGGTGCATCCGGGAGGATTACTCGCCTTGCGGCTCGCCCTTCGGGCCGTTGCTAAAGCAACGTTATCATCCCTGGTGCCTGCGGTTAATTCCGCTACCTCTTCGATACCTTCATTGCTGAAGATTTCGGAGAATATGGTGCAT
>ENA-OQIG01001285-OQIG01001285.1-human-gut-metagenome-genome-assembly--contig:-NODE-1285-length-11222-cov-1.917981_pt1 | contig 11222 bp, 15 predicted proteins | sample MGYA00242576_ERZ504741 | MGnify/ENA primary metagenome ERZ504741 (study PRJEB26092, sample SAMD00036436) | human gut metagenome | host: Homo sapiens | study: EMG produced TPA metagenomics assembly of... | reverse complement strand
AAACTTAATTTACCAAACTTTTCTTCTTAAATAAGTTTGCTTAACATGCATTTTAATCCTTTATTTTTTATTCTTTCTCCAGCTCAAAATACATATAGTCTGCTTCTACTTCTTCTCCCTTACAATACATATCTTCTGCTATAAGACCACCCAACTCTACTAACAGAGATATAGCCATTCCACAGCTGCCTGTTACACCTGGTAATGAAACAGATAATGGTTCTGATGTATTACTTGCATTCATATTTGTCACAGAAGAAAAAATGTCCCAATATCCTATACCTTTAGAGAACAAATTAAGAATAGTGACTCGTGCACCTTTGTTCGCAAAATGCTCATATTGATTTATTCCTTCTGTTGATAAAATCTTTCCATCTCCAGTTCTTGTAGTCCAGTTCCTACCTTGTTTAACATAGATAATTTTTCCATCAGTCGTATAGTAACTACAATCGTACACTTCTCTACGACTCCCATCACTTAGACTTTCATATACTTTACCTTCATTGTTTATCATATACCCTTTTGCAAGTTTAGCGAGGGCTATTTTATTCTTATAAAACTCTAAAGCCTCTACAGTTTCCTCTGTAATCTCATCTTTTATTTCATCCTCAATAAACTTTATGAAGAATAGTTGTTCACCATTTTTTGTATATACTTCAGGCATTCCTGAATTTATATATGACGGTTTGATAAATAGATCCCGGTCTGATACCTTTACATTTAAGAAATCTTTTTTTGATTTTGGCAAACAAGTATCTTTCATATTAGAGGATGTTACCTTCCAATATAATTCAAGAACTTCTCCATCTTCTTCTACATCTTTTGTCCATGTCATAGGAAGTTGAAGCTCTATTATAGCATAGTTATTGTGTATATATGTATTGATTGTCTCTTCTTTTCCATTGAATTTATATTTATCAGGGTACAGATAATCCAAGAAAAAAAGTTCTTCCAAGTTATATAATTGCAGTCCTATTTTAGTATCATTGGGGACACCGCCTGTCTTAATTACGAAATATACGGTATCTTCAAGCCTGGCTTCAGTAATTTTATACTTGGGGTCATAGCTGTTCTGACTTGACCACCAACCACAATATCTCTTATACCAAATAGCTTGCCACGTTATCTGTGGAGAGGTTATTTCAATTCTCTTCATGCTGTTCTGTTTCAAGTTTAAAATTATTAAGAACGATTATTCCATCATTGTTGATTACACCTGAATGCTTGGAGCATTTATAAACTCCTGATTCTTCAAATTTGAAATTTAAATCAACATTTTCTCCAGCAACAGGATTTTCTACTTGAACATATAAGGTAAAAGGAACATCAGGAAAAGAAGCTCGTTGTTTAGTCCCATTTTCATCGATCCAATAAGCATCAATAATTAACTTGGGCTTCTCGTCTGTATTCCGTACTACAAATTTTACTTCTTCCTCTTTATATTCCTCCCACCAGAATCCGTCTGTCGTATCCATCCTTCTATCCAGTCGAATGGTTCTATTGATATCCAGTCTTGTTGGAGATATAAGAAAACGGGTAAGCATAGGACTACTTTCTGTCGCATTCATAATTTCATCATAACAATAAAGATATGCTTCATCAAAAGCAAGTTCACGAAACATCATGTCATCTATGCTATGCAGTATCTTCCCCCAAATCGGAAAATGTTCTGCATGAGAAAAGAAAGCGGGACGCTGCCGGTCCGTATCAACAAGCATCATATCCAAAATACAATTGCTGCCATTAGATTCCATTTCTATATATATGTTTCCTCCTAACACTCCTGTTACAGGTCTTCCTTCACGGTCTATATTACGGGAAAAACAGTATTTATACTTTAGTAGATTGCATTTGTAGCCATTTATTTCCAATATTATTTCTGAATTCATGACGACTTGTTTTATGCATTTGACATTACATCTCAAACTTAGCAAAAAATCAAGAAAGACAATGTTCAAGGAGCATTTTTTATGCACCATATGCTCAATAACACATTTTATGTCTTTCGGTTACATTAAAATACAACACCTGTTTAGGGATATGTTCATGCCGGACAAATAAAAAAGGTTCGGTTGTCTCGTAACAACCAAACCTTTATCAGCAAGCAATCTACGGAATATAGAACAGTTCAAACTCTTCTTTTCTTCTTCTCTCTATGCTTGGAATGACTTTCCCCCGATAACAGCGGAACGATACATATTCCTTGTAAATATCCCGGTTGCCGCTGTCCAGTTTCTGAATCAGTTTGCTTTTAGGTATCTTGCCGTTTCCGATCAGACGGTAACAGCCTACATTAAAGCCTAACAGACTTAAAAGGAGCGAATCTTTCCCATATTTTCGGAATACCTTCAAACACCGTTCAAGGTCGCATCTCAAAAGTGAGTCTGCCTGTGCTCACTCAGGTTCTCGGTCAGCGTCTCGTGGGGAAGCAGGCGGTGTCCGTAACCGATGTAAGGCATTTTCCCCCGGTGCCAGCTTCCCACCGCTTGATGCAGGCTACCGCCTTATCTTTGTCAGACGGGGGATTTTCCGCCTTGCCGTACAAGACAAGTAACAGAAAGATCATAACAGCCGGTATTCTTTTCATGCAGCCTCCTTGTTATTTTCTTCATCCGTATCCTTTCCATTAAAATCATATGTCAATTGTTGCAGATTCCCCCAATTATCTTCAAGATAGAGGTCTATGGTCTGGGATTCCTTGCCGCTTTGCGAAGTATAGTAAAGACGGAATTTCCATTCGTTCAGCAGATAACGGTCATTGGGCTTCAGTACCGTTCCGTCCTCCATCTTCAGACTGCCCTTGCCGTCCGGCTGGAAATACCTTAGCGTATAGACGGTTCCGGCAAAGTTCCCTTCCGGCTTGATTTCCAGCCGGATTTCCACAGTCTCCCCATCGGTAATCTCATCCGCTACCGGCATGGTTTCTACCGTAAACGGTATTCCTGTCTGATATCCAGCTCATTGTCACAAGCGACAAGACCAAGAAAGGAGAATGCCATACAGCAGGCTGTCAGCATAAAATCAAGGATTTTTCTTTTCATGGGTATGTATCCTTTTAAGGTTAGAAAATGTATTTTACTCCGATTCCATACTGGAAGTGGCAGATCCCCGAGCACTGCCCCACACGAAACGCTCACGCAGACGCACCAGCAGGACAACCCTGTCGGACAGGTAGCCTTCCGCTTCCAGCGTTACCGCGCCGCCATAGATGAAAGATTCGCATTGCTGCAAAACGGCTCCGTCATCCAGCAGCCGATCTCCTTCGTTCACGGTCTCATAGCCCAACAGGCGGAAGCGCCGAGGTTCAGGAAGAAGGACTTGCCGGGGGTGGAAAAGAACGTATGGTAGTAACCGCCTTCCCCCGTATATTGCGACAAGGGTATATGCGTACTCCGGTAAGGGATGTTACGTTTCAGCATCTCACCGCCAAACATCCACTGGTTTCCGCTCCCGGTACAGGTGGATACAGCCAGCGAGAAGGCATAGCCTGCATCGTAACGGTTTGCCCGGCTGTAAAATCCGTCGGCCATTTCAGTGGTGAAGCGGACGGCTTTCATTCCCGGCAGACGGCGTTGGGCTTCTGCCTGCCCCGTAAAGAGGGCAAGCAGGAGGATAATAAAGAGGGAGTTTCTTTTCATGGCATTCATCTGACTTTCAGTTCATTGACGGTTTCTGCGCGTACCAGGTCCTCATTCTCCACATCAAAGGACTGATGCCGGCCGCCTTGCTTCTCATACATTTCCACTATCAGCTTCTTGTCGTCGGGAATGGTGAACCTGGGCAGGGCAAACACCGTCCGCTCGTTCTTCTTTCCGTCCACACGGGTCACATAGTTGAAGGCACGAAGCGGATAGATGACCTGTTCCTGCATGGCGGTACGTTTCATGATTTTCTTGTCCACGATCTTGAAGGTCACGAAGTCCACATCGAAAGGCACGTTCGTGGCGTTCTTCACTTCGGTATGGAAATAGATCAGTTCGCCGTGCGCATAAAGTCCTTTAAGCAGATATTGCACTCCGAACCGTTTGCAGCCGATGTGCTTGACCTTGCGTTTGTTCTGTTCATACACGGATTTCATGATCAGCCGTACCAGACGGGGAGACTCCCCGGCGAGTTCCTGCAAGTAGATTTCCATCGCATTGTTCGGACGGTTCACGGCCTCTCCGTCATGGATGAAGTCGCACATTTCCACATTCAGCAGCAAAGGCTCGTCGGCATACTTGACGTTGAATGTATAGAAGTTGCCGTCTTCGGTAATTACGCTCATGTTTGTCTCGCTCCGGAAATGTTTCCGGGTTGCCTTCACACGGATCACATTTTCCGCACCGTCCGCCTTGCCCGCTATCAGATTGGGCGAACCCAGGTCCACATATCTCACGGGAGAGGGAAAAATAATATGTACGGTCTTGTCATATGTGATTTCCAGACCGTGTGAGGGAATCATCCGGCTGAATCCGATCTTGCGGCTCAGTCCTTCATAATAATCCCCGCTGCTCTGCTGCGCGTATGCAGCCACTGTGCCCGCAATCAGGGCAAGCATCATCAGAATCTTCTTCATGTGTGTTTCTTGGTTGATTGGTGAATAAATGGTTGATTTCCTTTCCTCCTTCATTTTTCAGGAGAATGCAGCAACAGCCGGTGCCCGGCCTTCAGGGTGATTTTCACCGTGCGCATCTTCTTGCCCACATATTGTGACACACCCCGTATCACCCCCTTGCCACATCCGAGGCAATCTGCGCTCCGGCATCCGTTGAGATATTGATGCTGCTTCCTATAGAGGTGCCCATGCCGGCGGCAATCTCACGTGCGGCATCATACTCCATCGAGTTCGGTACAAGGATTCCCTGCTGCCCGTCAGCGTCATACACTTCGAGTTCCACCGGGAACAGCGTGCCCCTGTACTCCACTGTCTCGATCAGGATCCCCATCCGTTCCCCCTCGACACGTGTGCCGCCGACCAGTACCGTACCTTTTGGAATAAGGAGATCGTCCACTGCCATCGGCTCAAGCAGGCGGATACGCAGTGCCTGTCCGTCAGATACGGTCTGCGTGCCATGCACACAGGCAGCGATGGTGTTCCTGCCGGAAGATGGCATTTTGCTACCGGGGTGTGGAAGCCGGTATTTCTCTCGCCTGCATATCCGGAAGCAATGTCTTCATTGCCTGCAGGCTGGGCCAGTGATGACACCATCCGGTTCTGTACCCGTTTTACAGGCCGGACAGCCGTCCGTTCTTTCCGGCTGTTTGGGGCATTGGCCGTAGAGGAAGCATCCTGCTCTTTCCCGTTGTAGCGGGCAGCCAGCTCGTAGGACTTTTCCAACAGAGCCATCTTTCTTCCAGGGTCTGGCCTTCCGCCTGTTCTTCCGCCGGCTTCCTTTCTTTTTCCAGATCCTCAATACGGCGGAGCAGATCGGCATCTGGCTGATTTTCATTCCGGGTATATACAGTGCCCAGCGAACGGTTCATATTCCGGTAGGCTTCTGCAGAGGAACGGATGGAGCCGGGGGCTTTCCCCTTTTCCGGTTCCGGCGGAAGTTCCATGTTTGCTTTTCCTGCGGTAAGACCGGCAGTATCCTGACCGTCCTTGTTGAGCAGTTCGGACATTTCCTGGAAGGTTCCCCTGCGCCATTTTTCCTTTTTTGCCAGTGCTTCCTGCTCGTAGGCGCTTACCTTGTTGCCCTCCATTTCCGAATCTTCCGGTGAAGGCATCTCCACGTTGAAACCCCTGCCTTTTTCCATTTCCGCCTTCTCCTTTTCCGACGGGCTGAATACCAGCAGGAGGAACCCCATGCACAGCAGGCAGAAAAAACGGATAGACAATATACTTTGCGCGCCGGCGCTTCTCTTCGGGAGTCAGCGGCTTGTCATTTGACACTCCGAGCCGTTCCCTGATTTTCTGAAAGTCCATTTTCATGTTTATGGATGTTTGAATGAATGTTTCTTGTTCTTTCCGGCCGGAACACGACGGAACGGATATGTCCCATTGCCGGTCTTTGGCCCGGCTCCCCGAAACGGGATACACAGGAGAGAATCGAGTACAGGCAGGAGGCAGCAAGCAGGAACGAGGCCGTGCCTGCCAGAAGGATGCGCTGCTTTCCTGTCAGCCGCCGGCAGAACAGCCGTACCCGGCTGTCCGCATGGCCGAAGAATCCGCGTTTTCCCCTCATCGTTCCGCACTTCTTATGTCCTTATTCTCCAGCACGGTAAACTGCTCGATAATGAATCCGTTGGGATTGTCATCCGAACGTCCTGTGTTTTGAAGCGAGCAGGAAGTTACGAGGCTGCGCTCGGTCACGTTGCTTTCACGGATAATCAGCTGCCGGGCGTATGTCCGCACCTTGTAAGGGTAGGCGGCAAAGTCGCACACCACGCTGTCCACATGCACCACCTGGTTGATGTTGCCTGAAATCAGGCGGTTGTAATACCCTCTTTCGGCAAAATCCACATAGTAGTGATAGGCACTCTTGTCTGCCAGTTGCAGGGCACGGTTGATATTGTGCTCGATGGCATCCTTCTGGGGTGAGAGCGAGAAAAACAGTTCGTGAAAGCGCCTTACATGTTCCCGCGCCTCGGCAGGCCTGTTCTGTGAGAGGTCCTGCGAAAGGGCCATCATCAGCGATTTGCCCCCGTCAAGCACATAGATTTTCTCGCGTTGCTTCTCGGCAAAGCGGTATGAGCTCCACAGCGCATATCCGGTAACGAGCGCACAGCAGCAGGCAAAGACCGCCAGCATCAGGCGGATGCGCTTGAAGCTGCTCTCAATGTTTGTCAATGACTTGAATTCCATTTTTTTTGATGTCTGGTTTGAATGAATAAATATTTCCGGTATGACGGGACATCCCGTTCCGACAGGTCACCGGACCCGTCATCTTGGGTTGCCCGACTCATGGGAAGGAGGCTCCGCAGGGTTTATTTGCCCCTCAGCCTGCCTCCGATATTCCCCAATACGGCACCGCCTGCTCCGGCTGCAAGGCCGCCTGTCTTGGTGGCTGTACGGTTCAGGTTACGGCTGAAGTTTCCGGCACCGCCTGCCTGCACTATCCAGCCTGCTACCGTAGCACGGTGAAGTATCCGATAATCCCGATCAGCATAAAGATGATGTAGACACTGTTCGAGTTGTCTATCGAGTAGTCCGGATTGTTCTGCAGTTCCTGAATGTCATTCTGAAGCATCAGTACCTGAAGCTTGGCAAGCAGGGTGCTGAACAGGTCGCTGACCGGAAGCCACAGGTAAACGGAAATATATCTCGTGAACCACTGTCCGAGCGTGGACTGGAATCCGTCCCATACACTGAAGGCGAACGCTACCGGTCCCAGTATCGAGAGTACGACCAGGAAAAAAGTCCTCACGGTGTCTATCAGCAGCGATGCCGCTGCGAATATCAGCTCCAGCAGGCTGCGGAATGCGTCCCGGATTTTCTTTTCCAGATTATACATCCCGACTTCCACATACATGCCCAGCCGGGAGGCGGTATCTATGGTTGACCAGCCCAGTTCATCCAGCTGGCGGTCAAACTCCTCGTCACTTACCAGATATGCTGTTTCGGGATTGCGGAGCATGGCCTCCTTTTCCAGTCCTCCTTTTGGATCCGGTACTGTTCCATATCCATCGTCTGTCCTTCGAGCATCTTGTGTGTGCCCTGCACGATGGGACTGAGAATATTGTTCAGCGTGCCGAGCACCAGCGTGGGAAAGAGCAGGATGCAGATGCCTATGGCAAAGGGACGCAGCAGGGGATAGACATCTATCGGTTCGGCACGTGCCATCGACTGCCATACACGGACGGCAACGTAGAACAACGCACCCAGTCCGGCAAGTCCCTTGCCCACGTCCATCATGTCCTCGCAAAGGGGAAGCATCTCGTCATACAGGGTTGCCAGTATGGTGTGCAGGTTGGCAAAATCTATCGACAACGGCATCATGGCTACCAGTATTTGGAGGTTTCATTCCCATAGAGCCGCATCACACGTTCCAGGTCGTTCTTCTTTCTGGCCCTGAGGTAGCTTACGGCTATGTTCTTGTTCGTATAATAGCTCACAAGGTTGCGGTAACGGCGCATCTCGTAATAGCAGTTGTCCACCACGTCCATACGGTCCTTGTCGGTCATGGACAGGGTACTGACATTGATAACCTGTTTCAGGTCCTGCAACACGCCGTTGCTCTCTTCCAGCAGGCGGGTGTAACCGAAGGCGATGGCGTCCAGTTCGCGCGGTGAGAAGTTTTCATCGTTCATCATCTTGCCGAAGTTGGTTACATAGATGTCGGACACGTCGCCCACCATCAGGATGATGTCACGCACCTTGCGGGCATCCTGTATCAGGTTGTTGACCGATTTCAGCTGGTCGTAATATTTCTTGGCCTGCTCATAGATCTTTACTGTCTCGGCAAAGCTTTCTGCCGTATTGACTGCCGTCTTTGAGGTATGGGCGATATTGTCCGACATGTTTATGATGCTTTGGGCCAGATTGCCGGGATCTGTCACCACCCATTGGGCGCGTGCTCCGGTAACGCCCAGTACAAATGCCGTTCCGATCAGAAGCGTTCTTGCCTTCATGCCCGTTCCTCCTTCCTTACATAGTCTCCGCCCGGTGAGAATGTCAGCACGTCGGCTGCCTCATTGTAGGACACATCGACACGGTAGCCCGTATTGACAAACAGGTTTCCGTTTTCTTCCACCAGCAGGTAAGTCTGCGGCTTCAGCCTTCGGGTTCTCCCGCTACGGGAAAACACCGTCACCTTATAGCATTCTCCTTCCTTGTATACCAGCACGTCAGGTCTGCCTTCCACGCTGGTCCACGTTCCGCAGATCTTGTCGCGGTCGATACCGCTTTCCGAACAGCTCTGCAATATCATGGCGGCCATGCTTATCAGACATACCGCCAGCCTCATAAGGGGTCTGTTTCTCATAATCGTTTTCATTTCGGGTTTGATACCTGTTTCTGTTCCTCTCGCTTTTTCTCCGCCAGACGGCGGATGGCTCCTTCCAGACTGCCCTCCGGTCCTCCGGCAATCCGTTGTACTTCCAGTTTCTCCGACTCCTCGGTCGTGAACGTGAAGTATTCTTCCTCGCTCACTTCCGTGGCATATACTGCCGAGCAGGTTCCTCCAAGCCCTATCCATACTTCCCGGTAGAAGCGCCCGGGATGGTTCGCTTGGTTGATGGAAAGAATCTGCTTCTCTTTCTCGTCAGACCGAGCAGCCGCTGGATGTGCTCGAACTTGTTCATGTATTTCCGCTGGTCAAGCAGTATCTTGCAGTCAGAGTTGTTGATGATGGCCTCTTTCACAATCGGGGAGCTGATGATGTCGTCCACCTCCTGTGTCACCACCACAGCCTCGCCGAAATATTTTCTGACGGTCTTAAAAAGGTACTTGATGTATTCGCTCATATTGGCGGACATCAGGGCTTTCCAGCATTCCTCTATCAATATCATCTTACGGATACCTTTGAGCCTGCGCATCTTGGCGATGAAAGTTTCCATAATGATCAGTGTCACCACCGGAAGAAGCACTTTGTTGCTGCTGATATTGTCCAGTTCGAATACGATGAACCGTTTGCCTGTCAGGTCCAGTTCCTTGTCGGAGTTCAGCAGAAAGTCATAGTCTCCGCCCCGGTAGAACGGTTCCAGAACGTTCAAAAAACCGTCAATGTCAAAATCCTTCTCACGCACCTTTTTCTCTTCAATCATTCTTCTGTAGTCATCGGCGACAAACTCATAGAAACCGTTGAAGTCCGGTCTGATGTTCCGGTTCTCCGAAATCTTTCGGATATAGCGTTCACTGCTCCGGAAAGAGCGACCTCCTCCGAACGTTTCGGCGACTCGTCCTCCCGTTTCCACAAGGTCAGTATCAGTGTATTGATACTGTCACGCTTCTCCACATCGAATTTTCCGGATTCGGTGTAGAACGGGTTGAAGGATATCGGATTGTCCTCTTCATACGTGATGTAAATCCCGTCCTTCCCGTTGGTACGGTCATGGATCATCCTGCACAACCCCTGGTAGCTGTTTCCAGTGTCTACCAGCAGAATATGCGCTCCCTGTTCGTAGTATTGGCGGACAAGGTGGTTGGTGAAAAAGGATTTTCCGCTGCCCGAAGGCCCGAGGATGAACTTATTTCTGTTGGTGATGATTCCTCGCTTCATGGCAGGTCGGAAATATCCACATGCACCGGTATCCCGTTCTGGCGGTCTGCCAGCCGGATGCCGAACGGACTGGGCGAACTCCTGTAATTGGTCTCTCCGGCAAAGAGGCATACGGCCTGTTCCAGGAAGGTATAAAAGGATTCTTCGGATGGAAAGTCGCCTGCATTTCCGGGGATTCCCGCCCAATAGATAACCGGTGTGTCAATGGTGTTATACCTTGGCGTGCATTCCATCATGGCCAGCTGGCTGCCCGTGTCGTTCCTGATGCGGCGGAACTCTTCCGCATCCTCCGCCCAGGCGATGACATTGCAGTGGCATCTGACGGGAAGCACTCCTTTGGTATGTGCCTCATCAAGATACATCTCCGTCCACTCCTGGTTAACGGCATTGCTCCGGCTGTATTTTGACAACGAGAGCATATTGCGCGAGTTTTTCTCCATCATCTGCAGGATTTCCTGTGCGTCGTCGATGAACACGTATTGCGAATAGATGTGGTTGCATGACAGCAGCAGTCCTACGGGTGCGGCAAAGGAGAGGCGGCAGTCGCTGCGGTCCGTGGACATCCTCTCGTAGCGCATGTCCGTGGAAAGTCTGCCGGCAGGTCTTCCGTATCGGAAAGGGTATGCAGGCAGAGGCGTTTGTCACCGATGCGCATCCTGCCGGGCTTGAGGCAGATGTCCTGCAATACGGCAGTCTCATCCTCCAGCGAGAGGGAAAAGTATTTTTCCACCAGTCCGGGACGTTCCTTCGTTCCGGTGATTTCGTCTGTTTCCAGACGGCGAAGCCTTATATGTCCGGAATCATTCATAATACGTTCGAACTGTTCCACCGCCTCAAGAAAGCGGGCGGCAGCATCCTTGTCGGTTATCTCTTTGGGCAACAGGAATCCCCGGCAAAGGGTATTGAAGTCACTCTTCCGGCGGCTGCGTTCGCGGGTTGTCTTCGTCAGGAACAGGTAGCATTTGTGATTCAGGTAAGGTCTTTCATTGAAATGCAGCTCATAGCTGCGTGTCAGAAAGCTCTGTTCTCCGTCATCGGTCTTCGGACGGTAGGTTTCCTTGACGAACCAGTCCTGTTTGC
>ENA-OQIG01001283-OQIG01001283.1-human-gut-metagenome-genome-assembly--contig:-NODE-1283-length-11236-cov-3.282654_pt1 | contig 11236 bp, 12 predicted proteins | sample MGYA00242576_ERZ504741 | MGnify/ENA primary metagenome ERZ504741 (study PRJEB26092, sample SAMD00036436) | human gut metagenome | host: Homo sapiens | study: EMG produced TPA metagenomics assembly of... | reverse complement strand
TATATAAAATATATCAGTCGAATTTGCGGTCGCGAACAGTTTTTGAACCCGATCCGCGGGGTGCTCGCGCAGCCACTTGTACACCGTGTCGGGCATTCCCCAGTGACGGATCACGATACAGATCTGGCGCGGCGTCAACAGTGTGTTGGGACGCTTGTATCCCGCCTCCAGCAGTTCGGCGTACAGGTTCGGATAACGTTCTATCTCGTCGCGCATCCGTTTGCCTGCCGAGCGGGGATAAACACAGGTTGTGAAATATGCCATCGCCACGTCCGACAGCAGCAGCTTCCGTTCAGCAGCCAGTCAAAATTTAATTCTTTCATAATTGTTGCTTTTATTTACGTGACAAAATTACATCTCTCTTGTGTGAAGTGAAAAACTTTTTTACTGTCACGGCGTTGCTTTTCAAGTATGACATGCGAAACACAGAAAAAAATAGTATCTTTGTATCCACAGATGGGTCTGTTACTTATCTCCGGAACAATAAAGAATATGAGCGATAAAATCTATCCTATCGGAATACAGAATTTTGAGAAAATCCGTAAAGAGGGTTTTTTCTATGTAGATAAAACCGCATTGGTTTATCAAATGGTGAAGACGGGGAGTTATTATTTCCTGAGCCGCCCCCGTCGCTTTGGGAAGAGTCTGCTTGTTTCTACTCTCGAGGCCTATTTTCGGGGAAAAAAGGAACTCTTTGAAGGACTGGCGATGGAAAAGCTCGAGAAAGAGTGGATAGAACATCCGATATTGCATCTGGATTTGAATATAGAGAAATATGACTCACCGCAAAGCCTTGAGGATATATTGGAGAAAGCCATTGTGTCATGGGAGAAACTCTATGGAGCTGAACCTTCGGAGCGCTCTTTGTCTCTGCGCTTTGCCGGTGTCATAGAGCGTGCCTGTAAACTGACGGGGCATCGTGTAGTCATTCTGGTGGATGAATATGATAAGCCCATGCTGCAATCCATTGGGGATGAAGAATTGCAAAAAGAGTTTCGCAAGACCTTGCAAGCCTTTTATGGAGCTATCAAAACAATGTATGGATACATCCGGTTCGCTTTTCTGACCGGTGTCACCAAGTTTGGTAAAGTGAGTGTGTTCAGTGCTTTGAACAATCTGATCGATTTGTCGATGGACGAACGTTACGTGGCATTGTGCGGCATCACCGAGGAGGAAATACGGACCAATCTGGATCAAGAGTTGTACGAACTTGCCGACAGGCAGAGGATGGGTTATGAAGAGGTGTGCCGTGAATTGAAGGCATGCTATGACGGGTACCATTTTGTGGAAGATTCGATCGGCATTTACAATCCTTTCAGCCTGCTGAATACGTTCTATAAAATGAAATTTGGAAATTATTGGTTTGAAACGGGTACTCCTACCTATCTGGTAGAACTCTTGCAGATACATCACTATGATCTTCATAAAATGGCGCATGTGGAAACCGATGCGGATGTATTGAACAGCATCGACTCTTCCTCTACCGATCCTATTCCCGTAATTTATCAGAGCGGTTACCTCACCATCAAGGGGTATGACCGTGAATTCGGGATTTACCGTTTGGGATTCCCGAATCGCGAAGTGGAGGAGGGGTTCATGAAGTTTCTGCTTCCTTATTATGCGGACACCAATAAAGTAGAAGCCCCGTTTGAAATTCAGAAGTTCGTACAAGAGGTTCGTGCCGGGGACTATGATTCTTTTTTCCGCCGTCTGCAGAGTTTCTTTGCGGATACCCCTTACGAAATGATTCGTGATCGGGAACTGCACTATCAGAATGTGCTTTTCATCGTCTTTAAGCTAATGGGATTCTATACGCAAGTGGAATATCATACCGCTGAAGGCGTGTCGATCTCGTTTTGAAAACAGATAAATTCATTTATGTGATGGAGTTCAAGTTGGATGGCACTGCCGAAGAAGCTCTCCGACAGATCAACGGGAAGCATTATACGCAACCTTTTGCGACTGACGGCCGTAAGCTTTTTAAGATTGGCGTAAATTTCAGTGCCCAAACCCGAAACATCGAAAAGTGGATCGTTGAATCCTGATATTTAGTAACGATTAAAAAATAAAATGAACGATAAGAAGAAACACCTAAGGCGGTGCTTCAGCATCGCTGCGCACGAATATAAGGCTTTTTGCTACAATAACAAGCGATGAACTATATTTCTTAAATGAAAGAGCCGTGAATCAAAAACAATAAATATGGCAACTATTTTGTATTTTAAGAGAATTGTTTTATCTTCGCAGCAACATGCTTACCCCGCTTCCCGTCAGATCAGCGCGCTCAGGGTAAGCTTTTTATTTTTATACTAGTGGCTGTACGTACACAAGTCGCCTACATACTTATATTGAGCATGATTGTGTATCTTTTGGATATAATCAATCCTAACCATTTGTTTGTGACAAGGTTTAAGGATTTATTAAACCGTTACCCTTCAATTGATGTCCGGGCAATGGGATTTCCTGCAAATTGGGAGAATGAAGATATTTGGAAATAGGCAACGCTGTTGCCTGAATTGAACTAAGCCGCTCCGCACTGCTATCCATTTTTCCCTGTCGACAATAAGTTCTTCCCCGCGGTATATACGGCATATCCTTGATTCAATCCTGCCGTGTGAACTAACAATGATAAAACAGAAGTTATTAGAGATGACAAACAAGTATCCGATTGTCATCCTGACGGGACCTCGGCGTCGGGTAAATCTACTTTGTTGAAAACATCTTTGGGTGAAGTTCTCTCTTAGAAAAACAATATACTAAGCAACCCATAAGCATTGCCCACTATGTAGGTTGACTGATGAAGCTTACCCACCCCTTTCCCTTTTAAAATACCCCAGTACCGTGCAAGGCGACAACTTGTGGCGGTCGTGGTAGCGTGACTCGAACTCGTAGCGGGTGCAGAGCCAGCGGCAGAAGCAGCGGTAAGTGATGCGCAGGTTCAGGCGCCGTTGCAGGTCTTCGTAAAACAGGGCGATCCGGGTGAAGAAGTCGCTTACCTGCTTTCGGGCGATTTTCCGTTTCCGGGGGGCTTGTGCAGAGGCGGCCTGTTCCTCCCGTTCTATCAGGTATCGCAGCACACGGATGTCTTTTTCTATCTTATCTTCTTGTTCGTGCAGTCTTTGTTGTTTCTGTTCCTTTTTTCTTAATGACTCTTTCAGGTCCTGGATGCTCTTTTTCATCTTACTTTGAGGTTTGTATGGGATGGCTGGATGCCAATGTTTGTTAAAACGACGTTAGGATCGGCAAAGATATACAAAAAGTGTACAGCATATCGTCCCAAGGATTGTTCCGTAAGTCTCTTTAGATGTGTTTTGTAAAGATATAGGTTCGGTTATCCGGCTTTCTGTACAATTTATATTTAAGGGGATATTGTAAATTAAAAACAATGAATAAGATGAATGAAACATTAACAGTATTTATGATTTCGGAGATTGAAAGGTTCCGTGAAGAGGGCCGTGAGTCCGCCCGGCGCATTTACCACAACATGCTGCGTTTGCTCAGGGAGAGCGCGGGAAAGGAGGAGATAGGATTTGAAGAGGTGACCCCGGCATTTCTGGGGAATTACGAATTTCTGCTGCTTGGCCGGGGGCTTAGCTGGAACACGGTGTCTACTTACATGCGTGCCCTGCGTGCGGGCTACAACCGGGGGATGAAGGGGCGTCCGGGATATGTGACCGGGCTTTTCGACAAGGTATACACCGGTACGCGCTCCGACGTGAAGCGTGCCGTGGATGCCCGCACGGTGGGGCGTATGATCCGCATGTCGGGGTGTCCGGATGAATCGGCCTCGGCGAAGGCTGTGGACTGGTTTGTGCTGATGTTTATGCTGCGGGGCATCCCGTTTGTCGATCTGGCACACCTGCGCAGGAGCAATCTTGACAAGGGGGTGCTGACCTACTGCCGGCATAAGACGGGGCAGGAGGTCAGCATTACCGTGCCCCGTGAGGCGATGGACATCATCAACCGGAGGATGGCGGAGAACGATCATTCGAGCTACCTGCTGCCCATCCTGGGACAACCCCGTACCGGGAAACGTCGGCAGGAGAAGGTGCTGACTCCTTATCAGGAATATCAATGTGAACTGCGCAACCTGAACCGCCGGCTGGAACGGGTGTCGGTGGATTTGAGATTGGGCGGCAGGCTCAGTTCATACACCGCGCGTCACACGTGGGCCACGATTGCCTTTCATCAGGAGACGCCCGTGGGAGTGATCAGCCGTGGGCTGGGACACTCTTCGGTGAAAGTTACGGAAACTTACCTGAAACCTTTCGGTGATAAGGAAGTAGACCGGACAAACAGGAAGATACTCAACTATGTGCTAAGTGCGGTTTGAAGGTAGAATGTATTGAAGGTATTACGCTTATAATCAGTAGTGTAGGTAGTCTGTTACTTTGTAGGTAACGGCATCGCTTTATTGCTGCAAAATTGGACATTATTTTTCACACAAACAAATAAAAAGGCAAGTTTTTCAATAAAAAGATAATTAATTTTAAAAAAGATGCATGCTTAGCATTAGTTTTCCCTATTTTCTCTTAAAAAAGCAATAAGAAGGGTTGTCCGCGTTGGTGTAATTTAACGTGGATGAACATTTTATTGCCATCATCGGATGCCTTTTATTGTTTAAATCTAATTATTCGGTTTAGAACGCTGTCTGTTTCAGATATTTGTTAAATGCCGTTACCTACAAAGTAACGGTCTTCACAAACAAAACAAAAAGTTATGCTTACAATTTTAACCCAGGAGGCTATCAGGGTGCTTCGTTACATCTATTACCGTGATGCCGGCATATCTTGTCCTCCTGATTCTTCCGATTGCGCTTTCCGGAATGTTTCTGTCCTCCTTCCCCTGTTGGAGCGTGGAGGCTGATTCGCTGTATATGCCCGGAATCTCCCGATAGTCCCGTTTCTTATGAACTGTGCAAGCCTTTGGGCTCCATCGACCTGCTGTCCTTGTTGCTGATCCTGCACGAGGGGGTGTGTCCGGTTTCTCCGGATGTAGACGAGCAGCGTGTCTATGGCCGTTATGGGTCGGTGGCCTCCCGTATGGGGGTTGTCAACCAGATGATGCGCAGCATATTCAGTGAAATCCATTTGACAGAACTTTGTTTGTAAACCGTTTTTTAGAGATTGCCGCCATGAACAGAATTTTACTGCTGCTCGGATATATCCTTTTGCTCTCCGCACCGGTCTGCGGTCGGGGTGTCGGCACACGTGCGGTTTCGGACTGCGATTCGTTGCACACGTTCCGTTTTGTACAGGGGCGTGACGTTCTGTATGCCGACTATCAAGCAACAATCACGAGCTGAAACGCCTGTTTGCCGCCGTCTCTTCTTTCCGTGGCCCTATCGCCGACGGGAAGATGCGTATCTATGTAGACGGTCATTGCACTTCGGGCGGGAGCGTACACGACAATCTTTGGCTGGCCTATGTGCGTAGCAGCCGTGTGAAGTCCGAACTGATCACCCGCAAGGGAATGAAAGAGGAGTATTTCGTGACTCACAACCATGCCGTTTGCTATCCCGGCGAAGAGCGCGACGTGGTGATTGTCTGCCTGCGCGAGCTGCGGGTGCGGATACTTTATCCGCGCCCGCCGCAACTATGGCATGTATGCCTCCCGATATCCGCTTTTGCCTCCTGCGGTCCCATCTGCTCCGGACAACCGCCCGTGCCCGCCCCCCATTCTTTTTGTACCGGTCGGTCCGGCCGGTCATCCCGGTACGGTTGCGGGGTCGGGAGCAGAAAACCCGCATCGGATGGTCTTCTCCCTGAAGACGAACCTTGCCGACTGGTCGGGGCTGACGGCGGAAGGCCGCCTGGGAGCTTTCAGGCCCAACCTGGCGCTGGAGCTTCACTTTGCCCGCCGTTGGTCTGTGATGGCCTCTGCGGCGTATTCAGACTGGAAAGGCGGGCGCGATCACCGTTTCTGGGGCGTCTCCGGCTACAGCCTCGAACCCCGTTTGTGGTTGAAAGGTGACGGGCGTTACCGTTGGTTCTATCTGGGTGTCTACGGTCAGTCGGGCGATTTCGATTACCGTCCCTCGCCCGCAGGCGATACGGACGCCACAGGCAGAAGCCGCACCGGACGTTACCGGCATGCGGGACTCTCCGCAGGCGTGTATGTCCCCCTGTCCCGTCATTGGGGCATCGAGGCGGGAGTGCGCGGGGGATACCTCCATTCGTCCGCCAAGGCTTATGATAACGAACCTCCCCATGCATACTATCACCATCCGGCCTCCTTCGTCCGTTGGGGCCTGACGGGGATCAACCTGGGGCTGGGATATAGGTTTTAGAAATACAATGGGAATATGATACTCAAACTGAAATACATACTGAAAGCTGCCTTTCTTTCCCAGCTTCTCTTCTCGTGTACGGAGCGCTCGCTCGAACCGCGTCCGGAACCGGAGCCGGTTCCCATCCGTCTCTTTACGGGTATCCGTACCCGTGCGACGGTGGACGTTTTCGGCGATACCCCGGTGTGTGTCGCTTACGGTGTACGTACGGGACAGTACGACGGGAGCTGGGACGGCATTGCCACGGACAACGAGATCCGCCTGATGCCCGAACGCTACTATCCGTCGGACGGCTCGGCGCTCTATCTGCGGGGATACTATCCTCCGGCACCGCTGACGGCTGACGGGCGGCTGACTTACCGCCTGACGGGAGAAGAAGACTGATGCTGACGGGCGAACAGAACGGATCGCTTTCCGCTCCTTTCGGGGAGTCCGACAGCCAATCGCTCCTGTATCGGCACTTGCTGACGCAACTGATCTTTACACTCACGGTAGAGGCCGAAGATACCGGGGCGCTCCGTGTGCGGTCGCTCCATCTGAACGGACTGACGGACGAGGTGACCCTCTCCCTGGCCGAAGAGTCGCTCTTGCCGGGTGAGCGCACGGTGAGCGTGCCCGTTTATGAAGCGGGCGAAGAGGCGGAGGGCCTTCCGTTTGACGGCAACAAGCTGACGCTGCCGGGCTATGTGCTGGTGCAGCCTTCCGCTACGCTGACCATCGACCTGGTACTTTCGGTAGACGATGACCGGACACACGACCGCGAATACCGTGCCCTTCCCGTACGGTTCGAAGGCGGGGAGGGGGAAGGCGGAACGGCTTATACCGTCCGGGTGGAACTTCCCGATCCCGTCATTCCCGATCCGGTGGAGATTGTAGCTGTCGCTACGGTCGGACGGTGGCAGGAGGGTGACTCCGGCAGTGGGGAACTGGTGGACAATCGGTCTGCCGAAACAGAACAATAAACATATTTATTAACTATAAAACTTTTAGAAAACAATGAAAACGAAACTAAGTGTGGCGGCTATGGCCCTTTTGCTGGCAAGCTGCTCAAGCAATGACAATGACCTTTTGCCCGAGAATCCGGTGAACGCGACTCCTATCCAAGTGTCGCAAAGCGTGCAGGGCATGGTGAAGACCCGCGCGGCGGTGGGCGTAGGCAGTGATGTGACGGCTACGGTGCTGGTGGCTGACGGTGATCAGGCTGCTGATTGGACTAAGTTTTCTCCGGTGCTTGCCAATGAAGTGAAGGAAGAAAACGGACAGAACAAACTGAAAACCCGTGCCACGGTTTCCACCGCCTCTTTCAAGGCGGGTTCTAACGCCACGGTGTCACTCAACCCGATTCTTTATTACCATACGACTGCCAGCACGAAGTCTTGGCTGGCGGCTGTGGCTCCTGCGGGAACGGTTAGCGGTACGACGGTGACGATTCCCCAAACAGACGGGGAGCAGGACGTGATGCTCGCCGACGCGGCGGAGGCCGGTAGCAGCAATTCTGCAAGTAAGCCTGAACTTACGTTCAAACACCTGACCACCCAGCTCAACTTTGAGATGAAGGTCACCGCTAAAAATGGTGGCGAATGGACCGATAAAACCATCAGCTTAAAGAAAATCAGCGTGCGAGGCGCACAGGTGCCTGCAGAGGTCAACGTAGCTCCGGCTTCGGGTACGGCCGGTGTGAGCAAGTGGACGGATGCCGCTGTGATGAATGTGGCCGGTATCTCCAATGTGGCGCTGGGCGCAGACGCTGTGCGGTAGGTAATCCGTTGATGATCCAGGCTTCGGGCCAAGTCGTGATCGATGCGGTGATCTCTGTGGGAGGCACTGATATCACTTTCAATAATGTGACAATCAAAAAGCAGGATGATGCAAACCTGTCTACCGTGGCCGGTAAGTCACACTTGATCACCCTGAACGTGACCGAGCCTCTGACTCCGGAGGATGCTACGAAGATGACCGTAACCGCCACTGTAACCGACTGGGTAGCGGGTGATGCCGGCCATGCCGATCTGAACTGATTCACATAAAATGTCTGCCATGATCATGAAACGCCATATTTCGCTTTTTGTCTTTTTCTGCCTGCCGGGAGTTTTCCTGGCAGGTTGCTCCGACGCGGACCGTTCCTCGCTGATGGGTGAGGAGGAGGTTCCGGTGGAGCTTTCCGCTCTGGAGGGCGATGTATCGTCGAGGGCGGCGGTCTCGGCAGGCAGCAAGCCTCAGGCGGAGTTTGAGGCCGCCATGGTATTTTCCCGAACCGGGGGAGACTACACCACTCCGGTGGTTGCCGCCGAAGAGGGTGTCTGGAAAGGAACTGTCGGGACCAACGGTGAAGTAAGTTGGGACAATGCCGGTAAGGCAGCGCCCATTTATCCCCGTTGGGGAGCTTGGCTCTATCTGGTAGCTACGCCCCCTACGCCGAGCCGGATAAAGCCGCTTCGGGCAGTGGAACGGGCACTTATGCCGGTACGGTTCCCTTTGTACTCACAGGGCAGACCGATCTGCTTTACGCTTCTCAGATACAGGGAAACCGCTGGGCAGACGGCACTTTCTTTCACTGGTGTTCGACCATCAATTGACGCAACTCTCTTTTCAAGCGAAGAAGACGCTTCAAAACGGGGTGTCGGTATGGGTGAAGAGTATCACGGTGAAGGAGGCGAAACCGCTTGCCTCGTTGAAGCTGGCTACGGGAGAGGTGACATTCTCCACCACAACCGAACATCCCCAGGGACTGACGGTGGATCTTACGCAGAACGGAGCCGGAGAAGGAACGGAAGTGACCGGCCAGACTGCAGTCTCTGTGGGGCAACTTTTACTCCCTCCGTTGGAAGCCGGCGGAAACAACGGCAATGGAGGCGGAAGCAACACGTATACGCTGAAAGTAGAAACATCAATAGGTACATTCGATAATGTGTCGCTTACGTTCGGTGATTCCAACGCAAGCGGGAAAAATCCGTTGCAGGCGGGCATGTCACACGTAGTGACGCTGAACATCGGCGACCATGAACTGGGAATCACTTCGGTAACGGTGCAGGCGTGGGCTCCGGTGACTGTTGACGGCACTCTGGATGCGGATTAGATACATGAATTTAAAAAAAGATAAAACGAACATGATGATTAACCAAACGAAATATCATTGGCTTATGGCTCTTCCGGCATTGCTGTTGGCTGTCGGATGCAGTGAAAGCATCTTGCCCGAAGGACAGGATACCGGGGTGGCGGAATTGCAGGTGTCGCCACAGGTGGTGTTGACACGCGGCGCGATAGATGCTGCGGATGCATCGGCTGTAGGGACTGTATTAGGAAGCATCGCGGTGTATGCCAACAGCAAAACGACGAATAAGACAACGAATAACTATGGGTTGTACACTTACAGCTCTTCGGCATGGGGCAGCGCGACCGATAAAATCTATCTTTCGGCGGAAGAGGCTACGATCTATGCGCATTATCCGGCGTATCAACCGGGTAGTAGTGGTGAATTTCAGAGTAGCGGTACTGCGCTGAAGGCCACTGATTCGAGTGGTGAATACACTGATAATTCCACGATCAATATCTCTGTATTTCCGGGGTCTACCGGAAGTGTTAACGCCAAGATCGACATTCAATCCACTGACAATTCGGACAGTCAAACCAGTACAAAAGATAAGATTCTCGCAGCCTCCGGAGAGGTGGACTATATGTATGCCGATCAGGGAAGTACCGGAGTGAAAGCCAGCTATAAAAACGGTGATACGAATAAAACCGGAAAGGTGACGCTCACCATGAAGCACGCCCTTGCGATGGTCAGCTTCCGGGTATATGCGGATCATACCTATAAAAATACCGGTGCATTCACCAAACTGGTATTAGCCAATAAAAGTGGAGGTACAACTATATTAAATAATGGAGCTAGCCTGCCATGAAAATTAAGATGGTACGATCACTCTAGGTAGCTCTCCGGCGGCAGTGACCTATACACGTGATATAGCAAACTATACGTTGTCCAAAGCAACGGCTGACACGGATCAGGCCAGAGCCACCGCCAAAAATAACGCCAGGAAAGCCAGTATCCTCGTCCTGCCTGAAAACACGGCCGATAAGTCGACCGTGGAAGCTACGCTGACGATTGACAACCAGGATTATAAAGTCGCCCTGCCTGGTAGCAACAGTGCATGGGAGGCCGGAAAGAATTACCTGTACACCGTCAAGCTCAGTGGTTCCGAACTTGTCATTTCGAGTGTGACCGTGACACAATGGACAACGGTTGCGTCAAGCACTGACCTGGATATAAAGTGATAGAAGAAAAACTCAACAAGATAATAGATGAAGAACGTATTCATTCTTTTGCTCCTTGGGACCGCATCCCTGTTTTGCATAGCCTGTTCCGGTGAGAACGGAGTTCTCACGACGGCGATGCCGTCCTCTTGCAGCCCGGTGTTCATGCCGGTGCCACGCTCGCCTCCACCCGTAGCATGATCAACGATGTTGGTACGGGTGCAGGCCAGATCAGCACCATTGGCATCTACCTCGCCGCTGCGGACGGCAGTCTCTATCCGGGCAGCAACGCCGGGGGAGCGACCTTCACGAAAGCGGCTTCCGGTACCAATTGGACGAGCACTCCTTCTACCTACGTCAGCCTTGCAAAAGCAACGGTCTATGCCTGGGCACCCGCTGCGACAGCCTTGAAGAGCGATGGCGGCAGTGGTAAGGGAAGCGGCAGTACTGTCTTGCCAGCTCTTCCCGTTAGCGTGCCTGCCGGGCAAAACTTCGACGGAGGAAATACCTACGACTGCTCTACCGCCGATTATCTTTACGGTTCCGGCAGCGCTACCGTAGGTTCGGCTACGGCGGTTACCGCCAACAGCCTGTCTGCTTCGCCGACCCTCTATCTGCAACACGCCTTGTCGCAAGTCGTGTTCCGCATTCAGAACGCGACGACCGCACCCCGGATCGACATACGATTATGTAAAA
>ENA-OQIG01001282-OQIG01001282.1-human-gut-metagenome-genome-assembly--contig:-NODE-1282-length-11245-cov-2.306530_pt1 | contig 11245 bp, 9 predicted proteins | sample MGYA00242576_ERZ504741 | MGnify/ENA primary metagenome ERZ504741 (study PRJEB26092, sample SAMD00036436) | human gut metagenome | host: Homo sapiens | study: EMG produced TPA metagenomics assembly of... | reverse complement strand
GGCAGCCGGTATCTCCGTAATTCAGCCTAGCGGTACGCCGGAGGAGAGATGTCTATCCGTGTGCGTGGTACTACTTCTATGAACGGAAGTAACGATCCGCTATATGTAGTGGATGGTGTTCCTGTGGATAACATTAATGTTTATCTCCGAATGATATTGAAAGCATGCAGATTCTGAAAGATGCCTCTTCGGCTTCTATTTATGGTTCGCGTGCTGCCAATGGTGTAATTCTGATTACAACAAAGGCCGGAGCGACCGGAAAGGCAAAAGTATCTCTGACAGCACAGTTTGGCTTGAACAAGGTGGCGGATAAGTAGAATCTCTGAATGCTGCGCAGTATAAAGAGTTACAGGATGAAATCGGACTGGTATCCTTGCCTGATGGACTGCCGACCGTACTGATTGGTTTGACGAAACATATAAGACCGGAAAGATGCAAAACTATCAGGTAGCAGTATCTAACGGTAATGAAAAGATGAAATACTATCTTTCTGCCGGATATCTCGATGAAAAGGGAATACTGGATATCTCTTATTACAAGCGTTATAATTTCCGGGTGAATCTTGAAAATCAGATTCGTAGCTGGTTGACAGTAAGTGCTAATATCTCCTACTCGGACTATACCAGTAACGGAGGGGGAGCGATGGAACAGGAGCGAATCGCGGTGGCGTTGTATTGGCTGTTATCAATACGCCGACATATGCTCCGATCTGGGATGCTTTAAATCCGAACCAGTATTACAATAACTTCTATGGAGTTGGAAATATCACCAACCGTTGGAGAACATGGCACGTGCGAAGAATAATAAAGATAAGGAAAACCGTTTGCTGGCATCGGGCAACGTGTTGCTTACCTTGCTGCCGGAGTTGAAGTTTAAATCAACTCTAACACTTGACCGTCGCAATGCTGTAAATACTACTTTTCTTGATCCGATTTCTACTGCTTGGGGACGTAACCAGTATGGTGAAGCCTCCGACAACCGGAATATGAATACGGTATTGACATTCGACAATGTATTTACTTACAATAAGAACTTCAAGAGACATGGTCTGGAGGTAATGGCAGGGTCATCGTGGACGGATTCAGACTACTCTAACAGTTGGATAAACGGTTCACACTACCGCAATGATCTGATACAGACCTTGAATGCCGCGAACAAAATTGCCTGGGATAATACCGGTACAGGTGCTTCTCAATGGGGAATTATGTCATTTTTCGGACGTGTAGCTTACAATTTTGATAGTAAGTACCTGTTGACGGCTAACCTGCGTGCCGACGGTTCTTCTAAGTTGCATCCTGATCATCGTTGGGGGGTATTCCCATCGTTCTCAGCTGCCTGGCGTGTATCTTCCGAGAAGTTTATGGCTGATCTGACGTGGATTGATGACTTTAAAATACGTGGAGGCTGGGGACAGACAGGTAATCAGTCTGGTATTGGTGACTATGCTTATTTGCAACGTTATAATATCGGTCGTATTGAATGGTTTAAGGTAGCGGCTGAAGGTGATACAACAGATTATGCGAATGCGGTACCGACTATCAGCCAGGCCAATTTACGTACGTCTGACCTTACTTGGGAAACGACTACTCAGACCAATATTGGTCTGGACCTGACAGTATTGAATGGACGTTTGACTTTTAACATGGACTACTATTACAAGAAGACCAAGAACATGCTGATGAACGTATCACTGCCTGCCGGTGCTGCTGCAGCTACTTCTATCGCCCGTAATGAAGGTGAAATGACTAATAAAGGTTTTGAGCTTACCATTAGTTCGAAGAACTTCCGGGGGGGAGCATTTACCTGGGATACGGACTTCAATATTTCCTTCAACCGGAACAAATTGACGAAACTTGAATTGCAGAAAGTGTACTATGATGCCAAAACTGCGGATGTAGTCAACGATTATGTAGTGCGTAATGAGCCGGGACGTGCTTTAGGAGGCTTTTACGGATATATCAGTGACGGTGTAGATCCTGAGACAGGTGAATTAATGTATCGTGACCTGAGTGGTGATGGTAAAATCTCGACTTCCGACCGTACTTATATCGGCGACCCGAATCCGGACTTTACTTATGGTCTGACCAACACTTTCTCATGGAAAGGATTTAATTTGAGTGTGTTTATCCAAGGCTCTTACGGAAATGATATCTTCAATGCTTCCCGTATAGAAACAGAAGGGATGTACGATGGAAAGAATCAGTCTACCAAAGTACTGAACCGCTGGAAGATACCCGGACAGATAACCAATGTGCCGAAAGCTAATTTCAAGTTGCTGAACTCTACTTACTTTATTGAAGATGGCAGTTACCTGAGATTGAAAGACGTTTCCTTGTCGTACAACTTTAAGGGCAAATTACTGCAGAAATGGGGAATCACCCGTCTGCAACCTTACTTTACCGCTACCAATCTGCTGACATGGACAAGCTACTCCGGCATGGACCGGAAGTAAACCAATGGGGCAACAGCGGTACGGTGCAAGGCATCGACTGGGGTACATACCCGCATTCTAGATCATACGTGTTTGGTATTAATGTTGAATTCTAATGAAAGGAAAGACTATGAAACTAAGATATATATTTTATGGACTCACTTCCGGTTTGCTGTTCGGACTTTCTTCCTGCTCACTGAATTACGATCCGATCGATACTTATTCGGATGTGACCGAAGGTGTGACGGATACCGGTACAAAGGTGGTATTTAAAGATAAAGCGGCTGTAGAAAGTCACCTGACGACTATCTATAATCAGATGCGCGATCGTCAGGAACACTGGTATGTGGACTTGTTGCTCATATCAGATTCGCATGCGGATAATGCGTACGCAGGAACTACGGGAGCTGAGGTACTTCCGTTTGAGAACAATTCCATCGAAGGTTCCAACTCTGTGCTCGAACGTGACTGGAACCGTTATCTGGAAGACGTTGCCCGTGCCAATAAATTGATATGTAATATTGACTTGGTGACCGATAACTCTTTGACTACTGCCGAACGTGCGCAGTATAAGGCGGAAGCATGATATTCCGTGCCATGGTCATGTTCGATATGGTACGTCTGTGGGGGGATTTCCCGGTTATTACAACAGTAGCTGATGATATTACTTCAGAAAATATCGAAGATGTGTATGAACAATATTTCCCGGCACAAAACACAGAACTGGAAGCTTATCAGCAGATAGAGAAAGATTTGCTGGCTGCCATCCAGCATGCGCCGGATAATACGGCAGGCAACAAAACTCTGTTTACAAAATCCGTAGCCCGTACTCTTCTTGCAAAGATCTATGCAGAGAAACCGTTGCGTGACTATTCAAAAGTAATCCGTTACTGTGACGAGGTGAAGGCTGATGGTTTTGAGCTTGTGAAGGACTTTAGCGATTTGTTCGGCATGAATGCTGCCGGAACGGATGCAAAAGCCCGTAATACTAAAGAATCTATACTGGAAGCTCAGTTTACTCCCGGTTCGGGTAACTGGTGTACATGGATGTTCGGACGTGACCTTGTAAACTGGAATAATAACTTCACTTGGGCAAAATGGGTAACTCCGTCACGTGATTTGATCAATGCTTTCAAGAAAGAAGGAGATCAGATTCGCTTTCAGGAATCCGTAGTTTACTATGATTGTAATTGGAGCAACTATTATCCGTCGGACAATTATCCTTTCATGTACAAATGCCGTTCGGCTAATAGCAGCATTATTAAATACCGCTATGCTGATGTGCTGTTATTGAAGGCAGAAGCATTGATCATGCAGGATACGCCGGATCTGGAAGCGGCAGCTAAGATCATCGACGAAGTGCGTGAACGTGCCGGATTGGGCGAATTGTCTTCATCCGTACGTAAAGACCGGGATGCGATGATTACCGCATTGCTCAACGAACGTCGGCTGGAACTGGCATTCGAAGGACAACGCTGGTTTGATCTGGTTCGTCTGGATAAGGTAGAAGAGGTGATGAACGCCGTATATGCGAAAGATTCAGGTCGCAAGTCACAGGTTTACGCCTTTGATAAGAACTCTTATCGCCTGCCTATCCCACAATCGGTAATCGATGCCAATGACAAGATTGAACAGAACCCCGGATATTGATAGAGCCGGAGATAACATCACTTATAATGTATTTAAATAGAAAAAGAAACTAACGATTATGATAAACATGAGAAATATAGCACTGACCTTTTTAGGATGCTTCACCATATTAGCGGCTTGTAGCAATAGTGATGATGCGGAAAAACCGGTAGTACCTGTCCCCACCGGAGATGTAGCCATTTATACGACAACCAGCAGTCTGACCCGTGATTTGACCCGTGATGCGGTTAACTTCAGCCCGAAAGACAATTTGGCTCCAACCACAATAACTTTGAATCCTGCGGAACAGTACCAGACGATGGATGGTTTCGGAGCAGCTATCACAGGTTCTACCTGTTACAACCTGTTACTGATGAAACCGGCTGACCGTCATGCTTTCCTGACGGAAACATTCTCCGATAAAGATGGTTTCGGATTCAGTTACATCCGTATTTCCATCGGTTGTTCGGACTTCTCGTTAAGCGAATATACCTGCTGTGATACGAAAGGGATCGAAAACTTTGCTTTGCAGAGCGAAGAAAAGGACTATATCCTTCCGATCCTGAAAGAGATTCTGGCCATTAACCCTTCTATCAAGGTAATTGCCGCTCCTTGGACCTGTCCGAAATGGATGAAAGTGAAAAGCCTGACAGACCGTACACCATTGGATTCGTGGACGAACGGACAATTGAACCCGGATTATTATCAGGATTATGCTACTTATTTTGTGAAATGGATACAGGCATTTAAAGCCGAAGGCATTGACATTTATGCAGTAACTCCGCAAAATGAACCTTTGAACCGTGGCAACTCCGCTTCGCTCTATATGGAATGGGAAGAACAAAGAGACTTCGTGAAAACAGCGCTCGGTCCTCAGATGAAAGCTGCCGGACTGTCTACCAAGATTTATGCTTTCGACCATAACTACAATTATGACAATATCGAATCGCAGAAGAACTATCCGGGCAAGATTTACGAAGATGCTGCTGCTTCTCAGTATCTGGCAGGTGCTGCTTACCATAACTATGGCGGCAACCGTGAAGAATTGCTGAATATACATCAGGCATATCCTGAGAAAGAACTTCTGTTTACAGAAACTTCTATCGGCACATGGAACAGCGGACGTGACTTGTCGAAGCGTCTGATGGAAGATATGGAAGAGGTAGCATTGGGAACAATCAATAATTGGTGTAAGGGCGTAATTGTCTGGAATCTGATGCTCGATAACGACCGTGGTCCGAATCGTGAAGGTGGTTGTCAGACTTGCTATGGTGCGGTAGATATCAATAACAGTGATTATAAGACAATCATACGTAACTCTCACTACTATATCATTGCTCATCTTTCAAGTGTTGTGAAGCCGGGAGCTGTGCGTATCGCCACTACCGGTTATACGGACAACGGTATTACCTGTTCTGCTTTCGAAAATACGGACGGAACGTATGCCTTTGTTCTGATAAACAACAATGAGAAGTCGAAGAAGATAACTGTCAGCGACGGCCAACGTCATTTTGCTTATGACGTTCCCGGTAAATCAGTAACTTCATACCGTTGGGCAAAGTCAAAGTAAGAACCTTAAAAGTATAAAGACAATGAAAAAAAGTATCTATATAACATTGGCATTGGCGGGAATCTTATCCATGAATTCCTGTAATGATGACGAGTTCCTTCCCGGTAATCCGAGTATGGAGATCAAGGCGGAGAATGCGGATGCCCTTTTCGGCGACAGCCTTCCGTTTACGATCAAGGCTTCGGATGTAGACGTTCCTCTTTCTACTTTGAAAGCGCAGCTTTTCTATGGAGAAGAACAGGTATCTGAAACGGTGATCCGAACAAAGACAAGTGGAAGCGACTATACTGGAAAGATTTATATTCCTTATTATGCTAATATTCCTAACGGAAAGGCGACATTGAAGTATATCCTTCAGAATATTCACTTTACTACGACGGAACAGGAAACGGAACTTACGTTGGCACGCCCGGACTTTCCTTATCTGACCTTGGTAGATGAAGAAGGACAGGAGTACCGGATGGACAGGCAATCGATGTATCATTATAGCGTATCGGGAGACTTTTCGCAGAAGATGAAAGCGTATATCAAAACTCCGAAAGTAGGGGAGCACGGCAACGAGCTAACTTTTGGCTGGGAAGACAATACGATTGCAGTAGGCTCTACTACGTCTATCCCGTTCTCCAATACAGAGCCGGGCAATTATACGATTCAGTTTAATACTTTCAACTATGAAGCGAGTCCGTTTGCCAAATTATTGCTGAATGGAAAAGAAATGGAATTGGTAGAAAACGATGTATATGCTGTTAAACTGTCGTTAAAGCAGAATGACATTCTGACGTTCGAAGGAGTGCCTGCTTATGATGAATGGTGGATTGATCCGGACTTCTTTGAAAAGCAGGAGGATGGAACACTGAAGTTCCTGCCGATTGACGGAAGCTATCAGATTACAGCAAACGGTAAGAGACAGTACTTCTCTGTCATAGCTTTAAAAGACGGTGAAGCAGCTAAATTGCAGGATGACGGAACAGGAGCTATCTGGGCTATCGGAAATGGAATTGGCAAGCCGTCGGTATCTTTGTACGAAGTGGGATGGACGCCGGAGAATGGTTTGTGTATGCCGCAACTTGCGGCAAAGAAGTATCAGCTTACGTTTACTGCCGGTGTGACTATGAAAACAAGTGATATTGACTTTAAATTCTTCCACATAAACAAGTGGGATAATGGTGAATTTAAGGGAGATGCCATCTCTACTACAAGCGATCTTGTTGAAATAACAGAGTCGGGTAACTTGAAGTTGCAGGAAGGTCAGAAATTTGAGAGAGGCGGTGTTTATAAGTTTACGGTAGATGTAACGAAAGGTAATACCAAAGCAGTACTGACTGTAGAGAAAGTAGGACAGGTAGACTTGCCGCGACCGGACATTACAATCAATGGAATGAAGCTGGAAGAAGGCAGTTCCGATATGTATCAATTGCAGATGTCTTTGACGCAGAACCAGACACTCGAAATAGGTGGCATCGAAGATCTAAATGATTGGTATGTTGATCCGGATTATCTGGTGAAGACCGGAGATAATCACTTGAAGTTCTTGCCGGTTGCCGGTAGCTATAGGGTGATGGTAAATGCTACACGCAAATACTTTGCAGTAGTACGTATGAATGGCAATAGTGAAGCCGGACTGGATGCTGACGGGCATGGTGCCGTATGGTTGTTGGGCTATGGTATGGGCTCTCCGTCTATTAAGGACGAATTTAACTGGGACTTTTCGACTGCTTATTGTGTGGCGGAAATCAGTCCGAAAGTTTATCAGTTTACTGGGAAGACTGGTGCTGAAGGCAGTACGGCTATTGGTGAACGCATACGATACGATTATATCAGTGTTAAATATCTGGGTGGAAAGTCTTGGGATCAGCAATTTCATCAAAAGAACCTGCAAATGGATCAGGCTACCCGGAACTTATTCAATGTTGATGAGGAAAATCTTGTATTGGCCTCTCCGTTGGAACAGGGAGTTACTTATGTGTTTACGTTAGATTTCACTCAGGGGATAGATAAAGGAATTCTTTCTGTTGTGAAGAAGTAAAAATACAGAAATCATTTATGAACATGAAATTTAAAGCAACGTTACTTGGCTTGTCTATAGCCGCCGTTTTACCGACTATGAATATGGCGCAGACACCAGTATATCTAGACACGAGCAAGCCTATCGAAGAACGGGTGAAAGATGCGCTGAGCCGTATGACACTTGAAGAGAAGGTGAAGATGACTCATGCGCAGTCTAAATTTAGTTCACCGGGAGTCCCTCGTCTGGGGATTCCCGAAGTATGGGCAACCGATGGCCCTCACGGCATCCGTCCCGAAGTATTATGGATGAGTGGGATCAGGCAGGATGGACAAACGATTCCTGTATAGCCTATCCTGCATTGACTTGCCTTTCTGCAACATGGAATCCCGAAATGTCTTATCTTTATGGGAAGAGCATTGGCGAAGAAGCCCGTTACCGGAAAAAAGATATTCTCCTGGGGCCCGGTGTCAACATCTACCGTACCCCGTTGAATGGGCGTAATTTTGAATATATGGGCGAAGATCCGTACCTGTCTTCCATGATGGTAGTTCCTTATATTAAGGGAGTACAGGAAAACGGTGTTGCTGCTTGTGTGAAGCATTACGCATTAAACAATCAGGAGTTCAACCGTCACACCACCAATGTTCATTTGAGCGACCGTGCTCTTTATGAGATTTATCTTCCGGCTTTCAAAGCGGCCGTTCAGGAAGGTGGTGCTTGGGCAATAATGGGGGCTTACAACCTTTATTCGTTTAGTGAAGATACCGACTCCGGTAAGCTCTATAAGACTCAGCATGCGTGCCATAATAAGCGATTGCTGCAAGATATTCTGCGGTAAGGAATGGGGCTTTGATGGTGGTCGTCGTTTCAGATTGGGGCGGAGTACATGATACTTTCCAGGCCATTTCGAATGGTCTGGACATGGAGTTCGGTTCATGGACAAACGGACTTTCTGCCGGGACAAGGAATGCTTATGACAATTACTATTTGGCGCATCCTTACCTGAAACTGATCCAGGACGGCACAGTCGGAACCAAAGAACTGGACGAAAAAGTGAGTAATATCCTCCGTCTGATCTTCCGCACTTCGATGAACCCGCATAAACCTTTCGGTTCTCTGGCTTCGCCCGAGCATGGACAAGCCGGACGCAAAATCGGTGAAGAAGGAATTGTACTGTTACAGAATAAGGATAATGTATTGCCTATTGACTTGAAGAAAGCCAGGAAGATTGCTGTTATCGGTGAAAACGCCATTAAGATGATGACTGTAGGCGGTGGCAGTTCTTCTCTGAAAGTGAAATATGAGATATCTCCTTTGGACGGTTTGAAGAACCGCGTAGGTTCACAGGCGGAAGTTTTGTATGTCCGTGGATACGTTGGTGACCCGACAGGGGAATATAATGGAGTACAGACCGGACAAGATTTGAAAGACGACCGTTCGGAGGATGAACTTCTTGCTGAGGCTGTAGAAGTGTCTAAAGATGCGGATTACGTAATTTTCTTCGGTGGACTGAACAAGAGCAATCATCAGGATTGCGAAGATTCGGACCGTGCATCCCTTGGATTGCCGTATGCGCAGGACAGGGTGATTGGCGAGTTGGCAAAAGTAAATAAGAACTTGATTGTCGTAAACATCTCCGGTAATGCGGTTGCCATGCCTTGGGTAAATGAAGTGCCCGCTATTGTTCAGGGTTGGTTCTTAGGTTCGGAAGCCGGAACAGCTCTTGCTTCGGTACTGCTAGGAGATGCTAATCCGTCGGGGAAACTTCCTTTTACTTTTCCTGCAAGACTGGAAGACGTAGGCGCACATAAACTGGGTGAATATCCGGGGAATAAAGAAGAGCTGGCACACTCCAAGAACAATGGTGATACCATAAACGAAATCTATCGTGAAGATATTTTTGTTGGCTATCGCTGGGCAGACAAAGAAAAGATCAAACCGCTTTTCCCGTTCGGACACGGATTGAGCTATACTACTTTCGCTTACGGGAAACCTTCGGCTGACAAAAAGGTGATGACTGCCGATGATACCATCTCTTTCACGATCAACGTAAAGAATACAGGTACTCGTGAAGGTCAGGAAGTTATCCAGCTTTATGTCAGCGATAAGAAATCCTCTCTGCCTCGTCCGGTCAAGGAACTGAAAGGCTTCAAGAAAGTAAAACTGGCTCCGGGTGAGGAGAAGGCTGTAACGCTGACGATTGATAAAAAAGCCCTGAGCTTCTTCGATGATGTCAAACACGAATGGATGACAGAACCGGGTAAGTTTGAAGCAGTCATCGGAACATCATCCAGAGACATTAAAGGAATTGTACCATTTGAGTTGAGATAGGTATCCGGTTGGTAAAACTGGGGTCCTCCCCCGGTAAAACAGATTGCTGGGAGAATGTTGTTATCTTATAAAAGAGAGAGTCACAACATTCTCCTTTTTCTTTGAAACGAGTTTGGCTTGTGATTAGAAATAAGGCTTATACCTTGCATTTTACTGTGGTATATGCAATTTAGAATGAATTTCTTTTTCCTATTCTGATTTATGTCCTATCTTTGTAGTGCTCTTTTTTCAAAATCACACAAGGCTGGAAACCTGCCTTGTAATTGTGGCAGGCATTTTTATGCCTGTCCGGTTCATTCTATATGGGCGGTTTCGCACCCCCATGTAGAGTGTTAATGCACCTGCTGCCTTGTGTGAACGAGAAAAGAGCAATGGGACAGGCGGAACCGCTTCTTTTATTATCTAAAACCACCTTTCTGTTTAGCCCCGTTGAACTTAATTTATTCACCATTTAATTTAAATTCTTATGAAGGAGGTTTTAAACAACCAGCAGATTGTTTGTCCGGGGGACGCAACACAATTCATGCATGCCATTTTTTCTTCAGATCATGAAATGATGACCTTTTATCTTACGCTCAATCGTTTTATAAATCCAGCCAGTTATTTGGTGGAACGCTCGGATCGGCAAAGACTGGAAGATTTAGAGAATGTTCTTTTTGGTAATGTAGCAGCCTTCGAGGCAGTTCATCATTTTAAGAAAATTAGTGTAAAAGATGTGATTAAAGGATTTGGTATGCATATGATGAATATGCAGGTTTCAAATACCAATCGTATGCAAAGTGCCAATATAATGGGCTCTTTTATAGATTGTATTATCGATACTACTAAAAATAGTTGGCAATATAAACAGATGTACCGGGTCAATCATTTACATCTTGAGAATGTCAGATATTTACTGAATCGACTGAATGAAGAGTAATCTGTTGAAGGAAATAATAGTGACCTGGTGATTATAATTTGTCTCTTTCTACAGAGTTAAAAACGTTATTCTTATTGTCACTTGTCACTTTCCAGGCTTAATGTGCTGGAATTTAGCGTGATAAGGGTGATAATAGGTGGTGACAATAGGGTGATAATAGAGAAAAATCGCTTTTCTATTGTCACCTTCATAAGAGATTCTGCCTTCCTAGTTCAGGTAAGCCGGTTCATTTAATAGTTTGTGCTACGTTTATTAAGCTGTTTTCAACGTTAGATTAATGTATTACGGTCGTTACATTTCTTCGTTTCACGTTCTGTAATCCCATGAGTCATGTACGTGAACCGATGGATCACGTAC
>ENA-OQIG01001281-OQIG01001281.1-human-gut-metagenome-genome-assembly--contig:-NODE-1281-length-11260-cov-2.346986_pt1 | contig 11260 bp, 13 predicted proteins | sample MGYA00242576_ERZ504741 | MGnify/ENA primary metagenome ERZ504741 (study PRJEB26092, sample SAMD00036436) | human gut metagenome | host: Homo sapiens | study: EMG produced TPA metagenomics assembly of... | reverse complement strand
ACACCATCTATGCGAAAGTGGCCGGCAAGGTTGCTTTTGAAAGATGGGGCAAGGACCGTCGTACCATCAGCGTTTATCCGGTGGAAGCCGAAGCTTAAAGACCAGAAGGGCTGTCGCTTTGCGGCAGCTCTTTTTTTCTGTCCAACAGGAGGGAAAGATGGAGGAAGCCATGCGGGAACAGGTGCGGGCCTTTGCCGCCCGGGGCCTGGAAAGCCTGGAACAGGAAGATCTGCGGACGCCCGGGGGAACCTGGTGCTCACCTGTGAGGCCTTCGGGACCGGAAGGGAGCGGAGACCTGCTGCAGCCGGGAGGAAATGGAAGCACTGGACCGGGTGCTCCGGGAACTGGAAGCCTTCCCCAAACTGGCGTCCAATGCGGGGGATTCCCTGCTGGATCTGGAAGGGGTCCGGTGCTATGGAGCCGGCCGGTTCCTGATCTTCTACCGGTACAATTCCAATTACGGTCTGGTCACGGTGATCCGGCTGGCCCTGGACCATCCGGAATGGAACGGCTGATCCGGGACGGGAAAAAATTCCATTAAAAGTTTCACGAAAAATTCACATATACAATTGGCGAAAAACCGTATTATATGATATAATTATCGTCCATGAAGTTTGCAAAAGCAGGATTATATAGGTTTCGCGAGTGCTCAGTGGTTGGACATCGCGTTCCCGCTCAAGTGAGGAGAGGAGCACGAAATGCTGACTGAGAGACATTGCAGGATACAAGGCTGATCAATCTTGATTGTGTTGACTGCCTTGTTTTTTTTGTGTAATAGATTTCTTGGTACTTTCTTCGAATACCTGCCTAGAGAAAAGGAGTGAGAGACCACATGTTTAAGCCGGTACATAATGGCGACCGCATCCGGTACAGTTATGCTCGGATCAAAGAAGTCCTGAAGATGCCTCATTTGATCGACCTGCAGAGAAAATCTTATGAGTGGTTCATAAGAGAAGGACTGCACGACGTTTTCAAAGACGTTTCTCCCATCAAGGATTTTACGGACAACCTGGAACTGAGTTTTGAAAACTTCACCATCGGGGATCCCAAATACGATATCGAGACCTGCAAGGAAAAGGACGCCACCTATGCGGCTCCTTTGAATGTGGACGTCCGTCTGCTGTACAAAGATACGGGCGAAATCAAGGAATCCACCGTATTCATGGGGGACTTCCCCCTGATGACCGATACCGGTACCTTCGTGATCAACGGGGCGGAACGGGTCATCGTCAGCCAGCTGGTCCGTTCTCCCGGTGTGTATTATGCCAAAGACATGGATCCCATGGGGAAATTTCTCTACGGGACCACGGTCATCCCCAACCGGGGTGCCTGGATCGAATATGAAACCGATCTGAACGACATCATCTATGCCCGTGTGGACCGGACCCGGAAACTGCCGGCAACGGCATTGCTCCGTGTCATGGGGCTGCCCACCAACGATGACATCATCCAGACCTTCGGGGAACATCCTTTCCTGATGGCTACCCTGGCCAAGGATACCACCAAGAACGAAGAAGATGCCCTGCTGGAAATCTACCGGAAACTCCGTCCGGGCGAACCGGCCAACCTGGAAAACGCCGCCCAGCTGATCAAGAACATCTTCTCCGACAACCGGCGGTATGACCTGGCCAATGTGGGCCGGTACAAGGTCAACAAGAAACTGGGCTGGCGCCAGCGCCTGCTGGGCAAAGAACTGACTTCTCCCATTGCCTTCGAAAATCCCGACGGCACCCGGGGCGAAGTGGTCCGTGCCGGCCGGCACCATCATCGGTGATGAAGAAATCGACAAAATTGAACAAAGCGGCATCTACAGCCAGCCCGGCTATGCGGAAGTCTGGGTGAAATATCAGGAAAAACCGGAACAGATGATCGTGACCAAGGACATCGATTCTTCCGTCCGGGTGATCACCCCTGCTGACGTAATCGCTTCCTTTGCTTACCTGCTGAACGTAATCGACGGCATGGAAGGCAAGGACGATATCGACCACCTGGGCAACCGGCGTGTCCGCTGCGTAGGGGAACTGCTCCAGAACCAGTTCCGGATCGGTCTGAGCCGTATGGAACGGGTGATCCGGGAACGGATGACCCTCCAGGATGCCGATGTGATCACGCCCCAGGCTCTGATCAACATCCGTCCGGTGGTGGCCGCCGTGAAGGAATTCTTCGGCAGCAGCCAGCTGTCCCAGTTCATGGACCAGAACAACCCTCTGGCTGAACTGACCCACAAACGCCGTCTGTCCGCTCTGGGGCCCGGCGGTCTGTCCCGGGAAAGAGCCGGTTACGAAGTCCGTGACGTGCACGTTTCCCACTACGGCCGTATGTGTCCTATTGAAACCCCTGAAGGTCCGAACATCGGTCTGATCGGGTCTCTGGCCGCCTACGGGGTGGTGAACCGGTACGGCTTCATCGAAACTCCTTACCGGAAAGTGGACAAGAAGACCGGCAAGGTCACCAACGAAATCGTCTACATGACTGCGGACGAAGAAGACAACTACATCGTGCACAGGCCAACGAACCCCTGAACGATGACGGGACCTTCGTGAACTCCCACGTAACCTGCCGGGAACGGAACGACGTACTGTCCATTCCTCCCAGCCGGGTGGACTTCATGGACGTATCCCCGAAACAGGTTATGTCCATCGCCGCCGCTCTGATTCCTTTCCTGGAAAACGACGACGCCAACCGGGCTCTGATGGGTGCCAACATGCAGCGGCAGGCAGTGCCTCTGCCTAAACCCCAAGGCTCCTGGTGGTGGGGACCGGGATGGAATACAAGGTAGCTGTGGACTCCGGTGTCTGCATCCTGGCCAAACACGCCGGGACGGTGAAATACGTCAGCGGCGACAAGATCATCGTGACCCGTGCCGACGGTGCCGGTATTGATGAATACAACGTACTGAAATTCAAACGCTCCAACCAGAGCACCTGCGTGAACCAGCGTCCCATCGTCTTCAAGGGCGACAAGGTGGAAGAAGGCCAGGTACTGGCTGACGGTCCTGCCACCGATCACGGCGAACTGGCCCTGGGCCGCAATGCCATTGCCGCTACATGCCTGGGAAGGCTACAACTATGAAGACGCCGTACTGCTCAGTGAAGACCTGGTGAAGGAAGACGTTTTCACTTCCATCCATATTGAAGAATACAACTGCGACGCCCGGGATACCAAACTGGGGCCTGAAGAAATCACCCGGGATCATCCCCAACGTTTCGGAAGAAGCCCTGAAGGACCTGGATGAAGACGGGATCATCCGCATCGGTGCGGAAGTCCGTCCCGGGGACATCCTGGTAGGGAAAGTCACCCCCAAAGGGGAAACGGAACTGAGCGCGGAAGAACGGCTGATCCGGGCCATCTTTGCAGAAAAGGCACGGGAAGTCCGGGACAGCTCCCTGCGGGTACCCCATGGGGAATCCGGGATCATCGTCAGCGTACAGATCTTCACCCGTGAAAACGGCGACGAACTGCCCCCTGGCATAAGCAAACAGGTCCGTGTCCACATTGTCCAGAAACGGAAGATCAGCGAAGGGGACAAGATGGCAGGCCGTCACGGGAACAAGGGTGTCGTTTCCCGGATCATGCCCCGGGAAGACATGCCTTTCCTGCCCAACGGCGAACCGGTCCAGATCGTACTGAACCCTCTGGGCGTACCTTCCGTATGAACATCGGGCAGATCCTGGAAGCCCATCTGGCTGGGCTGCCTGTGCACTGGGCATGCGGATCGAATCCGGAGACCCGAAACTGGCCGGCGAACTGAAGGAAGCCGGTTACGATGTGGATAAATACGGCATGCCGGAAACCGTTGATCATGCGGTTCCTGTGGCTGTGCCCGTGTTCGATTCCGCACGGGAAGACGATATGGAAAAGACCCTGCAGCTGGCCGGTGTGGATCCCAGCGGGAAGACCACTCTGTACGACGGCCGTACCGGGGAACCCTTCGACAACCCGGTTACCGTAGGCTGCATCTACTACCTGAAGCTCCACCATCTGGTTGCTGATAAGATCCATGCCCGTTCCACCGGTCCGTACTCCCTGGTTACCCAGCAGCCTCTGGGTGGTAAAGCCCAGTTCGGCGGACAGAGATTCGGGGAAATGGAAGTGTGGGCCCTGGAAGCATACGGGGCTGCCTACACCCTGCAGGAAATCCTCACCGTGAAGTCCGATGACGTGGTGGGCCGTGTGAAGGCTTACGAAGCCATCGTGAAGGGCGAAAACATCCCTGAACCGGGTGTGCCTGAATCCTTCAAGGTGCTGGTGAAAGAAATGCAGAGCATCGGTCTGGACATCCAGGTGCTGGATGAAGACGATGATGAAATCGATCTGGACGATGAAGACGAAGATATCGGAATGGGCGACATCGCCAGAGAGCTGGATATGGACATGGCCAACAAGGCTCCCCATACCGCAGCCAATGTGGGCGAAGAACACCCGGAACAAAACAGCGGTGAAGAACTGAGCCCGGATGAAGACCAGCCGGAAGGCAGCGACTTCGACGTGATTGCCGATATCGGGAACATGAGTCTGGATGATTCCCATGATGATGGCGATGACAACGGGTCTGATGCAGAGTAGGAAGGAGTGAGCGCTCTTGTTGGACGTAAATAAATTTCATTCTATGAGAATCGGTCTGGCCTCCCCGGAGAAGATCAGAGCCTGGTCCCACGGGGAAGTGACCAAACCGGAAACCATCAACTATAGAACCCTGAAACCGGAACGGGACGGTCTGTTCTGCGAACGGATCTTTGGGCCCACCAAGGACTGGGAATGCCACTGCGGCAAGTACAAACGCATCCGTTACAAGGGCGTTGTCTGCGACAAATGCGGCGTGGAAGTCACCCGCTCCAAGGTCCGCCGTGACCGTATGGGCTCCATCGAACTGGCTGCTCCCGTATCTCACATCTGGTATTTCAAGGGGATTCCCTGCCGGATGGGGGCCATCCTGGACATCGGCCAGAGAGCCCTGGAAAAAGTCCTGTACTTTGCCAGCTACATCGTCCTGGATCCCGGTGACACCAACCTGACCAAGAAACAGCTGCTCACCGAAGCGGAATACCAGGAAAAACTGGATGAATACGGTCCCACCTTCCGGGTTGGCATGGGTGCAGAAGCCATCAAGGAACTGCTCCATGAAATCAACGTGGAAGAACTGACCAAAGAACTGCGGGCTGCCCTGAAGACCGAAACCAGCCTCCAGAAAAGACGGAACATTGTCCGCCGTCTGGATGTGTGCGAAGCCTTCCTGAAGAGCGGCAACAAGCCGGAATGGATGATCATGGACGTGATCCCGGTCATCCCTCCCGACCTGCGCCCCATGGTCCAGCTGGACGGCGGCCGTTTCGCCACCAGTGACCTGAACGACCTGTACCGCCGGGTCATCAACCGGAACAACCGTCTGAAACGGCTCCAGGAACTCCAGGCTCCGGACATCATCGTCCGGAACGAAAAACGGATGCTCCAGGAAGCCGTAGATGCCCTGATCGACAACGGCCGCCGCGGCCGTGCCGTAACGGGTCCCGGCACCCGTCCTCTGAAATCCCTGTCCGATATGCTGAAAGGGAAGCAGGGCCGTTTCCGTCAGAACCTGCTGGGGAAACGGGTTGACTACTCCGGCCGTAGCGTAATCGTGGTAGGGCCTGAAATGAAGATGCACCAGTGCGGCCTGCCGAAAGAAATGGCACTGGAACTGTTCAAGCCCTTTGTGATGAAGCGCCTGGTGGAAACCGGCGCCGCCACCAACATCAAGAGCGCCAAACGGATGGTGGAACGGGCCACCAATGCCGTATGGGATGTACTGGAAGATGTCATCAAAGAACATCCTGTACTGCTGAACCGTGCTCCGACCCTGCACAGACTGGGCATCCAGGCCTTCGAACCGATCCTGTCCGAAGGCCGGGCCATCAAGCTGCATCCTCTGGTCTGCACCCCCTACAACGCCGACTTCGACGGGGACCAGATGGCTGTCCATCTGCCCCTGTCCGCTGAAGCCCAGGCCGAAGCCCGGGTGCTGATGATGTCCGTCAACAACATCCTGGCACCCAAGGACGGGAAACCCATTACCGTTCCTACCCAGGATATGGTTCTGGGGGCCTACTACCTGACCATCTTCAAGGATGGAGCCAAAGGCGAAGGCCGCCGGTTCATCAGCTTCGACGAAGCCCGTCTGGCTTATTTCAACCATGTGATCGACCTCCAGGCCCGGATCAAGGTGAAGGTTCCCAATGCGGAAATCTTCCCGGAACCCTCCGACCAGGGCGAAAGTCTGGTGACCACTTCCATGGGCAACATCATCTACAACTGCGAACTGCCTGTGGAAATGCGGTATTATTCCAAGCAGGAAGACGGCACCTGGCTGCTGGGCAAACTGATCGACAAGAAGGAACTGGGCCGCCTGGTTGCCAAAGCCCACAAGCTGTACGGCAACTTCGGTACTGCCCGGGTCCTGGATATCGTCAAGAAGCTGGGCTATGACAACGCCTGCAAATCCGGTCTGTCCATCGCCGCTTCCGATATCAAGATCCCGAAAGAAAAGGCTTCCATCCTGGCCGCCGCTGAAAAGCAGGTCGATAAAGTGGAAACCATCTTCAACCGCGGTCTCATGAGTGATGACGAACGGTACCGCAAGGTCATCGCCATCTGGGACAAAGCCACTGAAGACGTGGCCAACGCCTGATGAAACACACCATGGACCCCTTCAACCCTGTATACATGATGGCCAACTCTGGTGCCCGTGGTAACGTGCAGCAGATCCGTCAGCTGGCCGGTATGCGTGGTCTGATGGCTGACCCTTCCGGCCGGATCATCGACCGACCCATCAAATCCAACTTCCGTGAAGGCCTGACCATTCTGGAATACTTCATTTCTTCCCACGGTGCCCGGAAAGGTCTGACCGATACCGCACTGCGTACCGCTGACTCCGGTTACCTGACCCGCCGTCTGGTAGACGTGGCCCAGGACGTTATCGTCCGGGAAGACGACTGCGACGTGACCGGCATGAATCTGGTCCGGGAACGGGCACGGTTCTGCAAAGCCGTCCTGGTTCCAGCCAGCATAAACTGAAGGACTATGCCATTGGCCGTACCCTGGCTGCCAGCGTGATGGATCCGGAAGGGGATTCCATCCTGGCCGAAGCCGATACGGTGGTGACGGAAGAAGTGTACGATCGTCTCATGGCCGCCCATATCCTGGAAATCAGCCTGTATCCGGCTGACGAGGAAAGCGGCGAAGAACCGGAAACTCTGGCTATCAACGTGCCGGAAGACAAAGTCAAGGCTGCCTTCCGGGAACACATGACCCATCACTTCCTGGACAAACAGGTGAAGAAGACATTGTCAACGAAAAGGATGAAGTCCTGGCCAAAGCCGGCGACAAGTTCACCGCTGACGTGATCGAAAAGATCCTGGAAGACGGAACTGTGAAGGAACTGAAAATCCGGAACAACGAAGTGGATGGTGTCTATGTGGAAGCCATCACCTCCGGCAAAAACAAGAGCACGGTGCTGGAATCTCTCCGTGACCGTCTGGTGGGCCGTACCTGCTGAAGACATTGCTGACAAAGACGGCAAGGTCATCTACCATATCAACGACTACATCACCGAAGACATGGCCGATGTGATCGCTGACCTGCGGGAAAAAGTGAAGATCCGTTCCGTACTGACCTGCAAATCCCACTTTGGGGTCTGCCGTGCCTGCTACGGCCGCAACCTGGCCACCGCCAAGAAGGTGGAAGTGGGCGAAGCCGTCGGCACCATCGCTGCCCAGGCCATCGGCGAACCGGTACCCAGCTGACCATGAGAACCTTCCACACCGGCGGTGTTGCCGGTGCTGACGATATCACCCAGGGTCTTCCCCGTGTCGAAGAACTGTTCGAAGCTCGGAAACCGAAACATCCTGGCATCCTGACCGAAGTGGCCGGGACCGTGGATATCCAGGAAAAGGACGAAGGCCGTTTTGTGGTCATCCGCAAGGAAGATGGTACGGAAGAATCCTACCATATTCCGTATGGTGCCAAGATCCATGTGGCAGAAGGGGACAAAGTGGAAGTGGGCGACCGGCTCACCGAAGGTTCCCTGAACCCCCACGACATCCTGCGGATTTCCGGTCCTGCCGCCACCCGGCATTATCTGGTGCAGCAGGTTCTGGGCGTTTACAAATCCCAGGGCGTGGAAATCAACGACAAACACGTGGAAGTCATGGTCCGTCAGATGATGCGGAAGTACAAGATCGACGAAGCCGGCGACACCAACATGCTGCCGGGTTCCGTAGTGGATATCGCCCAGTTTGAAGACGAAAATGATGAAGTCCTGGCCGAAGGGAAACAGCCGGCTACCGGCCATCCCATCCTGCTGGGGATCACCAAGGCTTCTCTGGCCACCGATTCCTTCCTGTCCGCCGCTTCCTTCCAGGAAACCACCCGGAATCTTACCGATGCCGCCATCAAGGGCAAGGTGGATCCGCTGCTGGGCCTGAAAGAAAACGTTATCATCGGGAAACTGATCCCGGCTGGTACGGGCATGCCCAAGTACCGGAACATCCAGCTGAAGATCCATCGTCCGGCAGAAGCCGCCGAGGAAGCTCCCGCTGTGACATCCGAAGCCCCTGCCGCAGAAGCTCCTGCTGCAGAAGCACCGGTGGAAGAATAAACAATACAAAAGAAGAGAGTGTTGCACGAAACGTGCAACACTCTCTTCTTTTGTCAACTGTCAACAGTCAGCGGCCAAAGACAGCCAGGATTTCCTGGCGTTTTTTTTCGGTGATGGGATCCAGGTTCCGCTGGCGGATCCATTTTTTCAGTTCCGGCAGGCTCAAGGCGTGGGACCGGGCTCCTTCGTCCAGCTGGAACACCGGTTCTGCATAATTATCCGCTCCGATGACGAAGGTATGGATGGGCAGCTGGGGAATGTGGGCGGCTTCCAGCGATTTTTCCAGCTTTTCCCGCTCTTTCTCCAAAAGCTGCAGGGGATTGGGTACGGAAATGATTCCAGAATTATCTTTCAACTTCCATTGTTCACTCCGTTCCGAACCTTGTATCCTGTATCCATGATACACTACCCGTAACAACAGGATGTCATGGGGAAGGAGAATACAGAGGGAATCCGGGGAAAAATCGAATGTATAGGAAGAAACATCGGTGAAATCCTTCCGGGATCCCGATTTTACCGCATCCAATGTCCTTTTTCTGCCGCCTTCCCATGTCCGGTTCTTTTTCATCCGGCGGATCCAGAACCGGAACACCAGGAATCCGCCCAGGAGCATCAGAAAGAAAACCAGGTATTCCTTCAGGGAATGTAGCTTCCACACGGTCATATTGGGGAAAATCTGTATCACAACTTCTTCCATTTTTGTGTTCCGCCCTTTCCTGTTACAAATTTATAAGTGAAAACTTGTACAGATTATAACATATTGAAAGTATACACGTCCAGAGGAAAGAATCACTGGACAAGGAAAGGAAAACAGTGCTATTATATAAACGATTCAAGGACTATGAATAAAAACGTTTGATATTCTGGTTGCGATGCAGTTTTTGATATACTGCATTCAGCATACAAATATTTTATTTAAGGGGGTTGTCATTCAATGGTTGCAAAAAACGCAGCAAAGCAAACGTGGGTGGACCGTTTCCTGAATACCATCGAAACGGTATGCAACAAACTGCCGCCGCCCGCCATCCTTTTCGTGGTCTTATTCCTCATTACTGCTGTGATTGGTGCCGGATTGACCAGTACGGGCTTCAGCCTGACAAACCCGGCAACGGGGAAAGCCGTTGTCTCTCAGAATCTGTTCTCCAAAGCGGGGGTCCAGTGGCTTTTGACCAACCTGGTCAAGAACTTTACCGGATTCGCTCCTCTGGGTCTGGTAATCACCATGACCATGGCCATCGGTTCTGTGAAGAATCCGGTCTGCTGGTGGCCATGCTGAGACGGTCTCTGAAAAATGTGCCGCCCGGTGTGGTTCCGTATCTGATCGCTTTTCTGGGAACCTGCGGGAACATCGCATCCGATACGGCCATGATCGTCATTCCTCCTCTGGCAGCCATTGTGTACATCGGGGTCAAGAAACACCCGGTAGTGGGCATGATGGTGGGGTATGCCGGGGCACAGGCCGGGTTCACCGCCAACCTGATGGTGGCCGGTACTGACTCCCTGCTCCAGGGCCTGACCAACCAGGCCATCGATGCGTTCCTGGGAGCGCCCGGGCTGTTTGCTGTGGACGTTACCTGCAACTGGTACTTCCTGTTTGTATCCACCTTCCTCTGCGGTGCTGTCATCGGCTGGGTTTCCATCCACATCATCGAACCCCGGTTCCCGAAATATGAAGGATCCGAAGAAGAATCCCTGATGGAAGAAGTGACTCCCCTGGAAATCAAGGGGCTGCACAATGCCGGCCTGGCCTGCCTGGTCTACATTGCCATCGTTATCGTGGGCTTCAAGACCCAGGTCCTGTCCAAGGACGGTGTGACCGTGGTGGGATCCCTGATGCTGAAAGGCCTGATCCCGCTGCTGTTCTTCCTGTTCAGTATTGCGGGCATTGTATATGGGAAGACCACCGGAAAGTTCACCAATGTGAAGAGCATCAACTCCGCCATGGTGAAACAGATGAGCGGAATGGGTGCCTATGTGGTGTTCTGTTTCTTCTGCGGCCAGTTCCAGGGTCTGTTCAACTGGACCAAACTGGGCACCTGCTGGCCATCAGCGGGGCAAACTTCCTGAAGGGTGTGGGCTTCACCGGGATTCCCATGTGTATCGCCTTCATCCTGATCTCTGCCATCGTGAACATCTTCGTGTCTTCCGGTTCTGCCAAGTGGGCCATTTTCGCCCCATCTTCGTTCCCATGTTCATGCTGCTGGGTTACCATCCTGGCTTTACCCAGCTGCTGTATCGGTTGGGTGACTCTCCGGGCAACTGCTTCACGCCCATGAGCCCCTACATCTGGATGATCCTCAGTGTGGCTCAGGAAAAATACATGCCGGACTGCGCCATCGGGACCCTGATTTCCAACATGATCCCCATTGCCGTTGTCCTGCAGATCGCCTGGATCATCTTCCTGGTGATCTGGATGATGCTGGGTCTGCCTTTCGGACCGGGCGTGGGCATTGCCCTGCCGGCCGGAGTGCTGTAAGTTTTGTGTGCCGCCAGGCGGCACACGGTCTCGGGTCTCGGGCCATGAGTCTCGAGCCGATGGATAGAACCCGTCCCAAACGGACGGGTTCTTTTTTATTGCAGAATCCATAGTGGAGAAGAGGGGCATCCGAACGATGATCCTTGTTGCCG
>ENA-OQIG01001280-OQIG01001280.1-human-gut-metagenome-genome-assembly--contig:-NODE-1280-length-11264-cov-4.742660_pt1 | contig 11264 bp, 16 predicted proteins | sample MGYA00242576_ERZ504741 | MGnify/ENA primary metagenome ERZ504741 (study PRJEB26092, sample SAMD00036436) | human gut metagenome | host: Homo sapiens | study: EMG produced TPA metagenomics assembly of... | reverse complement strand
GAGATATGCTCCGCAAGCACTCCATCCTAAAACAGTTGTTGTCAAAGGAATATTGGCTGATGAGTGCGCCGCTGATGAAAGACTTTTTTGCTGCTTAAGAGGAGGTGACAGTTCACCACTGCCCCTATTCTTTTATTTCTTTCGTAGTCTACGTATTCTCCTTCGTTATCATCAAACAGTTTTTTGTGCTTGGCTCCTGTCCCAGTGATGATTTCTTCTTTATCATTAGCCTGAGTTTGGTGGTAGTATCTTCTGCTTCCTGAATTATTATTGGGCCCGTTACGATCTGAACCTGACGAGGGCGAGCGTTTTCCAAGTCCGAAAACGGCTCTTAATACGCTGCCTACAAGGGCCAATCCGATGATTATAACGGCTATGACAATAATGAATAAAAATCCTAAAATGTGAAACATGGCTATTTGTTTTATGCATTGTTTAAAATTTGTAGTACAACAAACGTGCCAGAAGGATTGTTTATTTATTTTTTCTTGTTAAAAGTGAAAGAATGATATACCACACAATAACTGCTGAGAATCCGCTGATACCCAGAAACAGTAGTAATGGAATGCAGACAATCAGAAATATGAAACTTACCTTATTATCTTTCCAAGAAAGATTTTTGAATTTCAGAGAGAACATGGGAATTTCAGCCACAAGCAACCATGAAAAGAGCATTACCATTATAATAAGGTATATAACATTGCAATGTGCCAGCAGAAAATCTTTGCCACCTACGATTAACGCTCCCCAATAGAGGCATTGGCCGGGACCGGAAGGCCTATGAAAGAACTGGTTTGCCGCTCGTCTACGTTAAAATTAGCCAAACGTAAAGCAGAAAAAATAGAGATAAGGAATGCCAGATAAGGGATATAATCTCTTAATCCTGCCAGAAAGTCGGGGTATATCAATCCGGGTTCTTTCAAAAATGAAAAAACAAGTAAAGAAGGGGCTACTCCAAAACTGACGTCATCCGCCAGTGAGTCGAGTTCTTTTCCTATCGGAGAATATGCATGAAGCAGTCGTGCCAGCATGCCGTCGAAAAAGTCGAAGACAGCACTTAATATAATGAAGATAAAAGCTAGTTCATACTTAGCTTCAAAAGCCATCACGCCGGCAATGCAGCCTGAAAAAAGGTTCAGGCAGGTTACTGTATTGGGTATGTGGCGGGTTATAGCATTTGCCATTATTGTTTCTTATTTTAATTTGGCGATAACAGTTTGGTTACCGGTGGTCAATTGTCCCATGCTGACACAGATTTCTGTGCCTAACGGGAGATATACATCTACACGTGAACCGAATTTTATGAATCCCAAATGCTCGTCGATATAGCATTCTTCTCCCGGTTCGGCATATGTTACAATACGTCTTGCCATTGCACCGGCTATTTGCCGTGCCATTACCTCTACTCCCTCAGGAGTTTCGATGACGATCATTGAACGTTCATTTTCTGTACTGGCTTTCGGAAGCCATGCTTTCATGAATTTACCATTATCATGAGTGACTTTCTTGACCACTCCGTCTACCGGATACCAGTTGGCGTGTACATTTAGTATGCTCATGAAAATAGATACCATAATGCGGCGATCGTGGAAGTATTCATGTTCATCTACTTCTTCGATGACTACGATTTTTCCATCTGCCGGTGCAACTACAATCTTTTCTGTATCCTGTCCGAAAAGCCGGATGGGACAACGGAAAAAGTTAACCATCAACAGATAGACAACGATACTTACCAAAGCCACCAGATAGAATGGTATTTTACAATCAATTCCCCAGTAAAGAGCCAGATTTATGATCAGTAGCAGAAAAAAACTACCCCATAAAATATGTGTTCCTTCACGGTGAATTCTTATCTTTTTTAATTTCTTAAGTCGACCCATTTGCGCTATTTAATGATAATTATCCGCAAAAGTATACTTATTTTAAAAATCCAGCAAGCATTTGCAGGTAGAAATGACTTATGTTGATAACTTTTTGATGTTTATCTTTGTTAGTAGCTGTAGACATTGTAATTTTATGGCTTCAAATTATCAACCTATAACTATGCAGGATTTCGTTCATTTACACGTCCATACGCAATATTCTCTTCTGGATGGTCAGGCCAGTGTCAGTGCATTGGTCGATAAGGCTATGAAAGACGGGATGAAAGGTATTGCCGTTACGGACCATGGAAACATGTTCGCCATTAAAGAGTTTACGAACTATGTTAATAAGAAAAATGGAGGTCCGAAAGGAGAAATAAAGGACCTGAAGAAGCGGATTGCAGCTATTGAAGCCGGTGAAGTGGAGTGTGCGGATAAAGATGCCGAGATTGCTGACTGTAAAGCTAAAATAGCGGATGCGGAAGGGCGATTGTTCAAGCCTATCATAGGCTGTGAGATGTATGTGGCTCGCCGTACAATGGATAAAAAGGAGGGAAAGCCTGACCAGAGCGGGTATCACCTGATTGTGCTCGCCAAAAACGAGAAGGGGTATCATAACCTGATAAAATTGGTTTCGCGGGCATGGACCAAAGGTTACTATATGCGTCCCCGTACAGACCGGAACGAGTTGGAGAAATATCACGAAGGTTTGATTATCTGTTCTGCGTGTTTGGGCGGTGAAGTGCCCAAAAAGATAACTCAGGGATTGTTGGCGGAAGCAGAAGAAGCCATCCAATGGTATAAGAACCTGTTTGGAGACGATTATTATCTGGAAATGCAGCGCCATAAAGCGACAGTGCCTAAAGCAAATCATGAAGCTTATCCGTTGCAGGTGAATGTAAATAAGCATTTGATTGAATACTCCAAAAAGTATAATGTCAAGTTAATCTGTACGAATGATGTTCACTTTGTCAACGAAGAACATGCTGAGGCGCACGATCGGCTGATCTGTTTGAGTACGGGAAAAGATCTCGACGATCCGAACCGGATGTATTATACGAAACAAGAGTGGATGAAGACGAAGGCAGAGATGAATGAACTCTTTGCCGATGTGCCCGAAGCATTGAGTAATACACTTGAGATTCTGGATAAAGTAGAGTATTATTCAATCGATCACGCACCGATTATGCCTACTTTTGCAATCCCCGAGGACTTTGGAACAGAAGAAGGATATCGGCAAAAATATACGGAAAAGGATCTTTTTGATGAGTTCACCCAAGACGAAAACGGCAACGTGGTGTTGAGTGAGGAAGCAGCCAAAGATAAAATAAAACGTTTGGGAGGCTATGATAAACTGTACCGTATCAAACTGGAAGCCGACTATCTGAAAAAGCTGACTTTCGACGGAGCTAAGAAGTTTTATGGTGATCCGTTGTCACCGGAGGTCAAAGAGCGGCTGGTCTTTGAATTACATATTATGAAGACCATGGGTTTCCCGGGATACTTTCTTATAGTACAAGATTTTATTGCCGCCGGGCGTAATATGGGAGTCTCCATTGGTCCGGGACGTGGTTCCGCTGCCGGTTCTGCTGTAGCCTATTGTTTGCAGATCACTAAAATAGACCCGATCAAATACGATTTGCTGTTTGAGCGTTTCTTGAATCCCGATCGTATTTCATTGCCTGATATCGATATTGACTTCGATGATGATGGTCGTGGCGAAGTGTTACGTTGGGTGACGGAGAAATATGGACAGGAAAAGGTAGCGCATATCATTACCTATGGTACTATGGCTACGAAACTGGCTATCAAAGATGTTGCCCGTGTCCAGAAACTTCCGCTTGCCGAATCGGATCGCTTGGCCAAATTGGTTCCGGATAAAATTCCGGATAAGAAACTGAATCTGAAGAATGCTATAGAATATGTGCCCGAATTGCAGGCGGCTGAAGCATCTCCCGATCCTTTGGTGAGGGATACGATGAAATATGCCAAGATGCTTGAGGGGAATGTGCGTGGAACGGGTGTACATGCCTGTGGCACTATTATTTGTCGTGATGATATCACGGATTGGGTACCGGTCAGCACGGCTGATGATAAAGAGACCGGCGAAAAGATGCTGGTTACCCAATATGAAGGTTCGGTGATCGAAGATACCGGATTGATCAAGATGGACTTTCTGGGGCTGAAAACATTGTCTATTATAAAGGAGGCTGTCGAAAATATTCGTTTGAGTAAAGGAATGGAACTGGATATCGATTCCATTTCAATCGAGGACCCGGCTACTTATAAACTTTACAGTGACGGACGAACGATCGGTACTTTCCAGTTTGAGTCTGCCGGTATGCAGAAGTACCTGCGTGAGTTGCAACCTTCTACGTTTGAGGATCTGATTGCGATGAATGCCCTTTACCGTCCGGGTCCGATGGATTATATTCCTGACTTTATTGATCGTAAACATGGACGTAAGCCTATTGAATATGATATTCCTGTCATGGAGAAATACCTGAAGGATACATACGGTATTACGGTCTATCAGGAGCAGGTCATGCTTTTGTCACGTCTGCTGGCCGACTTTACGCGTGGTGAATCGGATGCCTCCGTAAAGCGATGGGTAAAAAATTGCGTGATAAGTTGGATCACATGAAACCCAAGTTTGTAGAAGGCGGAAGGAAAAACGGACACGACCCGAAAGTTCTTGAAAAGATTTGGGCGGACTGGGAGAAATTTGCATCGTATGCGTTCAATAAATCACATGCCACCTGTTATTCTTGGGTTGCCTATCAGACTGCTTATCTGAAAGCCAATTATCCGGCTGAATATATGGCTGCTGTCATGAGCCGAAGTTTGTCGAATATCACTGATATTACCAAACTGATGGACGAGTGTAAAATGATGGGAGTACAGACGTTGGGACCGGATGTGAATGAAAGTAACCTGAAGTTTACCGTAAACCGGAATGGAAATATACGTTTCGGATTGGGAGCCGTAAAAGGTGTGGGTGAGGCTGCCGTGCAAAGCATCATGGAGGAGCGAAAAGAGAACGGTCCCTTTAAAGGTATCTTCGACTTTGTGCAGCGTGTCAACCTGAATGCTTGTAACAAGAAAAATATGGAATGCCTGGCACTTGCCGGTGGATTCGATAGCTTTCCTGAACTGAAGCGTGAACAGTATTTTGCTGTGAACAGCAAAGGAGAGACTTTTCTTGAGACATTGATGCGTTATGGCAACCGTTACCAAGCTGATAAGCTGCCGCCGTTAATTCTTTGTTCGGTGGAGATAACGTTATCGATATAGCGACTCCCGAAATTCTACCGGCGGAACGCTGGAACGATTTGGAGAGACTGAATAAGGAACGCGAACTGGTAGGTATTTATTTGTCGGCACATCCGCTTGATGAATATGCCATTGTGTTGGAACATGTTTGCAATACACATATGAGCGAGCTTGATGATAAATCGGCTTTGGCAGGAAGAGAGATTACGATGGGAGGCATTGTTACCAGTGTCCGTCGGGGTATCAGTAAGAATGGAAATCCTTATGGTATAGCTAAAATAGAAGATTATTCCGGTTCGGCGGAGATTCCTTTCTTTGGAAATGACTGGGTTACTTTCCAAGGCTATTTAGGTGAAGGTACTTTCTTGTTTATCAAAGCCCGTTGTCAGCCTAAACAATGGCGTCCCGATGAACTTGATGTCAAGATTACTTCGATGGAATTGCTGCCCGATGTCAAGGAACAACTGATAGAGAAGATTACGATTCTGATTCCCCTTGCCGAACTTAATTCGGCTTTGGTAACCGAGCTTGCTTCTTTAACGAAAGAACACCCGGGAAATACGGAACTTTATTTCAAAGTAACGGATACGGAGGGGAAGATGTATGTAGACCTGATTTCCCGTCCTGTGAAACTTTCGGTTGGCAGAGAATTAATTTCCTATTTAAAGGAACGTCCCGAACTTGCGTTTCATATAAATTGATTATCTTTGCCGCATAACAGTGATAGATACTTAATAACTAACAATTAATAATTATAGAAAATGGCTTTAGAGATTACTGACAACAACTTTAAGGAAATCCTCGCAGAAGGATCACCGGTTGTTATTGACTTTTGGGCTCCTTGGTGTGGTCCTTGTAAGATGTAGGTCCTATCATCGATGAACTGGCTAAAGAATATGAAGGAAAAGTGATCATGGGTAAATGTGATGTAGACGAAAACAGTGATCTACCTGCAGAATTTGGTATCCGCAATATTCCTACTGTTCTATTTTTTAAGAATGGAGAATTGGTAGACAAACAAGTCGGTGCCGTAGGTAAACCTGCATTTGTAGAGAAAGTTGAGAAATTATTATAATATACTTTCATTAAAAATATTTGTTTATGGGACTGGAAGACGATTTTTTGTTAAATGACGCCGATGATGAAAAGACCATCGAGTTCATCCGGAATTATTTGCCTCAGGAATTGAAGGAAAAGTTTTCGGAAGACGAGTTGTACTATTTCCTCGATTTGATTGATGAGTACTACTCTGAAAGCGGAATCCTGGATGTTCAGCCCGATGCTGACGGTTATGTTGACATCGACTTGGAGCAGGTAGTAGAATTCATCGTGAAAGAAGCCAAAAAAGATGAAGTGGGTGAATATGACCCGGAAGATATCTTATTTGTGGTGCAGGGAGAAATGGAATACGGCAACTCTCTGGGACAGGTGGAGTAAGCCAGTCTTCGTAAACCAAGAGATAAAAAGCGTGTAGAAACACTTCTGCACGCTTTTTTGTTGCATGTATGTGTGATAGTTTACTTCGTCTTGATTCTTCTCCTCCTACTAAAGTGCATTATGTTTTTTCGAAGTATCAGGTGTGTATAAGAGTCCGGATATTTGCTTGAAAGTGGGATGAATAAAAGCCCGGTTTAGTCTGTTTTTACGAAATAAGATATACTAAATTTCTTCTAATGCATAGTATTGGTAGTCTCTTACAACGGTCTGAAGAAATTTTTCATCGTTTATCTTTGTTTGATCTACAGATAGCAGGGTACGAACTTTGGGTGCCAATTGTGCGATATGTCTTGTCCGATCCTTATGATGTAATTCTAATGCTTTACTGATTACGTTTATTTGTTCCAAAGACAGGTCGGCAGCTGATGGAAAACTGGGATGATATCCTTTAGTCAGATAATCGAACTCGTCAAGACTTACCTGTATTTTGCGATAGTTCTTTTCTTTAATTACCATTGTACCGGCAGCCAGATCTCCCAAACGTTGCTGTTTTTGTCAATAGTATGACCAGTACGCCCAATCCTCCGGTAATAGTTACGTCTATCCCATAAAGCAACCACCTTAGCAGATACGCGCTCAGGCTGGGTGTCGTACCGTCTGCTTTTACCACACGGATATTCATAAGTTTCTTTCCGGCACTCTGTCCTTGGTTAAAAACTTCGCAAAGTAACGAGTAACATAGTACAGGCAGATAGATGAACAGGAACAACAGGAAAAAAGTACTTCCGGAAAAAGCATGTATATTGAGTTTCCCCAATATATAAGAAGTGGCAAGAATGTAGATAAACAGCAGAAAATAGTCAATAATACGAGCCAGTATCCGTTCGCCAAGGCTGGCGGGTACCTGACTGATTCGTACGAATTGTCCTGTGATGATAGTCGATTCTGCCATTTCTGATTAAATACATTTGGGTTCCGGCTGCAAATATATCATAATTCTCTTACTTTTGCTTCCGGTTTCGGACAAAACTTATCCGGAATCGAACCGGTTGGATAAAAGAGGGTGACATTTATACGTCAGGATGTGGATTCTAATTTTATTTATCGGTTGAGTTAGTTACTATTTTATCCTTTAATGAAATCCCCTTTATCACTTCCACATAATTTCCATCTGAAATACCGATGTTGATGATTTGTTTTGTTTTCTGTTGTGTCACAGTATCCAGCAGATAGAGGTATGTAGAGTCATTCTCGTATAAGACATATTTTTCATCAATGGATAAAGTGTGCTTTTTCTGTTTTATCACCATATTGGCCGTTGCAGAATATCCCGATCTTATAACAGGCATATTTTCCGAGACGGGAAATTCTGCCTCAAGCATATATTTCATAATTCCGTTCTCTGCATTTCCTTTGGATGAAATTTTTGTTACTACTGCCCGGGTTCGTAAATTATCATAGGCATTGAATAAGAGTGAGATCGTGTCTTGTAAAGCGATATCTTTCAGATATTTTTCAGGGACAAGGGCTTTAAAACGAAACCGAGACATTTCCGCCACAACGGCAATCGTTGTTCCCGGATTAAAATTATTGCGTTCTATTACAGAGGCCCCCGTTTCCAGAGGGGTATCAATAATAACGCCGCTAATACTCGACCTTACGATGTTAGATGCCGTTTCAGGAGAGATACGCCCTTCTTTCAAGATGTTCAATTGATTTTGGGCAGAGGCGAGTTTCTCCTTAGATAATTCGTATGCCTGTGTGTAAGAGTCCATCTCTGCCTGTGCCACAAGGTTTTTTGAGTACAATTTGTGTTCTCGTTTATAATCTTCCAGTCGGGCTTTATACTCAATTTGGGCAGTGTTCAAGTTATATTCCAGTCGTTCCATATCCGATGCGTTTGGGACCAGCATGATGGAGGCGACAGGATCTCCTATGCGCACTTTATCTCCTATCGAAACATTAATCTTGTCCAGGACTCCCGATATCTGCGATTTTATTTCGATCTCCTTCATCGGAAAAACATTGCCGGATATGTTTATTTCCTCTTTGATCTCGCGATATTGTGGTTGTGTAGTTTCGTAAATTGCCTTTGTACCTCTTAGCGAAGAACGAAAAGCAACAAATGCCAGTGTGGCGGAAAAGATGCAAATCAATATAATCTTAAATGTCTTCATTATCCTATATTTTCGTTTCTAATGGCGTCAATGGGTTGTATAACAGATGCTTTCATTGCCGGAAATGCTCCGGCAATGACACCGGACAGAATCAAGATAACCAAAGCGAGAACAGCTACATTTATATCTATTTCTACATGCTTTATCATTGTCGCGTGACGGGCGCTTTCGAGCAACCAATTTATAATCTCAAGAATACCTGCACCTGATATCAATCCGATGATACCAGAGATTACAGTTATGATGACAGATTCCGTCAGCATTAACACAAGAATGGATTTAGGAGTTGCTCCTACAGCTTTACGGATGCCTATTTCGCTACTCCTTTCTTTGATCACGACAAACATGATGTTGCTTACTCCAACAATACCACTTATCAGAAAACAAATTCCTACGATCCAGATAAACATTTTCAATCCATCAAAGAGTCCCTCAAAAGCAGATGTTTGTGTCTCAAAATTGATTATCTGTAAGGCTTGCTTATCAGAATAAGCAAATTGGTATTTATTAGCGATGAAGGCTCTCAGCTCATTCTCAAATCGCTTGGAATCAACTTCTTTGTTCAGATATAAACAGAAAGCGCGCAATGGAGTCTTATTGTCAATACAGTTTATGTAACTTGAGAAGGGCACATATACCGAATTGATTTCCGAAGCGCTGAAAATATCATCATTCTTTAGTACGCCTATCACCTTAAAATCAATACCGGCAATGTTGATCGACTTACCCAACGCTTTTTGATTATTAAATAAGGTCGTACTGACATTTTCGCCGATAATGGTAACATTACGGGTATTCTCGTCATCTCCTTTATTAAAATATCGTCCATCTTCGTTGATTTTAAGTATCTTAATTCCCATATAGTTTTCATTGATTCCTATAATCTTAAAAAGTCCGCTTTTAGCTTTATTCATCACTTGCGAATAAGGTCCTGTTATTTCAGGCGAAATAGCTTTTATCCCCGGGAACTGTTTCTTTATGCGGTTAAGAAAATGCAAATCGAAATGCAATTGTTCCCCTTCTCTGATATTCTTATACTTCATAGAAGTGGCTCCTCCATATACATACATGCTTTTCTGGGCGAAGATACTGAATATATCCATCACAGAGTTTTGAAATCCTTTTCCTGTACCCAATAGTACAACCAATATCAGGATTCCCCACGAGATGCCGAATCCGGAAAGAAAGGTGCGGATCTTATTCTGCCTGATTGAAAGATAAATCTCGTATAGAACTTCCATTATAGCAGAGTAAAGAGTTTCGTAATAGCCCAAACAGACAGAATGGGAATTACAACGGAGGCAATGGCATACCGCAGCCGTACCTTATATAAATGATGGATTAATATCATGCACAGCAAATAATAGGGGATAAAAGAATAGTTAACCAACATTATGGGGAGACCAAGAGAATAATTATTTTGTAAGGTCGTTACCGCATTAGAAGTACTATATTCCGTTTTCTGATTAAGAAGGAAGATGGAAATAAAAACAGAAATGGCAGGAATAATATAGAAATAAGACGAAATATATAAAAGATGTTTGAATGGAGCATAACCATTAAAGAGTATGGCTGTTAGGTGAAAGAGAAAAGTGGAGATAAGCCATATTACAATAGCTGACAAGACTATTATAATATAACTCATCCGTGCCAGAATTACAAATAATCTATCAGTCTCTAAATTGTTATTATTCACAAGATGATTAGTAGTTATCAAAAATTCTGCGAGTAATAAACTATATAGTAATATAGTTAAAAAGCCATACCATTTAGGCATCTTCTCAAGTGTATTGATTATCCTTTTCATGTTAACATATTTATTGATACATAAGTTTCGATGTAGGCAGCTGAAAGAATAATTATGAAAATGATCAATAAATTGATGCCTATGTTTTTGTAAAATTTAAATGTAGGCATTTTATCTGTATACATAAACAAAATAATATTCCAAGCTATATAAAGTCCTATTCCTCCTGATATCCAAAAACCGATAAGTTCAAAGCTATGGGGCAAGGTTAAAGCGAAAATATCGGTTATACTCATGCCTAGTTTGTATGTTCGGCAACATACATCCGCAAAACAAAAACCATTTAATAACAAGTTAAAAAGTGTACCTATTCCTAATAACCCTCCTCCTAATACATTTAGGATGCAACCTTGCATATTGTTTTTTAAAATGGTAATAAATGCACTGTGTTTATCTTTGTTATACAAAAAATATAAGGTTTTGTTGGCGGGACTATTGATTTCAAAAGTTGTCGTATGACTTATTGCTATTTCAGAAATATCTATTACACACAGTCGTACTATGGCTGGTAACAACCAAAATAAAAAAGCAGCAATGAAAAAATATTTGTTAACCATTTATAAACCCTTATTAAAATATTTGTTAATGTTGATTTGTATCGTTAAATTGGGATTCACTACTTATATCTATAATTTGTTTATGTTTGCCGTTTTTCTGTTTGAATGTGTAGAATTACCATTTTTTTATCAAAATTAATAGACAATCAAA
>ENA-OQIG01001278-OQIG01001278.1-human-gut-metagenome-genome-assembly--contig:-NODE-1278-length-11304-cov-1.191196_pt1 | contig 11304 bp, 18 predicted proteins | sample MGYA00242576_ERZ504741 | MGnify/ENA primary metagenome ERZ504741 (study PRJEB26092, sample SAMD00036436) | human gut metagenome | host: Homo sapiens | study: EMG produced TPA metagenomics assembly of... | reverse complement strand
CATTTCACGGAAAACATGAGAAAAATGTCCCATTTAGAACAGAGGAAACTGCAATGTTCAGAGATAGTATTATCGGAGCTGGCAAAAAAGATTGAGACAGTTTGCACATCGTGCAGAGTACAGCATTTAATCGAGAATGATTCGAAGATATTGTATGTTGGTGCAAAATTATTCGTTTCAGAAATATACACCGCTTGTGCGAAAGGCGATGAATTATATTGAACTGAACATCAGTCAAGGGGTTTCTTTGAAAAATCTGTCGGAAGAGCTCAATGTGAATGCAAGTTATCTTTCCACGGTGTTTAAAAAGGAGATGGGGCAGACGGTGACGGAATATATCAATCAGCGCAGAGTAGAAATAGCCATTCTCTATTTAAACACAAGCTCTATGCAAATCCAAGACATTGCTTTCCGGGTGGGAATCTGCGATGTGAATTACTTTAGCAAAGTTTTTAAAAAGATCACCGGGATGACTCCGACAAAATATCGTGAAAAAGTACTTTCAGCAACAAAAATGTAGAAATAAGGAAATACAAAAGCTACAAAAAAGCAGCAGAAACAAAGGGGTTTCTGTTGTTTTTTTACATTGCAAGTCAAAAAAATAACAATTTTCCTTATTTCAGACAAAATTTTACTTATTTCTTTTGCGATACATGTTAGAATGTCAACATAAGGAGGGACGAGTAAATAATAGAAAGGGAATTCTAAAATACCATTTGCCTTGAGTATTTTCATTGATTTGAGAAATGAAAGAAAGAGGAAAATAAGAATGAAAAAACCTTTAAGAAGAAAAACGGTATCCACCGTGCGAAATTATGGGAGATTAGCATTCTATGCGTTGAATAATACTTCCACAAATATTTATATGGCATTGATGGGATATATCAGTTATTATCTGATTGGTATTGTCGGAGTAGGAGCAGTTTTAGCGGGTTCATTTGTTACTGTTATGAGAATTTGGGATGGTGTGACTGACCCATTTGTTGGCTTTGTTGTAGATAAGACAAATACAAAGTTTGGTAAAAATAGACCATTTATTGTAGTCGGACAGATTATTTTGTTTGTATCTTCATTTATCCTGTTTAATGTGACACCGAGTATTCCAAAAGCTGGAAGATTTCCATTTTTTGTTGTAGTTTATATGGTTATATCATCGGATATACTTGCCAGTGTGTTGTTACAAAATCAGCACAGTCTTGCTTGACAAACGATCCAAAGCAAAGACCAATCTTTGCTATGTTCGATTCCGTGTATAATGTTGTAGCATTGACAATGATTGTTCCGATTTATATTTCTGGTACTTTGATTCCGAAATATAACGTAACAAACGATGCTGGAGAAGTAACACTTTCTGCATTCTATAACCCTGAAATGTTCCACCACCTTCAATTACTGTTTGGTTGTATCGCAGCAGTTTGTGCAGTGCTGGCAGTAATTGGTCTTTGGAGAAAGACCGTCAGGAATATTTTGGAACTGGAGAAGTTGTGAAAGTCGGATTTAAAGATTATGTGGATGTACTCGCACATAACCGTGCGATTCAGATGCTTGTTGCATCAGCTTCTTCAGACAAACTTAGTATGTCAATGAGAAACAATGCGACAATTATGATTACAATGTTTGGTGTTATTTGTGGTAATTATGCGCTTTACGGTTCTGTATCTGCATTAACATCTATTCCGGTTTGTCTTTTAACAATCCTTGGTATGGGATATATCGGAAGAAACTTAGGGCAAAAGAAAGCTCTTGTAATCGGAACAATAGGATCAATCGCATCAGACTTGGAATTTTCTTTGTTAATGTGGCTCGGTGATCCAACATCTATGAAGCTTCCAATTGTAAACGGTATCAAAGGTTTGCTGAATCGGCTACATGGTCTCCAGCTAACTGGAGCTTATTTGGACTGACATTTATTTTCCTGTATATTGTACTGGGAGGATTTATGAGTATTGCTTCATCCATCGTTATTCCGATGACGGCAGATTGTGCAGATTATGAAGTATATCGTTCGGGAAGATATGTTCCGGGACTTATGGGAACACTGTTTAGTTTTGTTGATAAAATCATCTCATCACTTGCGGTCTACATTTGTTGCGTTGATGTTTGCAGCAAATCGGTTTCACAAAGGAACTTCCGGTAGAGTCTACACCATACAGTGACGGAATCTTCTGGGTGACAATGGCATGCTTTATCGGAGCACCATTGATCGGATGGATCATCAACTTGATCGCAATGAAATTCTATCCACTTACAAAAGAAAAGATGGAAGAGATTCAGGAAGAAATTGCAGCAATCAAAGCAAAAGCAATGACAAAGAAATAATATTTACAAAGAATTGGTTAAAAGGGGGAGGATTCCTGGCTGACAGTCTTTCCCATGGGAGGTAACAGACATGAAAAAAAAGGAAAGACTGGACAGTCCGGAAGACATTAAAAAGTTTTTAGAGTTAGAAAATGAATTACAGAAAACAAAAGAGGCATATGGTAATTGAAGAAAAGGAGACTTGCTGACAAAAGTTCGACAGGGTGGTATCAATAACCTGCTCAACAGCAGAGAAAAGCGGCTGGTAAGCCGTAAAACATACATATGGCTGGCAGTGCTCACAGGGTGGATGGGGGGACACCGCTTCTATACACATCAGTATAAGACAGCACTTATCTACCTGTTGACATGCTGGACTGGATTTCCGCTTGCAATGACGCTTGTGGATCTAATGATTGTCATTCCGATGCAGTCGGATGATAATGGAAAAGTATTGATTTAAAATTTTAGAAAGAGGTGGAAGAAATGGAACATATTTTAATTTCTGGATTTGCAGATGAAATTAGTTCGGATTTGATGAACAGCTTCGTGTTGTGACTTCTCTTGGAATGGAGTACATTTCTCTTAGAACAGCAGACGGGAAAGGCATCGCAGATTATACAGCAGAAGAGGTTGAGGAAAAGCTTCTGCCAAGATTGCGGGAAGCAAATGTAAAAGTTTCTTCTCTGGGATCTCCGATTGGTAAGATTAACGTAGATGATGAAGAAGCATTTGAAAAACAGCTTGTGCAGATGGAAGAACTCTGCAAAATCTGTAAAGTGCTTGATTGTAAATATATTCGCATGTTTAGCTTCTTTATTCCGGAAGGAAAGAATGCCGATGATTACAAAGAGATTGTTATTGAAAAATTAAAGAAGTTTGATGCGATCGCAGCAAATATAGTGTTGTTATGATCCATGAAAATGAAAAAGATATTTATGGTGATATCAAAGAACGATGCAAAATCATTTTAGATGCACTTGGAAGCCCGCATTTCAAATCGGTATTTGATTTTGCGAATTTCGTACAGTGCGGGGAAGATACAATGGAATGCTGGAAATTGCTCCGTGACCATGTCGCATACATCCATATTAAAGATGCTGTGACAACAGATAAGGAGAATGTTCTTTGCGGAACAGGTGAAGGAAAGATTGCAGAAATCTTAAAAAGAGCGATCAAAGAGGAAGGTTATCAAGCTTCCTGACATTGGAGCCGCACCTGGTACTGTTTGATGCACTTCAGTCTCTTGAGACAGAGAATGCAGAAAATATTATTAAAGAAAATAAAGCAAAAGATGGTGCAGAAGGTTACTCCATGCAGTATCATGCTTTAATAGATATTTTAGATTCCATAGAGAAATCAAACTAAGGAGGAATATAAACATGGAAAAAGTAAGATTTGGTTTAATTGGTATTGGTGCGCAAGGTGGCGCGTATGCAGGATTTTTATCAGGAAAGGGTGGATTCCCAGGAATGCCGGCACCAGAATGCCCACCGCACTGTGCATTAGGAGCACTTTGTGATATCGATCCTGAGAAGGAAGCAATGTGCAAAGAAAAATATCCGGAAGTTCCTTTCTTCAAAGATTGGAAAGAAATGGTTGCTTCTGGAACAGTCGATGCAGTAATCACAACTGTTCCACATTACTTACATACAGAAATCGCAATTTACTGTCTGGAACATGGAATGAACGTACTTGTAGAGAAACCAGCAGGGTATATGCAAAATCTGTTCGTGAGATGAACGAGTGTGCAGCAGCTCACCCAGAGGTAGCTTTCGGAATCATGTTCAATCAGCGTACAAATAAATTATATCAGAAAGTAAAAGAAATCGTTGCTTCCGGAGAACTTGGAGAAATTCGTCGTTCTAACTGGATCATCAACTCATGGTGGCGTCCGGACAGCTACTACCGTCAGAGCGACTGGAGAGCTACATGGGGCGGAGAAGGTGGAGGTGTCCTTGTAAATCAGGCTCCTCATCAGTTAGACTTATGGCAGTGGATGTGTGGAGTTCCAAGCAAAGTATATGCAAAGATCATCTGCGGAGCTCACAGAGATATTATCGTTGACAACGATGTAACAATCGTTACAGAATATCCAAACGGAGCAACAGGAAGCTTTATCACATGTACACATGATCCAATCGGAACAGACCGTTTTGAGATTGACTTAGACGGTGGAAAGATTGTTGTGGAAGACAGCAAGAAAGCAACTGTATACCGTCTGAAAAAATCAGAAAAAGAATTAAATGATACAATGTCTATGATGGAACTTGTAAAACTGACTCAGGGAAATTCTTCAGGAGCAGACGGACTGTACGACATCGAAACATTTGAGAACACAGATGGATGGGGAGTACAGCACACAACTGTTATGGAAGATTTTGCAAAACACATCATCGAAGGAACACCGTTATTAGCTCCTGGAGCAGACGGAATCAATGGAGTAAACCTTGCAAATGCAACACTTCTGTCAAGCTGGTTAGGAAAAGAAGTAGAACTTCCTGTAGACGAAGATGTATATCTTGCTGAATTAAATAAGAAAATTGCAGAGGAAGGAAAATTCCCAACACGTTAATTTCACAATTGAAAATGGGAGGAGTTAGGATGAAGAGAGCAGCGATCATTGGATTAGGGGATATTTCCCAAATTCATATTGCGGGTATTCTTGCGAATCCAGAAATAACACTCTGCGGACTGTGCGACATCAATCCGGAGGCCAATCAAGGGCTTCCGGAAGGTGTCCCTTTCTTTACAGATTACAAAGAAATGGTAAAACAGACACAGCCGGACTGTGTCCATATCTGTCTGCCGCACTACCTGCACTATCCGGTTGCAAAAGAAGTAGCTGAGATGGGATGCAATGTATTTTGTGAAAAGCCGGTAGCGCTTACGACAAAAGAAGCGGAAGAATATGTAAAATTAGAAGCAGAGCATCCAGAGCTTCATATTGGAATTTGTCTCCAGAATCGCTTGAATGAGAGTGTGGAGATGTTAAAAGAGCTGATTGACAGTGGAAAATACGGAAAAGTTACAGGAACAAGAGGAATTGTCCCATGGTATCGCGCAAAGGAGTATTACGATATCAAACCATGGCGCGGGAAATGGGAAACTGCCGGCGGCGGATGTATGATTAATCAGTCTGTGCATACACTGGATCTTTTATATTTTCTTGGTGGAACTATCAAAGGGGTACATGCTTCGGTAAGTCAGCTTTTAGATTATGGAATTGAAGTTGAAGATACTGTGACTGCGAGACTGGAATATGAAAATGGTGCAAGAGGTCTGTTTTTTGCAACAAACGCTAACCATAAAATGAATCTGTACAGATTGCAGTTCAGCTCGAACAAGGAGAATTTCTGATTCGGGATAATGTACTTTATGAAGTGCAAGAGGATGGTACCCAGAAAAAACTGATCGAGGATGAGAAGATGCCTGGAAGCAAGTTTTATTATGGCGCGAGCCATAGTAAACTGATTGCCAGATTCTACAAATGCCTTGAGGATGAAACAGATAATTATATCAAAGTGAAGGATGCAAAGATGAGCATTCAGTTGATTGATGCGATCCAGGAGTCTGGAAGAACAAACAGTTATGTGCCTGTGCGATAAAATGTCTCATGCAAAAGATCATTTTTACCAGGCTGTGTCATGACGAAGAAGATAACGGATTGTTTTATAAGTAGGAGGAACATTGATGAAAAAAGGATTAATTGGTATTCAGATGAGTACAATCAAAGATAAAATTGCAGAATTAGGTGCATATGGAACATTAAAAGCATGTGCAGAGCTGGGATATCACTGTGTGGAAGTATCTCAGGTTCCGATGACAGAAGAAAACGTAGCAGGAATGAAAAAAGCATGCGAAGAATTCGGAATTAAGATTGCAGCGCTCAGCGCAGCATTAGAGCCGATGATGCCAGGAATGCCAGGAGAATACCTTACAACAGATTTTGACAAATCGTAGCTGATTGTAAGACATTAAACTGCGATATGCTTCGTATCGGTATGCTTCCGATGACATGTATGGGAAGCCGCGAAAAAGCGCTTGATTTTGTAAAACGTGCAGATGAGGTTGCTGGAAGATTAAAAGAACATGGAATTGATTTATACTACCACAATCATCATGTAGAGTTTGTAAAATATGATGGAGAATACTTATTAGACATCATCAAGAACAATACAAAACATATGGGATTTGAGTTAGATATCCACTGGATTCACAGAGGAGGAGAAAATCCGGTAGAATTTATTAAGAAATATGACGGACGAATCCGTCTGCTTCACTTAAAAGATTACAGAATCGGTGAAGTAAAACTTCCAGAAGGAAAATTTGATCCTGAAACATTTATGGCTGCATTTACAAGCAATGTAGAATTTGCAGAAGTTGGAGAAGGTTCTCTTCCGGTAAAAGAATGTATCGAAGCAGGTCTTGCAGGAGGAAGCGAGTACTTCTTGATCGAGCAGGATGCAACTTATGGAAGAGATCCATTTGAAAGCTTAAAGATCAGCAAAGCAAACCTGGAAAAACTTGGATATGCTGACTGGTTTAATTTAGATTAATCTAGGAATAGAAAAAGAAAATAAAACAGACAGAGAACGAAACGATCCTGTGACAAAAAATCGCTTTATGGGTAAACATAAAGCGATTTTGTGATAGAGGGAAGTACAAAAAATTATATTGATTTTTGCAGAGATGTCTAGTAATATTATTAATAGTAATGCTGGGAGGAATGAATATGGCTGATTTAACAAAAGTAGTTCTGGATGCAATGGGCGGCGATCATGCACCTGGTGAAATGGTGAAAGGTGCTGTGGATGCCGTCAGCAGACGTCAGGACATTAAAGTTTTTCTCGTCGGACAGGAAGCTGTGGTCAGGGAGGAACTTGACAAGTATACATATCCGAAGGAGCAGATCGAGGTTGTCGGCGCCACTGAAAAAATCGAGACGGCAGAGCCGCCAGTTATGGCAATCCGCAAGAAGAAGGATTCATCGATTGTTGTTGGGATGAATCTTGTAAAGAAGGGAGAGGCAGATGCTTTTGTCTCTGCTGGAAATTCTGGTGCAGTTCTTGTCGGAGGACAACTGATTGTTGGAAGAATTAAAGGCGTGGAGCGTCCGCCGCTTGCACCGTTGATTCCAACAGAAAAGGGCGTCTCTCTTTTGATTGACTGTGGGGCAAATGTGGATGCAAGACCGTCACATTTAGTGCAGTTCGCAAAAATGGGATCTGTTTATATGGAGAATGTGATGGGAATAGCGAAGCCAAGAGTCGCAATTGTTAATATCGGTGCGGAAGAAGAGAAAGGAAATGCACTTGTAAAAGAAACATTCCCACTGTTAAAGGCATGTAAGGATATTCATTTTATCGGCAGCATTGAAGCAAGAGAGATTCCACATGGGATGGCAGACGTAATTGTCTGTGAAGCGTTTGTCGGGAATGTTATCTTGAAGTTATACGAAGGTGTCGGAGCGGCGCTCACAAGCCAGATAAAAAAAGGGATGATGTCTACATTGAGAAGTAAGATTGGTGCACTGTTAGTAAAACCAGCTTTGAAGCAGACATTGAAATCATTTGATGTCAGTGAACATGGTGGGGCACCGCTTCTCGGATTGAATGGACTTGTCGTGAAGACGCATGGAAGTTCTTCTGCAAAGGAAGTTTCCAATTCTATCATACAGTGTGTGACTTTCAAAGAACAGAAGATCAATGAGAAGATCAGAGAGCACATTCAGAAAGAAGAAAAGCAAAAAGACGAAACAACATCCTAAAAATCAAGTGGAATAGCAGAAAGGAAATCAAGTTATGGAATTCGAAAAATTACAGGAAATTATTGTGGACGTATTAAATGTAAATCCGGATGAGATCACAATGGATACAACTTTTGTAGATGATCTCGGAGCAGATTCGCTGGATATTTTCCAGATCATTATGGGAATTGAGGAAGCATTTGACATTGAAATCGCAAATGAAGATGCAGAAAGCATTGTAACAGTTGGGGATGCAGTAGAACAGATCAAGAATGCTACAAACTAACAGCAGGCGATATTTACTATTATTTTATAAATGAGAAAGCCCATCCGGCTTTTTCGTTTTATCAGAGGAGAATCAGAATGCAGAGATTAAAGGAATTAGAAAAAAAAATCGGTTATACATTTCAGAAAAAAGAATTGCTTCAAAAGGCGATGATGCACAGTTCTTATACAAATGAAAAACATATGAAAAAGCAAAGACTGCAACGAACGGTTGGAATTTCTCGGAGATGCGGTATTAGAACTTACAACGAGTGAAGCACTCTTTTTTGACAATCCTTCTATGCCGGAAGGTGAATTGACGAAACGAGGGCAAGTATTGTCTGTGAGCCTGCGCTTGCATTTGTTGCAAAGGAATTGATGTTGGGCAGCTATCTTTTACTCGGAAAAGGTGAGGAAGCAACTGGTGGACGGCAGCGAGACTCAATTACTTCGGATGCCGTGGAGGCATTGATCGGAGCGATTTATTTAGATGGTGGTTTTGCTAGTGCAAAAAGAGTTCATTCAAAAATTTATTTTGTCAGATCTGGAAAACAAAAAGCTCTTTTATGATAGCAAGACTATCCTTCAAGAGATGGTTCAGGCGAAATTTACAGAAAATGTAAGATATGTGCTTGAAAAGGAGGAAGGTCCAGACCATAACAAATCTTTTACAACGTCTGCCTACATTGGAGAGGAATGCTACGGAACCGGAAGTGGAAGAACAAAAAAAGCTTCTGAGCAGGAGGCGGCATATCAGACGATTTTGATGCTGAGAAAGAAAGAACAGTAGGTGGAAGATGTATTTAAAAAGTATCGAAGTGCAGGGATTTAAGTCTTTTGCGAATAAGATTTTGTTTGAGTTCCATAATGGAATTACAGGGATTGTAGGACCAAATGGAAGTGGAAAAAGTAATGTCGCTGATGCAGTGCGCTGGGTGCTTGGAGAGCAGAGGGCAAAGCAGCTGCGTGGAGGATCGATGCAGGATGTTATTTTTTCGGGGACAGAGAACCGCAGACCCTTAAGTTATGCTTCGGTTGCAATCACATTGGACAATGCGGATCATCAGCTTCCGGTTGACTATCATGAAGTGACTGTCACAAGAAAGTTATACCGTTCTGGGGAAAGTGAATATCTGATCAATGGAACTGCTTGCAGGCTGAAAGATGTGAATGAGCTTTTTTATGACACCGGGATTGGGAAAGAAGGGTATTCAATCATCGGGCAGGGCCAGATTGATAAGATTTTAAGTGGAAAGCCGGAAGAGCGGAGAGAGCTTTTTGATGAAGCGGCAGGGATTGTCAAATTTAAGAGACGAAAATATCTTTCTGTCAGAAAGCTGGAAGACGAGAGACAGAATCTCGTTCGTGTCAATGATATTTTGTCAGAACTTGAGAAACAAGTGGAGCCACTGAGAAGGCAGTCAGAAACAGCGAGAATCTATCTGAAGAAAAAAGAAGAATTAAAAATTTATGATATTAATATGTTTTAATGGATACGATTCGGCTGAAAGAACAGATGGAAACCGCTCAGCGATCTTTTGATGATGCCAACAGAGAACTGACAGAAGCAAAGGAAAAGCAGGAAGCGTTGAAACATGCCTATGAGAAACAAGAACAGAAACTTGTTGAAGCTGAATTGCAGATGGATGGGTGTCGCACAAAGCGAGATGAAAAAACATTGGCAAAACAGCAGGCGGAAAGTCAGATCCAGGTATTGGAGGAACAGATCCGGACTGCGAAGATGAGCGATAGCCATTATGATCAGCGTCTTCTGGCAATTGCAAAAGAATTAAAAGAGTATCAGGAACAGAAAGCAGCATTTGCAAAAGAGCAGGAGCAATTGGGAGAAAAGATTTCTGGCGCAAAGATAGAAGAGCGTCAGGTAGAAGAAAATCTAAAGGAAATCCAGACGCAGATCGCAGAACTTCTTGTGGCGGTAGAAAAAAAGAAAAATGATACGATGCAGTTATTGGAAAATCGTGCTGTAACAAAAGCGAAGCTGCAACATTATGATACGATGATGGAGCAGACAAAGTTCAGCGGGCACAGATGAATCAGCGACTGATCGAGATGAAAAGCAACTCCGGAGAACAGGAAGCACAATTAAAGAAATATGAGGAAGATTTTCTTACAGTCCAGGCGGAAATCGAAAAACATCAGGCAGAGAGCAATCGTCTGGAAGATGAGATCGAACAGCTTCAAAAACAGCTGAAAGATCAAAATGAGCAATTACAGATCGGTCAGACAACATTCCACAGAGAGAAGTCAAGACTGGAATCTCTTAGAAACTTGACGGAGCGGTACGATGGTTATGGAGGAAGTATCCGCAAAATTATGGAACGAAAAGAGGAAGAAAAAGGGCTTCTTGGGGTTGTGGCGGACTTGATCAAAGTTGATAAGACCTATGAGATCGCAATTGAGACAGCGCTTGGCGGTAACATTCAGAATATTGTTACGGATTGTGAGGAGACTGCAAAACGCATGATCGATTTTCTGAAAAGGAATAAGTACGGACGTGCGACCTTTTTACCATTGACTGCAATCAATGGAACCTCCGGGATTCGACAACCAGAGGCATTACAAGAGAAAGGGTTATAGGACTTGCAAGCACACTGGTAGCAGCAGAGCCTAAGTATCAAAAGCTTATTGACCACTTACTTGGCAGAACAGTTGTTGTTCATACCATTGAGGATGGAATTGCACTGGCAAGAAAATACAGACAGTCTTTGCGGATTGTGACACTGGAAGGAGAACTGATGAACCCGGCGGTTCCATGACAGGAGGATCTTTTAAAAATACAAGCAATCTTTTGAGTAGAAGGCGCGAGATTGAAGAGTATGAGAAAGCGGTAAGAAGGCTGTATCAGGAGATGCAGCAGATGCAATCTGCTGTGATTCGGGATAAAGAGAAGCGGACAGCTTGCTATGCAGATCTTGAAAAAAATCGAGAAATTCTTCAAAACCTGTATGTGAAACAAAATACAGTAAGATGAA
>ENA-OQIG01001277-OQIG01001277.1-human-gut-metagenome-genome-assembly--contig:-NODE-1277-length-11305-cov-1.959116_pt1 | contig 11305 bp, 22 predicted proteins | sample MGYA00242576_ERZ504741 | MGnify/ENA primary metagenome ERZ504741 (study PRJEB26092, sample SAMD00036436) | human gut metagenome | host: Homo sapiens | study: EMG produced TPA metagenomics assembly of... | reverse complement strand
CTGTACGTGCTGCTGTCCCTGGTGATCATCGTGATGCACATCGGGATGATCCCCTCCGTCCTGTCCGCCGTATTCGCCGATGCCTTTTGATTTCCAGAAAATCCTGGGCGGCATCAGCGGTTCCTGCATGATGTACGGCATCAAGCGGGGTCTGTATTCCAACGAAGCCGGTGTCGGGTCCGCTCCCAATGCGGCGGCTGCAGCGGATGTTTCCCATCCGGCTCAGCAGGGTCTGGTGCAGATGCTGTCCGTGTTCATCGATACGGTGCTTTGCACGGCTACCGCCTCATGTGCATGTTCTCCGGTGTGACGCTACCAAGGCTATGGCCGGGGCTCCCTATGTGCAGGCTGCTACCCAGACGGATTTCGGAGCCTTCGGACCCATCATGATCACGGTGGCTATGGTGCTGTTCGCCTTCACCACCCTGATCGGGAACCTGTTCTATGTGGACAACTGCCTGGCTTACCTGAACGGGAAAAAGACCCCCAGCGCGGCTTTATGAAGATTTTCCGTCTGGTGGCGGTGCTGGTGATCTTTGTAGGGGCCGGCATGTCCATGGACAACGCCTGGGCTGTAGCGGATATCTGCATGGCCTTCATGTGCCTGATCAATATCCCTTCCATCCTGGCCCTGAACGGGACGGCCATCGCCGTTATGGATGACTACGGCCGGCAGCTGGATGCTGGGGTGGAAAACCCGGTGTTTAAGGCTTCCGATATCGGTCTGGACGATTCCAATCTGGATTACTGGAAATGATTTTTTCCCTCAGAACTCTCCCTGTTTCCTCGCAGGGAGAGTTTTTCTTTTGCCCGGAAAGTCTGACTTTTGGTTGCGTATTTCCACCTTTTGTGCTATGCTATATGAGCGGTTTTTTAAGCAATTACAGACAGACTGTTAAGCATGATAGGTGAGAATGGCTGACAGCATGTGAGGAGGATTTTTTTAAATGAGCGTTTCCGTAGAAAGAAAAGGTAATGAAGCAACCCTGAAAGTCACTTTGCCGGTAGAAGACGTAGCCAAGGCTTTTGAAAAAGCCGTTGCCAAGATCAACAAACAGGTTACCATCCTGGCTTCCGTAAGGGCAAAGCTCCCCGCCGTGTGCTGGAAATGCACGTGGCAAAGATGCCATCAAAGAAGAAGCTTTCGAAATCGCTGCCAACAGTGAATATAGAGAAACCCTGAAAGAAAACAAGTGGGTTCCCGTTTCCGATCCTGAAATCAAAGATTCCAAGTTCGAAGAAGGCCAGCCCATGGAAATGACCCTGGTGGTCACCCTGCGTCCGGAACCGGAACTGGGTCAGTACAAAGACCTGGACGTTGCCAAGGACGAAAAGGAAATCACTGACGCTGACGTGGACAAGGAAGTGGAAAACCTGCAGAAACGGGCTTCCAAGATGGTGGAAGCTCCGGAAGGCAAGGCTCTGGAAAAAGGCGACTTGGCCATCATCGACTTTGCCGGCACCATTGACGGCGAAGCTTTCGAAGGCGGCGAAGGCAAAGGCTATCCTCTGGAAGTGGGCAGCGGCAGCTTCATCCCCGGCTTTGAAGATCAGCTGGTGGGCCTGAAGAAAGGCGAATCCACTGATGTGAACGTAACCTTCCCGGAAGACTACTTCTCCAAGGAACTGGCCGGCAAGAAGGCTGTGTTCAAAGTCAATGTGCAGGATGTGAAAGTGAAGGAAGTTCCCGAAGTTACCGACGAACTGATCGCTGCCAACAGCGACAGCAAGACTGTGGCTGAATTCCGGGAAAAGACCATGGACCGTCTGAAAAAGGCAGAAGCTCAGCGGGCACAGTCCGACTACGAAACCAACCTGATCAAAAAGGCTGTGGAAAACGCCAAGTTTGAAGTGCCGGATGTGATGGTGACCCAGCGGGCCAACCAGATGATGGATGAACTGGCCATGAACCTGGAAGCCCACAAAATGAGCCTGCCTCTGTACCTGCAGTACCTGGGCAAAGATGTGAAGACCTACCGGGATGAACAGAAACCGGTGCTCTGGAAAACATCAAGACCGATCTGGTACTGGATGCCATCGCCCTGAAGGAAGACATCAAAGTTACGGAAGATGAAATCCGCAGCGAAATGGAACAGCTGGGTGCCATGCACGGTGCCACTCTGAAACAGGTGGAAAAAATCGTGAAGGAAAACGGCTCCCTGGCTGTCCTGGTGAGCAACATTGCCCGCCGGAAAGCAGCCCGTGTGGTTATTGACAGCGCCAAGAACGCTCCCAAGGCCGAAGCTGCTGAAGAAAAATAAAACCCCAGGAGGTGGACGGCATGAGCTATGTGCCTATTGTGGTGGAACAGACCAGTAAAGGCGAACGGAGCTATGATATTTATTCCCGGCTGCTGAAAGATCGGATCATCTTTGTCACCGGGGAGATCGAAGATCACATGGCCAACCTGATCATTGCCCAGCTGCTGTTCCTGGAATCCGAGGATCCGGATAAGGATGTCCATCTCTACATCAACAGCCCGGGCGGCAGTGTCAGCGCTGGACTGGCGATTTATGACACCATGCAGTACATCCGGCCGGATGTTTCCACCATTTGTGTGGGGATGGCGGCTCCATGGCTTCCGTACTGCTGGCGGCCGGTACCAAAGGGAAACGCTATGCCCTGCCTCATTCCAGAGTGATGATCCATCAGCCTCTGGGCGGGGCCCAGGGTCAGGCTACGGACATTGAGATCCATGCCCGTGAAATCCTGCGGATCCGGGAAGAGATGAACCAGATTTTGGCCAGCCACACCGGTCAGACCCCGGAACAGATCCGTCTGGATACGGAACGGGATCATTTCATGACTGCTGAGGAAGCCGCGAATTATGGTCTGATCGACCAGGTGGTCCATCAGATCAAGACCCAGAAATAAGGGGTAAGTCCATCTTGCCCTGGCTGTAAGGAGGGTTTCAGATGGGTTACGATGACAAGAACAGTCTGGACGGTCCGGACTATACCTGTTCCTTCTGCGGAAAGAAGCAGAGCCAGGTGAAAAAACTGATCGCCGGCCACAATGTGTTTATCTGTGATGAGTGCATTGCCCTGTGCAATGAGATGCTGGAGAAAGACCTGAAGGCTCCGGCGGAAGAAACCATCACGGATCTGCCCAAACCCAAGGAAATCAAGCCATCCTGGACGAATATGTCATCGGCCAGGAAGAAGCCAAGAAGACCCTGGCTGTGGCTGTATACAACCATTACAAACGGATCAATATGAACAGGGCCATCATCAGGATGTGGAACTCCAGAAGTCCAATATCCTGATGCTGGGGCCCACGGGCAGCGGGAAAACCCTGCTGGCCCAGACCCTGGCCAAGATCCTGAAGTTCCTTTTGCCATTGCGGATGCCACTAGCCTCACCGAGGCGGATACGTTGGGGAAGACGTGGAAAACATCCTGCTGCGGCTGATCCAGAATGCGGATTACGACATTGCCCGGGCGGAACGGGGCATTGTATACATCGATGAAATCGACAAGATTTCCCGGAAATCCGAGAATCCTTCCATCACCCGGGATGTATCCGGGGAAGGGGTCCAGCAGGCTCTGTTGAAGATCCTGGAAGGGACGGTGGCCAATGTTCCGCCCCAGGGAGGACGGAAGCATCCCCACCAGGAACTGATCCAGATCGATACCACCAACATCCTTTTTATCTGCGGCGGCGCTTTTGCCGGTCTGGAAAACGTGATCAACGCCCGGACCGGGAAAAAGAGCATGGGTTTCGGGGCGGAAATCCCCACCCAGGCAGAAAAGAAAAGCGAGAATCCCTTCCGGCAGGTGCTGCCGGAGGATTTCGTGAAGTATGGGCTGATCCCGAATTCGTGGGACGCTGCCGGTGGTGGTCACCCTGGACAACCTGGATGAAAAGGCACTGATCAAGATCCTGACGGAACCCAAGAACGCCCTGACCAAGCAGTATGAACATCTGCTGGCCATGGATCATGTGGAACTGGATTTCGAAGAAGGAGCCTGAAGGCCATTGCCCACGAAGCCCTGCACGGAATGCCGGCGCCAGAGGACTGCGTGCCATCATCGAAGGCATCATGAAGAATGTGATGTATGAGGTTCCCAGTCGGGACAATGTGGAAAAATGCATCGTGACAGCAGATGTGGTAACCAAACACAAGGACCCCAAGCTGCTGCTGAAGCAGGAAGATAACGATACAAGAAAGAATGCCTAGAGAAAAGGAAAAGGGGTGCTGGCATCCCTTTTCCCTTTTTCTCTATTCAGTAAGGACGGTGAAACAAGATGTTGGATGCCAATACTATGAGACTGCCGCTGCTGCCCCTGCGGGGAATCCTGGTTTTCCCGGGGATGATCATCAACTGGATGTGGGCCGGGACCGCTCCATCCGGCAGTGGAAAGCGCCATGAATATGGGAAAACGGATCCTGCTGGTGACCCAGCGGTCCGCAGAAGAAAATGACCCTACCGCCAAGAGCCTGTACAATTTCGGCGTCATTGCGGAAATCAAGCAGCTGCTGAAGCTGCCCAACGGGGCTATGCGGATCCTGGTGGAAGGGCTGACCCGGTGGAAGTGATCTCCGTGGTGGATGCCGTGGGGATGAACCTGGAAGCCTATGTGGCGGAACGGGAAGACGTGAACGACCACTCCAATGAAGTGGAAGCCTGAAGCGGATGCTGGTGGAGACCTTTGAACAGTGTCCTGGCCAGCAAAAAAGTGAATACGGAAGTGCTGCTCACCTTCAAGGATCAGCCGGATCCCGGGAAGATCGCCGACATGATCGCCGGCTACCTGACCATTGACGTGGAGGAAAAGGAAAAACTCCTGGAAGCGGTCAATGTGAAGGACCGGCTCCACCTGCTCTATGGGTACCTGTGCAAGGAACTGGAAATCGTCAACCTGGAAAAGGACATTTCCCAGCAGGTGCGGAAACAGATCGAGCAGAACCAACGGGAATACTATCTGCGGGAACAGCTGAAAGCCATCAACAAGGAACTGGACGAAGGGGGCGAAAAAGGCTCCGAAGTCAAGGAATACCAGGAAAAGATGAAGAAGCTGAAGCTTCCTCAGGATGTCCAGGAAAAAATGGACAAGGAACTGGACCGTCTGTACAAAATGCCGCCCATGATGGCAGAAAGCGCCGTGATCCGGAATTACCTGGATACGGTGCTAGCCTGCCTGGGGAAGATGACCCAGGACAACTACGACTGAAGAAAGCTGCTGCGGTACTGGACAAGGACCATTACGGCCTGAAGAAAGTCAAGGAACGGATCCTGGATTATCTGGCGGTCCGGGCCCTGACCCAAAGCAATCGGGGACCATCATCTGCCTGGTGGGGCCTCCCGGTGTGGGCAAAACCAGTCTGGCCCAGAGCATTGCCCGGGCAGTGAACCGGAAATTCACCCGGATCAGTCTGGGGGCATCCGGGATGAAGCAGAAATCCGGGGCCACCGGAGGACCTACATCGGGCCATGCCCGGCCGGCTCATCAACGGGATGATCGACTGCGGCACCGACAACCCGGTGTTCCTGCTGGACGAAGTGGACAAGATGGGGGCGGATTTCCGGGGCGACCCGGCCTCTGCCCTGCTGGAAGTGCTGGATCCGGAACAGAACAGCCATTTCAGCGACCACTATATCGAGTTTCCCTATGATATGAGCAACGTGTTCTGGATCGTTACCGCCAACACCGTGGAAACCATTCCCCCGGCGCTCCTGGACCGGCTGGAAGTCATCGAACTGTCCAGTTACACCGACGAGGAAAAACTGAAGATCGCCCAGCTCCATCTGCTGCCCAAGGAACGGAAGGCCAACGGCCTCACCGGAAAGCAGCTGAGCCTGGGCGCCGCTTCCATCCAGCACATCATCCGGGACTATACCCGGGAAGCCGGGGTCCGGAACCTGGAACGGAAGATTGCCACCGTATGCCGGAAAGCGGCACGGAAAATCGTGGAAGACGGAGTGGCCAAAGTCAGCGTCACCCCGGCCCATCTGAAAGACTACCTGGGGCCGGCCATTTTCCTGGAAAGCGATCTCCGGGCCCGGTCCGAAGTGGGGGTCTGCACCGGTCTGGCCTGGACCAGCGTGGGCGGCGAACTGCTGAAGATCGAAGTGGTGGTCTGCGAAGGCAAGGGCAAACTGGTCCTCACCGGCCAGCTGGGGGATGTGATGAAGGAAAGCGCCCAGGCGGCCTTTACCTACATCCGGTTCCGGGCCAAGGAACTGGGGCTGCCTGCTGACTTCAATGAGAAAGTGGATATCCATATCCATGTGCCGGAAGGGGCCATTCCCAAGGATGGGCCTTCCGCCGGGATCACCATGGCCACGGCTATGGAAAGCGCCCTGACCAAACGGAAGGTGAAGGCGGATCTGGCCATGACTGGGGAAATCACCATCACCGGCCATGTACTGCCCATCGGGGGCCTGAAGGAAAAGGTCCTGGCCGCCCACCGGTACCGGGTGAAGACCGTGCTGATCCCCCGCCAGAACCAGCAGGATCTGGAGGAAATCCCCGAAAAGGTCCGGAACGACATGACCTTTATTCCGGTGGACAGCATGGACCAGGTGACCAAACTGGCCCTGGAGGCATGATATGGCAGGAAAAGAATGGGATATCATCGGTGCTTCCTATGTGGCTTCGGCGGTGAAGGCCACCCAGTATCCCCAGGATACCATTGATGAAGTGGCGTTTATCGGACGGAGCAATGTGGGGAAATCATCCCTGCTGAATTCCCTGGCCCGGCGGAAAGGCCTGGCCAGGGTCAGCAGTTCTCCCGGCAAGACCCAGACCATCAATTTCTATTCCTTCCAGCCAAACGGCAGCTGGAGGATGAACCGGAACGGCACACCTATTATGCGGTGGACCTGCCCGGGTATGGATTTGCCCGGACCAGCAAGGGAAACAAGGAACAGTGGTCGGCATTCATCTGCAAGTACATGGAGAACTCCCAGTATCTGAAACTGGTCTGTGTGCTGATGGATATCCGTCATGCACCTATGGAAAGTGACATCGACTGCTACCAGTGGCTGCTGAATCTGGGGCTGCCCATCATGGTGATCCTGACCAAAAGCGACAAGCTGAGCAAGGGAGCCGTGGCCAGCCAGAAGGCACTGTACAAGAAAACCTTTGGTCTGCGGGATGAGCAGATCATGACCTACAGTTCCACCAGCCATACCACAAGAAAAGAACTGATCAACCGGATCATGGAGCATCTGGGATAAAGAAGGGAGTGTTGCACGTCCGGTGCAACACTCCCTCTTTACCATTTTCATAAAATATTGTACAATTCTGTTATGTTCGATACAAAAATGAAGGGAGAAAACCGCGATGAGTCAGGAACTGGAACAGCGCCGGCTGCTGGCCGGGCTTGGAAGGACCAGCGGCAGCGGGTGGACCGGACACTGCGTCTGTGGGAAAGTGCTGTGCTGCTGCCCCTGCAGTGGACAAGGCACGGGTGGGAAATCCTCTTTGAGGTCCGGGCCGCCACCATGAAATGGCAGCCGGGAGACATCTGTTTTCCCGGAGGCCACCGGGAGGAAACGGATGCCAGTTTCTGCGCCACAGCCCTTCGGGAAACCCGGGAAGAACTGGGAATCCCGGAGGATAAGATCCAGGTGTTGGGGCCTCTGGACTATTTTTACGGCTATTCCGGGCCCCTGATCTATCCCTTTGCAGGGATCCTTCCGGCCCAGCCCCCTCTCCGTCTGGATCATACGGAAGTGGAGGAGGTGTTCGCCGTCCCCCTGAAGGATCTGCTGGCCATCCATCCGGTGGTGGGAAAACTTTCTCTGGCCAGCCGGCAGGAGCCGGGATTCCCGGCCCAGTGGGCCTATGGCTTCCAGGACGGATGGAATATTCGGGGCGGTTATGAAGTGTTCTTCTATCCCTGGAAAAAGCGGATCATCTGGGGCATTACTGCCCGGATCCTCCACCAGTTCCTGGAACGGGTGCGTCAGGGAGGACTGCTGCCGGAAGAGGCTGACCGGGACCGCTGAGATACGGGGTCAGGAACATGCAGACTTCCGTCCGGTTCCGGCTCCTGCTGCGGAATTTGAACAGTTCTCCCAGAAGAGGGAGCTTGGACAGCAGGGGAATGGCTTCCATCCGGTGTTGTTCCTGTTCGCTGATCAGGCCCCCGATTACCAGGGTCTCCTTTTCCCGGAGCCGTACATGGGTATCTGCCGTCCGGCTGGTGATCCGGTAATTCTTCAGTTCGGCGATCAGGGTGGGGGTGCTCACTTCCGTATGGACCTTTGCGGTGATCAGCCGTCCTGGCTCAGATAGGGAGTGTAGGAGAGCCGGATGCCGGCATCCACATATTCCGTGGTGCTGGTGGTGGTGCTGTTGGTGACCTTTTCCGTGACCACCGGGATATGGTCCCCGATGAAGATGCTGGCTTCCCGCCCCGGCAGAGTGATGATCCGGGGAGTGGCCAGGACCTTGGCTTTGCTTCCTGACAGAGAGCACTGAGCCGGGCCTGGAAACTGGCACCGTAGCTGTGGCCAGATGGAGCCGCCCGCCAAAGCCCCCTTCGCCCTTTTTCCGGCCTTCCGGAAGAGCGCTCCAGTCCCACTGGAGTCCCAGTTCCCGGGAGGCACTTTCCCCCAGGGACAGGATCCGGGCTTCCAGGGTGATCTGCCGGGTGGGCCGGTCCAGAGCCTGCAGGGCTTCCTTCAGCCGGTTTTCTTCTCCGGGAGAACCATGGAAAAGAATGGCGTTGGCGTCCCGGGACCAGGCCAGAGGAGCGGAAAAAGGGGCTTCAGGGTTTCCGCCGTTTCCCGGGCGGAAATATATTCCAGGGGATGGACGGTGAGCCGGCCATACAAGGCATCCATCCGTTCCGGAGAGGCCACCCACAGGGTGTTCCCTTCTTCCCGGAAGCACAGGCCCTGACTGCGGGTGACCATTTCCAGTGCCTGGGGAAAAGGCAGCTGTTGGATTTCCAGGGACAGGGTCCCGGGAATCTGGGAATCCAGCACCAGATTCCGTCCGGCCATTTGGGCCATGCTCTGGAGCACGTCCCGGACCGGCGCTTCCTGTACGGAAAGAGAAAGGGGTTCAGCAGCCAGGACCAGCGGACCGGGGTAAAAATACAGAAAATACAGAACAGGAGCAGAAGCTTCATCACCACACCTCCCCAATGGCCAGGGTGGCATCTTCGCAGACCAGGGCGGAGGGCAGCACCTGCCGGATGATGCCCTGGGAGGGAAGCGGGTCCCCCGGACCCAGGAGCCGGGTGCCTTCCGGCAGGGCTACCAGCGCCTTGCGTTTCCCCCGGTGTTCCAGGATTCCCAGAAGACGGCGGCGGGGAGCCGGCGCCGGTGGAGCAGCCGGAGCAGGAGCGGCCGGGACGGGAGCCTTTGCCGGGACTACCGGCGGTTTGGAAGAAGCCGGGAGCTGGGATGATCCAGGGGGCGGAAGGGGTCCCGCCGGGGAAGTCTGCCGGGTTTGCGGATTTCCGGTTCCGATGTCCGGCCTTCCGCTTCTGCCAGAGCGGGCAGGGAGGGAAAATCCGGAAGAGCGGGGGAAGGGAACAGGAACAGCAGGGATCCGGTGCCCAGAACGGCCAGACCAAGGGAAAGGGCCATCCTGGAGGAAAGAGAGACGGTGGGCAAAATCTTGTGGGAAAACATGGGAACCTCCTTACTGATTGGTATCAGGTTCCATTATAGGAAATTTCAGGAAACTTTCCTACCCCAACCGTCATTACAGGGAAAAAAAGGGATATGAATGGACAGTCAGAAAGGAGTCGATGCTATGTTTGGGCATTCCTGCGGGACAGGAAAGGGACGTCGGACCATTCCGGTGGAAGGATCCTCTGGAAAGAAGGGTAGGGAGCGGTCCTGTGTCCCCGGCGGTGCTCCTGGCCCGGGAAGTGGTGGAACAGGCTTTGGAACAGGGGGCCAGTGACATCCATCTGGAACCGGAAACGGACGGGATGGTGATCCGCTGCCGGCTGGACGGCGTGCTCCAGAAGCTCCGGACCGTGCCGAAAAATCTCCAGGCCCCGCTGGTTTCCCGGTTTAAGATCCTTTCCGGCATGGACATCGGAGAAAAACGGCTGCCCCAGGACGGACGGTTCCAGGAAGCCTGGCAGGACCGGCAGGTGGACGTGAGGGTTTCCTCCCTGCCCACCCTCCATGGGGAAAGTCTGGTGCTGCGGCTCCTGGACCAGGAGAACGTCGCCCTGGATCTCTCCCGGCTGGGATTCAGCCGCCACAACCGGGCACGGCTGGACCGGTGTCTGCAGAAACCCCATGGATTGTTCCTGGTCACCGGTCCCACCGGCAGCGGAAAATCCACTACCCTGTACGGGGCTCTGGCTGCCCTGGACCGGGACCATCAGAAAATCATTACTGTGGAAGACCCGGTGGAGTATCAGCTGCCGGGAATCCGCCAGGTGGCCGTCCGGCCCAAAATCGGCCTGACCTTCAGCCGCTGTCTCCGAAGTATCCTGCGCCAGGATCCGGACTGCATCCTGATTGGGGAAATCCGGGACGGGGAAACCGCCGCCATGGCCATCCAGGCGGCACTTACCGGGCACCGGGTCCTGAGCACCCTTCACACCAACACCGCAGCCGGAGCAGTGAACCGGATCCTGGACATGGGGGTGGAACCCTATCTGGCAGCCTCTGCCTCCAGGGGGTGGCCGGGCAGCTTCTGGTCCGGAGACTGTGCAGCCACTGCAAAAAGGCGTATACTGTACAGGAGCAGGATTGGGAATGGAGCTATCTGGGGCTGCAGGAACCCCGGACGCTGTACAGGGCCCAGGGCTGTCCCCGCTGCCGGCATACCGGGTATGGGGGACGGCTGCCCCTGCAGGAGGTCCTGCTTGTGGAAGGATCCGTCCGCCAGGGAATCCTGGACGGGTGGCATGAAGAGGCACTGGAAAAAGAAGCCCGGAAGACCGGATTCCGGTCCTCCGGGATGACGGACGGGAGAAGGTGCTGGCCGGAGAGACCAGTGCGGAGGAACTGCTCCGGGTATTGGGATAAGGAGGCTGTATGCTGCAGTTGTGGAATCTGTTTGAATTTGCCGGGACCATTGCGTTTGCGGTTTCCGGAGCCATTGTGGGCATGACCCGGAATATGGATGTGTTCGGGATCACGGTACTGGCTGTGCTCACTGCCGTAGGCGGGGATGATCCGGGATGTGCTGGCTGGCTATACGCCGCCCATGGCCCTGGAGAATCCAGGGAATCTGCTGCTGGCGGTGCTGACGGCCCTGGCCATGTCCTGGCTGTTCGCTTCCTATCGGGTGGCCGGACGGAACGGCAGATCGTGACCTTCTTCTATCGTTGCGGCAGATACGGTGGGGCTGGCTTCCTTTACGGTCACCGGGAC
>ENA-OQIG01001276-OQIG01001276.1-human-gut-metagenome-genome-assembly--contig:-NODE-1276-length-11308-cov-3.346749_pt1 | contig 11308 bp, 13 predicted proteins | sample MGYA00242576_ERZ504741 | MGnify/ENA primary metagenome ERZ504741 (study PRJEB26092, sample SAMD00036436) | human gut metagenome | host: Homo sapiens | study: EMG produced TPA metagenomics assembly of... | reverse complement strand
GTTTAATCTTTTGAAGTCACACATCATTGATCGAAAAAACGCTGGTTATTTTGAAGCCAGTGTACCCTTCAATCGGGGATTGTTGGTGAGATCACTCATCTCTTTGAACGTAAAGGACTACGGTTGGCCGGCATGAAAATGATGCAACTGACGGATGAATTATTAAGCGAGCATTATGCCCACCTGAGCAGCAAGCCTTTCTTTCAGCGCGTGAAAGATTCGATGATGGCAACTCCTGTCATTGTTTGTTGTTACGAAGGTGTGGATGCTATTCAAGCAGTCGTACGTTGGCGGGACCAACTAATGGACGTCTGGCTGCGCCGGGAACCATTCGTGGGGATTATAGTATGAGTTTTCAAGAAAACATCGTTCATACTTCCGATTCTCCGGAAACTGCGGCTATCGAATTAACGAGATTTTTAAACCTGAAGAGATATTCGACTACAAACAGGCGACTTTTGACTACCTGTATGCGAACGACGAATATTAATTGAATTGACAAGAACGAATGAATTTCAATTGCATTATTAAAACAGGATTGGTAGCTGTAGCAGCTATGGTCAGCCTGAGCTCTTTCTCTCAAGACCTGATTGCCCGCCAAGCTCCGATAGACAAGAAATTAAAAACCGTAGACTCTTTGGCACTTCAGAAACAGATCCGTGCCGAACAGTCGGAATATCCCGCCTTAAGTCTTTATCCAAACTGGAACAACCAGTATGCACATGCTTACGGCAATGCTATCATCCCCGACACTTATACCATCGACCTCACAGGCTTCTGTATGCCGACTCCGAGTACGAAGATTACTTCGCCTTTCGGTCCCCGCTGGAGAAGAATGCACAATGGTCTGGACCTGAAGGTGAACATCGGTGACACGATTGTAGCTGCCTTTGACGGTAAAGTACGTATCGTGAAGTATGAACGCAGAGGATATGTAAATATGTAGTGATTCGTCATGACAATGGATTGGAAACCATATACGGACACTTGTCCAAACAACTCGTTGAAGAAAATCAATTGGTAAAAGCCGGCGAAGTGATCGGTCTGGGTGGTAACACCGGACGTTCTACCGGTTCTCATCTCCACTTTGAAACCCGCTTCCTGGGAATCGCCATCAACCCGATTTATATGTTCGACTTCCCGAAACAGGATATCGTAGCCGATACTTATACTTTCCGCAAGACGAAAGGTGTGCGTAGTGCCGGTTCTCACGACACTCAGGTAGCCGACGGAACGATCCGTTATCATAAAGTGAAGAGCGGAGATACATTGTCACGTATCGCTAAAGTGCGTGGAGTATCGGTCAGTACGCTTTGTAAGCTGAACCGTATCAAGCCGACGACCACCTTGCGTATCGGACAAGTTTTACGTTGTTCGTAAAGATGTAATACAATAATAGCTTTGGAAGAGGGCACTTTAATATAATTTAGAGTGCCCTCTTTCTGTTTTTACTTAATTATTGTTACCTTTGCGCACTATTTGGAAGAAGATGAAAGATACCAAGCAACAATTTGAACATGTCATTGCCTTGTGCCGTGACTTATTCTCCAAGAAGCTGCACGATTACGGGCCTGCATGGCGTATCCTGCGTCCGGCTTCGGTTACTGATCAGATTTTTATCAAAGCTAACAGGATTCGCAGTATCGAAACCAAAGGGGTGACTCTGGTTAACGAAGGAATCCGTTCGGAATTTATTGCGATAGTCAATTATGGCATTATCGGTCTGATCCAGCTGGAACTGGCTACGCCGAATCTGCCGACATCAGCAATGAGGAGGCTTTGGCTTTATATGACAAGCATGCAAAGGAAGCGCTGGAGCTGATGCTTGCCAAAAATCATGACTATGATGAGGCTTGGCGCAGTATGCGTGTGAGTTCCTACACAGACTTGATTCTGATGAAGATATACCGTACCAAGCAGATTGAAAGTCTGGCAGGGAACACGTTGGTGTCGGAAGGTATCGATGCTAACTATATGGATATGATTAATTATTCAGTATTCGGATTGATTAAGATAGAATTTGAAGGATAAGAACTTACATATCATCCAGAAGACAGGAGCGAATGTCTGCCGTTTCCTTTTAGCGGCATCGTTCATCTTTTCCGGTTTTGTGAAGGCTGTCGACCCGCTGGGCTTCCAGTATAAGATACAGGACTATCTGACCGCCTTCGGGGTGATTTCATGGTTTCCTTCTTTCTTCCCGTTGTTGGGAGGCATAATATTATCCGCCATCGAATTTTCAATCGGTATCTTCCTGTTCTTCGGTATCAAGAAAACAATCTCCACCACATTGGCGTTGGTGCTGATGATCTTCATGACACCGCTGACGCTGTATCTGGCGATTTTCGATCCGGTGTCGGACTGCGGTTGTTTCGGCGATGCCTGGGTATTGACTAACTGGGAGACATTTGCAAAGAACATCGTACTGCTGCTTGCCGCGATTGCTACATTCCAGTGGAGGAAAATGCTGATCAGATTCGTGACCCGAAAGATGGAATGGCTGATTTCTCTGTACACGATATTCTTTGTATTTACACTGTCGTTCTATTGTCTGGACCGTCTGCCTGTGCTGGACTTCCGTCCTTACAAGATCGGACAGAATATCATGAAAGGCATGAGTATCCCCGAAGGAGCGAAGCCGAGTGTATATGAAAGTGTCTTTATCCTGGAAAAGAACGGGGAAAAGAAAGAGTTTACACTGGACAATTATCCGGACAGCACATGGACCTTTGTCGATACGCGTACCATTCTGAAAGAAAAAGGATACGAACCTTCGATTCACGACTTCTCCATGATGGATCTGAGCACGGGTGATGATATCACGGAAGACGTGCTGACGGATATGGGATATACCTTCCTGCTGGTGGCACATCGTATTGAAGAGGCGGACGACAGTAACATTGATTTGATTAATGAGATATATGACTACTCGGTAGAGCATGGTTACAGATTCTACTGCCTTACTTCCTCACCGGAAGAGCAGATAGAATTGTGGAAGGACAAGACCGGTGCGGAATATCCTTTCTGCCAGATGGACGACATTACGCTGAAGACGATGATTCGCTCCAATCCGGGACTGATGCTGATAAAGAACGGTACGATTCTGAACAAATGGAGTGATGAAGACATTCCGGATGAATATGTACTGACTGACAAACTGGAGAATCTGGAACTCGGTCAGCAGAAGGTCCGGAGTGACGTACATACGATTGGATACGTATTCCTGTGGTTTGTCATTCCGCTGTTGCTGGTGTTGGGAGTGGACATTCTGATTGTCCGCCGACGCGAACGGAAGAACGAAAAGCGGAAGCAGCAACAGGAAGTAAAAGAACAATAAATTTATTAACCCTTTAAATAAAGAACAAAATGAGAAAGAACATTGTTGCAGGAAACTGGAAAATGAACAAAACCCTTCAAGAGGGTATCGCTTTGGCTAAAGAATTGAACGAAGCATTGGCTAACGAAAAGCCTAACTGTGATGTAATCATCTGTACTCCGTTTATCCACCTGGCTTCTGTTACTCCGTTGGTAGACGCTGCAAAGATCGGTGTAGGTGCTGAAAACTGTGCAGACAAAGCTTCAGGTGCATATACAGGTGAAGTTTCAGCTGAAATGGTTGCTTCTACAGGTGCAAAATATGTAATTCTGGGACACTCTGAACGTCGTGCATACTACGGTGAAACAGTTGCTATCCTGGAAGAAAAAGTAAAATTGGCTTTGGCTAACGGTCTGACTCCGATTTTCTGTATCGGTGAAGTGTTGGAAGAACGCGAAGCTAACAAGCAGAACGAAGTGGTAGCTGCACAGATGGAATCTGTATTCTCTCTGTCTGCTGAAGACTTCTCTAAGATTGTATTGGCTTACGAACCGGTTTGGGCTATCGGTACAGGTAAAACTGCTTCTCCTGAACAAGCACAGGAAATCCATGCTTTCATCCGTTCTATCGTAGCTAACAAGTATGGTAAAGAAATCGCAGACAATACTTCTATCCTTTACGGTGGTAGTTGCAAACCTTCTAACGCTAAAGAACTGTTCGCTAACCCGGACGTTGATGGTGGTTTGATTGGTGGTGCTGCTTTGAAAGTATCTGATTTCAAAGGTATCATTGATGCCTTCAATTAAATGATGGTTGATAAATGATAGTTGATAAATGATAGTTGATAGTTGCTATGTACTATAGCCTGCTATCGACTATCGTTTATCTTTTCAACTATCATTTTCCGACTGTCATTCTCTAACTGTCATTTATCATTTATCAACAATCAACTGTTTAATAATGAAAGTTTTACTTACCCTATTGTTTGTTTTGACAGCTACTTTTGCGCAAGCGCAAAGTATTATCAAGAGTCTGGAACGTAACATTCCGGGGCAAGGAAAGGTGACTATCCATCAAGATCCCCGCATCGAGGCTCTGATAGGTATGGAACGTCCTGCAACAGGTGAACAGAAAGTAATAAAGACTTCCGGATTCAGAATCCAGCGTATGCCGGTAACAATACTCGTCAGGCGAAGAATGATGCTTATCATGTAGCATCGCGTGTGAAAGAGTATTTTCCTGAATTGACGGTATATACTTCGTTCAATCCGCCTCGTTGGCTTTGTCGTGTAGGTGATTTCCGTAGCATTGAAGAAGCGGACGCAATGATGCGTCGGTTGAAAGCTACCGGTGTGTTTAAAGAGGTTTCTATTGTAAGAGACCAGATCAATATTCCTTTATAATTGTATCATGTTAGAAAAAGAAGAAATTGTTTCTCCGAATCTGGAGGAGTTAAAGAGTCATTATCGTAGTATTATAACTTTGTTGGGTGAAGATGCCGAAAGGGAAGGGTTATTGAAAACTCCGGAACGGGTGGCTAAGGCGATGTTAAGCTTGACGAAAGGGTATCACATGGACCCTCACGAAGTGCTTCGCTCCGCTAAATTCCAGGAAGAATATAGCCAGATGGTGATTGTGAAAGATATCGATTTCTTCTCTCTTTGTGAACATCACATGTTGCCGTTCTACGGAAAGGCGCACGTGGCTTATATTCCTAATGGCTATATCACAGGGTTGAGTAAGATTGCCCGTGTAGTCGATATATTCTCTCATCGTCTGCAAGTGCAGGAACGCATGACACTGCAAATCAAAGAGTGCATTCAGGAAACGCTGAATCCACTGGGAGTAATGGTGGTGGTGGAAGCCAAACACATGTGTATGCAGATGCGTGGTGTAGAAAAACAAAACTCTATTACTACTACTTCTGACTTTACCGGAGCTTTCAATCAGGCAAAGACTCGTGAAGAGTTTATGAATCTGATTCAACACGGAAGAGTATAATCTATTTTCTGCTCACTAAACAAATAAGTTTATCGTAAAACGACGCGATCTCCCAACCGCTTTGCCATGATGCTTTGTACGGTTCTCAACTCATTATAGCGTTGCATAAGTGAGTCGCATTTCTCATTATCATGGGCAAGAGCAGGATCTTGGAGGGCATAAAGCATGTGCTTCAATTCCTCTGTTACGATTGCATACTTGAAGTTAATCATTAACATCGGAACCATTTCATAGAGCCGCTCTTCATCCGTCACAATCTTTTGGGACTTGGAGTGATACTTACTAAGCTGATAACGCACATTAATCAAGTCTACACTCAATTTACTGATTACCGGATCAGGATGTGCCAGGAAATAACGTTCGGCAATGAAGTTGGAATCGTGCATGTGTGCAGCAGCTTCCGATAACATTTGGCGGTGCAGCGGATTATGGAAGGCTAACTCGTCCTCTTTCAAATCATTAACCACATACTCTATGACGGTTACCGGAATTTCGTTTCCTTCTTCATCGGTCAGGTTACACATGATTTTCTCTCCATAACGAACTACCGCCTGTAATATCAGTCGCTCGAATTTGTAGAATTCCTGCCCTTCCTTTCCTTCCTGTGGAATAAAGGAGGCATAACTGTCTTCCTGCAGAGCAGGAGGAACATCTGTATATCCGCCATCCACTTCAGGAGGTAACGGAATATCTCCATTAGGTATTGGAACATCTTCAGGAGATGTGCTGCCCTGTGACATCATAGCCGTTCTTTCAGCCATCCGGCGTTCCCGTTCCGTTTGTTCAGCTCGCTTCTCTGCTTGAGTTTCTCGCCTTTTGGCAACTTCTGATACTAGCAGCTTATCTTCTACATGAAGTAGCTGTGCGCATTCTTTGATATAGACGTCTCTGACAATTGCTTCAGGGATGACAGAAATACTTTGCACCAGATTACCAATCAGTTCCGCACGCTTGATGGGATCTTTTCCTGCATCCTCCAGTAGCAAGTTCGTTTTGAAGCGGATAAAGTCCGTTTCATGTTCCGAGATAAAAGTCTGAAATTCCGTTGAGTTGTGCTTGCGGGCAAAAGAGTCCGGGTCGTCCCCATCGGGAAGAAGACAGACTTTGATATTCATACCTTCCTCCAATAACATGTCAATTCCCCGGATAGAAGCCTTGATACCTGCTGCGTCGCCGTCGTAAAGCACAGTCATGTTGTTGGTAAACCGGTGAATCATACGGATTTGTCCCGGTGTAAGGGCTGTTCCCGAGGAAGCAACCACATTCTCTATGCCGGATTGATGCATGGAGATTACGTCCGTGTAGCCTTCAACCAAAAAGCAACGGTCTTGTTTTACAATAGCCTGTTTGGCAAAATATATACCGTATAACTCGTTACTTTTGTGGTAAATTTCCGATTCGGGCGAATTGACGTATTTGACTTTAACCCCTTTCGTTGCACTGGCAAGTACACGTCCGCCAAAAGCCACCACTTTGCCGGAAAGCGTATGTACAGGGAAAATAACACGTCCCCAAAAACGATCCCGTAACCGGTGGTCGTCCGTTTCGTAGCAAAGTCCTGTTTTTACCAAGTACTCTTTCTTATATCCTTTTTGGATTGCTTCTTTGGCGAATGCATCGTGGGCTTCAGTGCAGTAACCTAATTGGAATTTCTCAATGATGTCGTCGCGAAAGCCACGGTTGCGGAAATAGGCCATACCGATGCTACGCCCGTCTACATGATTTTTTAGTATATTCTGGAAATAGTCGCGTGCAAAGTTATTAACGATAAACAGACTTTCGCGTTCGCTTTGCACAAACTTCTCTTCATCGCTTAATTCCCGCTCCTTGATTTCAATATTATATTTCTTGGCAAGGTACTTCAATGCTTCCGGATAAGACATCTGCTCGTGTTCCATAATGAAATGCACGGCATTTCCACCTTTTCCACAAGCAAAACATTTGCATAATCCTTTAGCAGGAGAGACATAAAAAGAAGGGGTTTATCACTGTGGAACGGACATAAACCGACATAATTGACACCACGTTTGCGCAGGGTGACAAAATCCGAAACGACATCCATAATTTGTGCCGCGTCCAATATCCGGTCTATGGTAATTTGATCTATCATTCTTTCTCCTGTGAATCCGTTTTTGCGGATACAAAGGTACACATAAAAAAATCCCCTGCAAAGAACTTTTTTGCAGGGGATCGTTAAATCTTGGCACCGGTATTGATTATTTAATCTTTTCCCGGATCTTCGTCAGATACTTTTTCATACCTTCCGCATCCTTGTTTTCGATGATTTCGAGAAGGTTTTTCAACTCTGTCCGGATATTAGTCACTTGTCCCGGAGTGCGTGGGTTGAACAGTATTTCCTGAAGCAGGTAATCATCTTCGCTTAGCAGCCCTTTGGCGATTGCCATGTGCTTTTTGAACGTAGTTCCCGGGGCTTCCTGATGTTTCATTACGGCAGCAAATACGAACGTCGATACGAACGGAATAGAAGCGAGTAGGCTACTGTTTCGTCGTGCTCATCAAATGTATATTCGAAGATGTTCAACCGTAATGTCTGGTAGAGGTCTTTGAAGAATATTTTTCCCAGGTGGTCGCCTTCACTGATGATGATGGCATTTTCGCTGCTTAGATTGCTAAGACTTGCGAAAGTCGGGCCAAACATAGGGTGACTGGAAACGTAGCGGAAACCACTTTCTTCATAGAACTTCTTCAATCCTGTTTTTACAGAGGCAATGTCACTAATGATACAGTCTTTCGGTAATACAGGCAGTATTTTGCGAAAGGCATCCAACGTGTACTTCACTGTAACAGCATTAATAACCAGTTCCGGTTCAAATTCCTTAATCTCCTCCAATGTAGTGAAACGATACGTGTTATAGACGAAACGCAACTGGTGCGGGTTGACGTCGAACACGGCCGTCTCGTGTTGAAAGCTCAAAATATCAGTAAAGAAGGAGCCCATTTTACCAGCTCCAAGGATTAATATTCTCATAATGTTTATTATTTAGTAGTCAAGTAGTAAGTAGTAGATACTACTTGACTACTCTAACTACTTATTAATAATTTCCATCTGTTGACGACTGATTCTTCGTGGATGGCCTCGAAAATCTTCTTCATAAACTCGCTGTCCATACCGCATTGTTCGCCCTGCGCGCCACGTTTTTCCAGAATCTCATTGTAACGTCCGGTTGAAGGACTGTGATTCCGTGCTCTTTTTTGTAAGTACCGATTTCACGTGCCACACGCATTCTTTTTGCTAATTCCTGAATGATATTGTCGTCACATTCGTCAATCTGTTTACGGAGCTGTGCCAGACTTTCGGTAGACTGTGTTTCCGTACGGATTACCAACAGATTGAGGATATAGTCGAGTACGTCCGGAGTAACTTGTTGAGAAGCATCGCTCCATGCGCAATCCGGGTTGCAGTGGCTTTCTACAATCAGACCGTCGAAATTCAAGTCCATAGCCTGTTGGCAAAGCGGTGCTACCAACTCACGTTTTCCACCGATATGGCTCGGATCACAGAAAATCGGAAGATTAGGGATACGGCGGCGTAGTTCGATAGGAATATGCCATTGGGGAAGATTTCGATAGATCTTTTTGTCATAACTGCTGAAACCTCGGTGGATAGCACCCAGACGCTTCAAACCAGCGTTGTTGATACGTTCCAGTGCTCCGATCCATAATTCGAGATCCGGGTTCACCGGGTTCTTAACCAATACAGGGATATCAACCCCTTTCAGTGCGTCAGCGATTTCCTGTACGGCGAAAGGATTGGCAGTGGTGCGTGCACCTACCCAAAGAATATCGATTCCCGCTTTCAGACATTCGTAAACGTGTTTGGCTGTTGCTACCTCCGTAGAAACATACATTCCAGTTTCTTTCTTCACCTCTTTCAACCAGGCAAGACCTTCTACACCGATACCTTCGAAACCTCCCGGTTTGGTACGCGGCTTCCAGATTCCGGCACGATATATTTTTTGTCCTTTAGCAGCCAGTTGTTTGGCTGTATCCATTACTTGTTCTTCCGTTTCTGCGCTACACGGGCCGGCAATGACAATCGGTCTTTTAGCTTCAACGCCCGGTAATAAAATTGATTCGAGTTCCATATTCTTATTTGTTTTTATTCTTTTAATAACTTGTTTTCATTGAAATTGTTCTGTCTCATTCTACTGTCGTTCTCTCTTTGGGAGAGGTTAGATTCTTTTAATTCTTTCCAGAGCTTCTGCCAGCTTATTGTCCTTGCAACAAAGTGAGATACGGATATACCTTGCTCCGTTACTGCCGAAGATAAATCCCGGAGTGATAAACACTCTTGCTTCATGCAGCACCTTTTCTGTCAGTTCCTCTACATCTTTGCAGGAAGCGGGAATCTTTCCCCAAAGGAACATTCCTACTTGTTTTTCGTCGTAGGTGCATCCCAATGTTTTCATAATCTCACCGGCGAGGTGACGACGGTTGCGGTAATTCTCGTTATTGCCTTCATACCAGTCCGCTTCGGCTTCAAGAGCAGTTGCTGCAGCCAGTTGCATAGCACGGAACATACCACTGTCGATATTACTTTTCACTTTCAGTATCCATTGCACGAATTCCGCGTTTGACGCCAGCATGCCGATACGCCAGCCGGGCATATTGTGGCTCTTGCTCATAGAGTTAAACTCGATGCAACAGTCTTTGGCTCCCGGTACACTTAGGATACTGATAGGCTTATCGTTCAGGATAAAGCTGTACGGATTATCATTCACAATTACGATATTCTTACGACGGGCAAAGTCAACGAGACGTTCATAGATTTCCGGAGTTGCATTGGCTCCCGTCGGCATGTTGGGATAATTGGTCCACATCAGTTTTACACGGCTAAGATCCATTTTTTCCAGTGCCTCGAAGTCAGGCATCCAGCCATCCTCTTCTTTCAGGTCGTAGTTGATAACTTCCGCTCCGAGTATTTTACTCAAAGAAGTATAGGTAGGGTATCCCGGATTCGGGACTAGCACCTGCTCACCCGGATTGACGAATGCCAGCGTAACATGGAGAATTCCTTCTTTAGAGCCGATTAAAGGCTGTATCTCCGTATTCGGATTCAGTTCCACTCCATACCAGCGTTGATACCAGGCAGCAAAGCCTTTGCGCAGTTCGGGGATACCTACATACGGTTGGTAACCGTGTCCGTTGGGATCATGAGCATTGTTGCACAATGTTTCGATGGTTTCCCTTGAGGGAGGCATATCAGGCTTCCGATACCGAGGCTGATAACATCCTTTCCCTCTGCATTCATCTGTGCTACCTCTTTTAGCTTCTTTGAGAAGTAGTATTCGCTAACACTTGCCAATCTGTCGGCAGGAGCGATTTTATACGTTTGACTTTCCTTCTGCATATTCGCCTAATAATTTAAGTTCTTTGGTTAATGGAGTGATTGCAGCAATAGACTGCTTGTATCTTAGATAATCGTTGAAAGCTACATCTACGTAAAACTGGTATTCCCATTCCCGTCCGATGATAGGCAACGATTGAATTTTTGTCAGATTGATATTATAGAACGATAGAATGGATAAAACCTGTGACAGGCTGCCTTCCGTATGTGGAAGAGTGAATACGATACTTGCCTTGTTGGTTGCATTGGCATGATGTTGACGGAGTTCGTCTACTTGCAGGGATCGGCAACAACCAGAAAACGGGTGAAGTTGTGCTTGTTTGTTTCAATACCTTCCTGAAGGACTTTCATACCGTAACGTTCAGCTGCTGCTTTGGAGCAGATGGCAGCGTGTCCTTTCAGATTTTCATTCTTGATGATTCTGCGCTGCGGGCCGTATCTTCACCTTCCACCACTTTCAACTGCGGATGTTGATTCAGAAATTCGCGACACTGCATCAGGGCGATAGGGTGGGAGTTGACTTCTGTCAGATCTTCCAGTTCTCATCGGGGAGACAGACAAAACTGTGCGAGATGCGCAGTTTGGTATTCACCGATAATCTGTGTGCCGCTTTGTCTCAACAA
>ENA-OQIG01001275-OQIG01001275.1-human-gut-metagenome-genome-assembly--contig:-NODE-1275-length-11323-cov-1.868971_pt1 | contig 11323 bp, 18 predicted proteins | sample MGYA00242576_ERZ504741 | MGnify/ENA primary metagenome ERZ504741 (study PRJEB26092, sample SAMD00036436) | human gut metagenome | host: Homo sapiens | study: EMG produced TPA metagenomics assembly of... | reverse complement strand
AATACTTAATATACTAATACAAGAATAGCTGAAAGAGAGATTCTTTCAGCTATTCTTGTATATATCAAAGGATAAGAGTCAGACAATTAATAAATATTCGCCATACTGACTAAAGGTTCATACAGTTTCTCTATATCCTGCGAATCCATCTCTATTTGCACCTGATCGCCGGGCATTAATGTTTGCCCTTTAGGAGGCAAGTTCTCCCGGTCACGATGAACATTAATTATCACACAACGCTCAGGCAAACGGAGTTCATCTACTATTTTCCCGTCTAAATAAGAGCCGCTCATAATTTCTACAGACAATGTGTAACGCGATTCTTCCTTAAATGCAGGCGAATGAATCATATCGTCATATAAAATAACATTGAACGGTTTGATTTGAAGCATTTCCGTAAAGTAATAAGTTAACCCTCCTACAACAATAGAAGGATAAAAGACTTCCAAATGCCCCGTAATTTCAGTTATTAATACAATAGCTGTCAAAGGGGTACGGATTACTGCTACAAGGAATGCAGACATACAAATCAACATGATATAGCTAATATTCTCATAAGCAATAACATCCTGTTGAACCATAATTAATCCCACGATTTGTCCAAGAAGTCCTCCCGTCACCAGCGTCGGGATAAAACTTCCTCCCGGTAAACCCGAAGAAAAAGAAAAAGTGCTAAAAACAAAATGCAACAACATCATGCCGACAATCCAGAGAATATGTGTGTCCGGATGCATAGCTTGCGATAACAAGAACTGTTCCCCTCCTCCGGTCAGATTAAACTCGGCCATAGAAATCAGAAAAGCGATAAAAAGCAAATACAGCATCTTCACGTATTCCGGATGCTTAATAGCAGGGTAAATACGTTTCACCTGAAGAGTGGTGACAGAAAAGAACTTTCCAAAGACAGAAACCACTGCTGCCAGCAAAAGAAACAATTTCACTTGCCCCCAGAAAGTCATCCCCGGTACAATAGCATCAATATGAAAATAAGGATTGATCGGGAAAATCCAACTGGCAACTCCACCTGCCACTACTCCTGCCAAAAGAGTGGTAATAGCTGTTTTAGGTGCATCGAACCGCTCGATAGATTCGATCACCAACAATGATGAAGCCAATGGGGCAGCAAAAGCAGCAGCTAACCCGGCACCGGCGCCGGCAGACAATAGTTGTTTCCGTTCACCACTAAGCACCCTCCCCCATTTGGATACCAAATATCCAACATACGAACCTATTTGCACGGAGGGACCTTCACGCCCCAAAGACAATCCAGTACTTAATGCAAGTATTCCACCTACAAACTTTGCCACCAATTCCAGAAAAGGATGTTTATAATCAACCTGCCATTGATAACTCCACGTGTTTGCGGAATACCCCCACCGGTAATAAGCGGCATTTTCTTTACCAACCAGGATACGAATACAAGTATTCCCCACATCAAAAGAAAAAGAGGTATGTACCAATACCATTTGGGACGAGAATCAAAGAAATCGTGACGGAGATTAAAGAAAAACTGTAATAGGTAATGATAAGGCACAGCCACAAGTCCTGTCAGTAATCCTACGAAGATACTGACAAAGTACAGTCGGGCATCAATCAACTTCAGTTTAAAAATGCGCCAACGACCTTTATCTTTTATCATTTTTATCAGTCGAAACATTCAGCCAGCCTTACATTGTTTTTATACGTAGGACATACAACAATCAAAACCCTGCTGTGGTTTTCAAACTAATGAAGATTTAATTTCTAATTATTTTCCCATCATATTCAAACGAAAGATAGCATGCACCATAAAGTAAGAACCAGTGCATTATAATCAGTGTCACGAATGGCAGTAGCGGTTATCGTGCGAATCATAGAAATGTCCTGATGAAGAATATCATATATTTTGAAGCGGATTAGTAACTGTTTCCTCTTCAAAAAGGCTTTTGACAGCTGACAGTTCCACATGAAATTTGCTTTGGCATAACCCTCATAACCATATCCGGTACGAAGGAAATAAGTCAGGTCATTATATAACTCCATCCCCCAGGGAAGATAAAGCTGCAATTCAGTTCCTGCCTGATAATCAAAAGTTTCAGTACGTTTCTCCCGTACGTCATTATAAGAATTGTTATAAGTCAGGCCAACAAGCCTGTAAGTTCCATTTGGCGGGTACGATAAGTAATCCGTAGACGTTCACGTCCCGTTAAATGCTGTACGGAAGTTTTCACCGGTTCTTCTTTATTCAAGGTTGTATAGCCATTCTGATTCCGGTATTGCAGATAGGAGTAAGTACGAAATATCCAGTTACGATTCTTAAAAGGGGTATTGAGAGAAAAAGAACCCATGCCCCGCCAATTACCATTCATATTGACCGGAGATGTAGTTCGTACACCGGTTTCACTATCATAAGTCACCTGATTAGTTATATTGTTAATGGTATTCTCGAATAAAGCGGTAGCTACCATATTTCGCTGATATTTGGTATTATAAGAATTGAAATTCAGCGTAAAAGTATTCATATATGAAGGCTTCAACGAAGGGTTTCCGACACGGATATTCAAAGGGTTGGTACGGTCGGTCACAGGTTGGAGATCACGTATATTAGGCTGTTTCCCTTTTCCCCTATACACAATTTGCAAACGGGTGCGTTTTGAAAACTTATAGCGGAAATTGACAGTAGGCGAAAAATTCATGACCGATCTTTCCAACTGATCTTCGGGAGCATCACTCAACAATGAATGGCTAACAGACTTTTGAGGTTCAAAATCAACACCAATATTATAATTATACTTCTTTTGTGAAGTACGTATGGCAAGGTTCACTAAGTGATTACTGTATTGATTTTCAAAACGGTTACTAGAGTCTTCATCAAAGTCAGGAGCAAACTCTTCCAGTTCCTTATCCCAGTCATAGACAAAACGATCCGAATTGTTCACTCTATACTGATAGCTGTAACGAAGTTGCAGGAAATGCCGCCACGGCAATGGTTCTACATACACCAGTTGCACCCGGTAATTATAGCCGTCAACATCATCCTCTATTTTCTGATTCTGAATCTTCTTCGTATTATTTTTGAAGTACCGGGTGGTGGAAAGGCTCTTTCGGTCTGTAGCTGAAGCATTAGTACCATAGTCTACCTTCAAAGCAACATTTCTCCCCAAACGACTCAATTTCCGGCTAAGTTGCAACATCATCGTCAGATTATACCGGGAATTATGATTGGTGCCGGAGGACTCTCTTTCATTCAACAAGACATCATTCCCCACCTTCCTGAAAGCCACTATTCTCTCTGTCATTGGCTGAGAAACGATATTGAGGACGGAAAATCAATGTAGTAACAGAATCCATTTTCCATTCAAGAGAAGCATTGGCTACCAGTTCGTGATTCTGTTGTCGGCTATGACTCGTGCCAGATTGATTGATTTATCTTCCCGGAGAAAGTTGTCGACTGTGTACGGCTATCTTCCAAACGATCGGTGCCGACATATTGAATATTTGAACGTAATTTAACGCGCTTCCAATCATAAGTCGCATTAAGCCCCAATGAGCGGGAGGTAGTCAGTCCCATCCGGCTACGGATATTGCCTGTTGAACTGGAAGATTCATTCTGTAATTCCGAGAATCCCTGGTTATTGGTATTATTCAGATTCCCGATAATGGTTAATTGAGAGTTTTCACGAAAACGGTTCAAGGTATTGGCTAATTCATAACGGTCTTTACTTCCATATCCTCCCATAAAATTCTCCATCCAGCCCCGTTTCATATTTTTTTTCACAGACAAGTCCAGAATCATCTCTTCCTCTCCGTCATCTATTCCCGTAAGACGTGCCAAATCCGATTGACGTTCATACGCTTTTAACTTCTCCACCATCTCCACAGGAAGATTTTTAAGAGCAGCTTTCGGATCATCAGAGAAAAACTCTTTACCGTCCACCAAAATCTTTTTTACTTCCTTGCCATGTATTAGCAACTTACCGTCTGCATCTATTTCACCTCCCGGAAGCTGTTTTACCAATTCTTCAAGCATTGAGCCTTCGGGAGTACGATAGGCAGAAGCGTTGAATACCGTTGTATCCCCTCTGTCACCGCCATTGGAGCCTGCCCTACTACCACTGCTTCATCCAAAGCATAACTTTCCTGAGTCAGATTTATATCCCCCAATTCGTAAGAAGAGCTTTTGCTGGAAATGGAAATGGGATGAAAAACCTGCTTATATCCGACATATGACACCTGTAATAATAAAGACTTCGCTTTAATTGCATGATTAGGAATAGAAACGGAAAGTTGAAATTTACCGATAGCATCCGTAGCGCCGCCGCCCAACAATGTACTATCCGGTAAAGCTAAAAGCCGGACCGTAGCAAACGGTACCGGCTGATAGGTTTCAGTATCAATCACACGACCGGAAAAACGCTCTTTGCCGGACTGAGCAAAAACAGTCAAACTAATCAGTAACAAGACATAACAAGTAATCAAACGGTACTGAAAAGAATAAATATGGCTGTCTATGTTCAAATTGTGTTGATTTAGTAAAATAAAACTATAATAAAATAAACCTAATATTTATTTCTGGTCCGGACGTGGAGCGCGAGATCTTTGCCCCTGGTGATGTCCCTGTCCCGGTTTCTGTCCTTTTCTTCGGTCAAACTCTTTCTTAAACTTATTAGCATTCATCTTCTCCTGCTGATAAATCTTCAAAATCTGCTTCTGCGAAAGTATCTTGCTGAATTCATTGTAATACTTTTCACGAACATCCAGCATTTTACGGCTTTGAGTAAACTGGTTCCGTAACATGGTCGCAATCTCGTCATCAGTCATGGACGGACGTTCTTTCTTAGCGTCTGTGCCTTGTCCTTTAGTTTTCTCTGTTCTCGCCTTATGAGTCATCATACGACATTCACGCAATTCTTTCAGATACTTCTCGTATATCGGAGTAAACTTGGCTGCCGTTGCATCATCCAGCATGAGCGCTCTCACCATCTGATTGGTCTGCATCTGCATCATCTGCTCCGGTGTAGGACGCTGTTTTCTTTCTTTGTTTTCTTCATTCTGTGCAGAAAGGGTCATCTGGCTTCCCAAAAATAAAGCCATCAACACTACATAAATAAACTTAGTCTTCATAATCTTTACGTTTTAATAATTAATTGAGTTATTCAGTTTAAAAATATATCGTTTTCAGAGAAGCTGACGAGCTCTTCCAACTCCTCATCTGACAATTCCTTAATCCATTTATCTACCGGATCTGTTGTTACATTATTTTTATCGACAGCCAATATATTTGAAGCAGATGGTGTGTCGGTATTCATATAGCGGAGAGACGGCGTAAACAAAATCCCGGCCAATACTGCTGCTACAGCAATCACAGTAGGAATAATCCTTTTCAGCCGACGCTTCTTGCGTTGCTCGTCAACCGTACGTTCCAATATCTTACGCTGTGTCTCCTCAAAAAAGTTATCGGGATGCGATAAGGTGTCCGCTTACCAATATTGTCAAAATCAAAATCCTTATCCATGATGTTACCTGTTTAATATATATTCCTTTATCTTATCTTTCGCATAGTGATAATTCACTTTCAGTGTCTCAACCTTACTATCCAGAACACGGGCGATATCTTCATATTCCAGTTCATCGTAATAGCGCAAGTTGAAAACGATCCGCTGCTTTTCCGGCAAAGTCAATATAGCTTCCTGAAACTTTACAGCCAGTTCATCTTCGTAGTCGACATAGTCAGAAGCTTTCAGTTTACTCATCAGTCTTCCTGAACATCTTCCGCTGATATTACTTCTTCTTTACGACTATTCAATAACCGAAGACACTCATTCGTTGCAATTCTGTAGATCCATGTACTCAGCGAACTTTCATTCCGGAACTGATCCAAATGGCGGAATACACGAATGAAGACTTCTTGCAGCACATCTTCCGCATCTTCGTGAGACACTACCATTCTCCGGATATAATTATATATCGGTTCCTGAAAACTGTCCACCAGCAACCTGAATCCCCGCTCGCGATCTGAGGAACAAGCTTTTCGGATTTTATCTTCGTTTATCATCTATTATTTCTGAGCTTTGGTTATTAGAACGCCGAAAAGGAACGAAGTTAAATGCACAAGAGCCGATTTTACATTTATTAATAGAAAAGAGGAAATATGACATTGGCATACAAGGAATAAAAAAACGCCTCCATAATCTTTTTCAAGACCATGGAGGCGCTGTTAACTCTTTATATACAAGCCGAAGTTGACTGAAAATCACCAGAACTTATTATGTTCCGCACTATATTCAAAACCTGCAGCTTTCAACTGACTGACAATATCTTCTCGCTTACATCCATATCTTCGCAAAGCTCATCTAGCGAAGAATAACAGTCACGCAACTTCATATTGATGACACTGAACAGCACCATCGGATCTTTAGGCAATTCCATATTCTACAATCTTTTAAACCGGGCGCAAAGTTACAGCAATCCCGGCGAATGGCAAAACAAATCAAGGGCCGATTTCTTCTATTTTCAAAGAGATTCTCTCAATCAGCTTACCAAGTTCCTCTTCCAGAGGTATCACATTAAAATCCCTCCAGAAGTCTTCATCATATTTGAAATTCAGATCAGAGAAGATAGTACGCGTCGGTAATCTTTCTGCCCGCGGGAATGCAGTCACTTGTTCCGTATCCACTTTGCAAGTGATCATTTCAAACCAGATCTGCATCTGCGGACTAGCAGACAGCAACCGTCGCCGTTTCACCTTGAAAGAAAGGTCTCCACGGATATGATGAATATAATAGATACCTTGCCATGGTTTGTAGGAAATAGTATAAACCACCTTTTGCGGTATTATCTGAATGCCATGCGTGCGCCTTTCTACAAACATTTCCGACGCTTTCTTTACACGCTGGGGATCTACCTCAAAACGAGCTTGTAACAAGGCATTCGTCTCGGCATCAATATACAAATCTCCGCAATAGAGAGGTCGATAATCTCCTTCTTTTGTGCAAAGTGTATGACATTCACACACCGGTCGTCTATGAATGTCACTCCCTGCGAAGTATACAGATAACCGTTATCACCTGCGTCAGGTATCAGGAATGAAGCATATCCTTCATTATATCCATCTGAAAACATGCCTGAATGCCGGACTTCACCTTTACAAGCAGACTGTCTTTGGCTTCGACATTACTCAGCCGACTCATCTTCAACAGCTTCGCCTGATCGGAAACGGGAGAATGCGAAGCGATCTTATAAACTTTGAAAACTGCTTCAGTAAGATTCTGAACCTTATTTTTCAATAAAACTCCTTCACGGTAAAATGTGGTCAGGTAGGCAGGAGAATGAGAATAGTTCTGCTCTCTTTGCCTTCCCATTTCTTTCAGCAGCTTATAAGGATCGACCCATTGAACCACTACTTCCTGTAAAGGAACAACCTTTGGTTCCAAGCTCAGAATATGATGGCGACCTGCCAAAACAGAAACTTCCAAAGTTTGTGAAACATATCCTATATGAGAAAAAACAACCGAATCGTTTTGCAAAGAATCCGGTAAGGAAAGTCTGAACTCTCCTTCCTGATTAGTAACAATCCCCACAGATGTCCTCCGGACTCCAACGGATGCAGAAGCAACAGGCATTCCGGTTTCCTTATCCAGTAAAGTTCCGGTAAGCATCAGATTTACAGGGTGAACGGATGAAGGTTTCGCCTGTTGCTGTTTGGTCGGTGAAGAAGAAGTTATCAGAATATGAGTCCCTATTACTTTAAATTCCAGGCTGGTATCTCCTGTTATCTCATAAATAGCCTGACGAATGGTTCGCTCTCCTTTCCGTATCTTCACCGTTACATCATTATCTACTACTTTACTGTCATAGATAAACAGATAACCTGACTGCTGAGAAATATTGCCTAACAGTGAATAGACCGTTCCTTTCATCTTCGGCAGGCTGATCATACGCTCCAGCACATCTTCTCCGTCAGCTCTCAACGTATCCGGTACGATAAAGAACAAACACAGAATCACCATATAGCGATAAACCAGCCTCATCTCACTTTTTTTTTATTTATTCTGTCAGCATGAATGTATCCCCCTGCCGTGTACACTTCAAATTAAGCGCATAGGCTATCAATGTAGCCACAGTCTCTGGAGATTCATTGGAAAATTCAACTGTCAGCTTTCTTTTTTCAAGCGCAGGAGAAGCTACACGTATCTGCGAACTGCCTGCATTCATATTCATTACTTTCAGAATATGCCCCAAAGATTCATCTTTAAAACAGACATGCTTCAGATAGCGATTCAACTCTCCGGCATTTTCAGTCGAACTGAGCAAAAGTTGCTGTGATTGCAATACCACTGTCTCACCAGCTTTGACATAACATTCTTTATTTCCCTTTTTAAGGGTTACTCTGACGGTTCCCCGTTGCACCGAGAGACGGAACGGAGTATCTTTGACGCTCTTTACACTAAAAGCAGTACCCAATACTTCAATCTTTACTTCCTTTGTATCAATCCAAAAGGTTGCTTCTGTTTCTTTGCCACATCAAAAAAGGCATCTCCCTGCAAACTGACTTCCCGTTTGTCGGAAACAAAATGTTCCGGATATCGGATAGAAGTCTCCTTTGCCAAAAACACGACAGAACCATCTTCCAGAGTCGTGACCAATGTAGGAACATCTTGATTCTCCTGTGTTATAAAGTCAGGTAATTCCTCTTTTTGACCGAATCCCCAATACAAAGTACTAAAAACCAAACCGACCACCATCGCCGCTACAGTGCCATAGCGTACCCACATCGGGATTTTAGGCATCCGATGGTCTTCTACAAGCAGATGATCTTTATCCAATCGGTCGTACAACCGATTCCAAGCCTGCTCCGTCTTTATTTTATGAATATCCGTTTTCATCATTTCATTTGAATATAATTTTCTATTTCTTTTCGCAAAGTTCGTAAAGTCTTCGTCATTTCCGCTTCCACCGTTTTGACGGAGAGAGAAAGCTGGACTGCAATTTCCGCATATTTCTTTCCCTCCGTCCGGTGCATTTTAAATATCTGCATTCTGCGTTCCGGCAATTTCTCAAGGGTATTATTTATCAGCTTCTGAAAGTTCTTCATATTCCATCTGCTGATGAGGATCTGTCACCTGTTCCGAAGAAGATGCAGTCAGCACAGACTCTCTATACCGCTCTTTGACCTCTTCATGCTCACAGTATTGAATTGACTGATTACGTGTCGCCCTGTAGAGGTAGTTTTTTACAGACTGGAAAATCTGTAACTGTTCCCTATCCTTCCAAAGCACATAAAACAGTTCCTCAACAATTTCCTCAGCCACCTCCATCCGTCCGGTAATGCTTGCCGCATACCAACACAAGGGAGAATAGTAACAGCGAAATAGTTCCTCAAACGCTTTTATGTCACCTGCCTTTATTTTTGTCAGTATGAGCAGTTCATTCAGCATACTTCTATCATTTTACGATTGTTCCCAAATATAAGAAAACAATTCTGATTTTAATTAGATTGCTTTTTCAATTTATCGACAGCATGTTCCAGAGACTCCGTAGGTGCTATGATATTATAATTTCCCCAGAAGTCTTCACTCCAGTAATTTCCGACTTTATCATAGAAAATCTGATTGGAGGTAAATACTTTATTCCGCGGAATTATCTCGGACGGACTCTCCCTCCGATCTGTCACCACCATTTCTGAGGTTACTGCATAGCTCGTAGAGAAAAGCCTCCGTTTCCAGTCGCATTTAAAACGAATATCATTGCGGATATAATTCAGATAAGTCCTTCCATCTATCGTTTTATAGGTTATCAGAAAAGATAACTCTTGCGGTTTGAATCTCAGTCCAAATGGTTTCTGATGAAGAATAGCAGCAATTGCTTTCGATTTATTCTGCATATCCAGATTCATCTCGATACGTGTAAACGACAGCTTATCACAATCTACATACAATTTCCCATGAAACAGCGCATATGGTAAAAGAACTCTCGGACGGAAATTAATAACATATTGTATCCGGTTATCGATCAATGCCGATTCAGCCATCCAGAACTCATAGTTGTTCAATTCTTCTGGTTCCAGCAGCGCCTCTTTATTCTTTACGATATCCAAAACTACAGATATATTAGGACCACCCATAACCTTTACTGCCAATGTATCACTAACTTTCTGACTTAGCAGACGGCGTCCTTTCAGAACCTGTAGTTTATCATAATCCGTAGTGCGATTGGTGTATGCTGTTTTCGACACATCAAGTACAGCTTCCGATACACTGATATAACGGCGCCCTTTCTGCACAGTCTCCCGATAGAAGCTGGTAAGCATATTCCGGTTGGCACTATAATTTACCGGAATCTTCTCAATCGCCTTTTCTATAATTGTACGCGGATTATTGGCATAAACGACCACTTCATTCAACTGGTTAGTATGAGGTATCATCCAGACCGTCAATTTAGAAGAATTATTCTTATCTAAAGATACATGACTATTGATATAGCCTATGTGAGAGATTTCCAACTCTCGCGGCACTTCTTCTTTCCTGACTTTCAGAGCAAACTCTCCCTCTGCATTTGTCACCGTACCGATATTACTTCCTTGCACAGATACATTCACGTTTTCAAGTGTTCTCTTATTTTGCTTATCCTTCACCATTCCGACAATCGTGAAATAATCTCCTGCATCCTGCGCCCATATATCAGCACTCCCTATCCATAGAAAAGCTAATAACCATCCAACCAAAAGTATAACTGACTTTTTCATCTTAATAAAGTTTTAAAGTAAATAATTCCTGCTTCTATAAATAAGATCGTTCAATCTGCAAATACCCTATTGTCTGAAATAAAAAAATCAGTATCTTGCCCGACAGACAAAAATTATATTCTCAACAAATGATTAATTATGATACGCAAATTAGATAAAGCAGAATTTCAGCAGGCGACAACTTTAGCATTAGAAGTATACTTGCAATGTGGTCAGGATGATTTCGAAGACGAAGGTCTTGAGAGTTTCAAAAGTTTTATATTCAACGATAAATTGATGAATGAACTCTGCATTTATGGAGCTTTCGAAGAAAATAAACTAATAGGTATTATGGGAACCAAGAATGAGGGCAAACACATTTCTTTGTTTTTCATCAAAAAGGAATTCCATAGAAAAGGGATAGGCAAGCAACTGTTTGACTATTCCCAATGTGATTGTCCGGCAAATGAAATAACTGTAAACTCATCTACATACGCTATCAGGTTTTACGAATCTCTGGGATTTGAAAAAACAAACGACAGGCAACAAACAAACGGAATCAGTTATACTCCGATGAAACTCATATCAAACAAATAAAGAAGAAGATATTACCATTAAGAT
>ENA-OQIG01001272-OQIG01001272.1-human-gut-metagenome-genome-assembly--contig:-NODE-1272-length-11347-cov-1.907041_pt1 | contig 11347 bp, 13 predicted proteins | sample MGYA00242576_ERZ504741 | MGnify/ENA primary metagenome ERZ504741 (study PRJEB26092, sample SAMD00036436) | human gut metagenome | host: Homo sapiens | study: EMG produced TPA metagenomics assembly of... | reverse complement strand
CACGCCCGTCTGCATGTCTGTTCCCAGATCCCTGGCGTCTTCTCTTATCATTCGTGCCGCCCATATAGTATCTATTTCCTTTCTCTAAACAATATCTAGTAAACATTATAATACGTCCCTTTCTAAAAGTACAGTATAAAATAAGCATTGCCACTTTTTTTAACTTCCTATATAATAATGACAAAAGTTTGTAATATTTTTGTCACGAAAGGAGTTTTTATATATGGCTGGTTCCTATTTTGGAAATTCATTCCGCATCACAACCTGGGGAGAATCCCACGGTCCGGCAATCGGTGTCGTCATCGATGGATGTCCTGCCGGACTTGCACTCTCCGCGAAAGAAATCCAGTGCTTTCTCGACCGCAGAAAGCCTGGTCAAAGCCGCTACACGACACAGCGAAACGAATCGGATCAAGTAGAAATCCTCTCCGGTGTATTTGAAGGACGTACGACCGGAACACCAATTTCATTAATTGTTCGCAATCAAGATCAACGCTCCAAAGATTACGGAAATATCGTTTCCTGCTACCGTCCCGGACATGCCGACTTTACTTTTGACAGCAAGTATGGATTCCGTGACTATCGCGGAGGTGGTCGTTCTTCCGGGCGTGAGACGATCGGCCGTGTCGCTGCCGGTGCTATTGCCTCCAAACTGCTCGCAGAAATGGGGATTACTATCATGGCTTACGCCAAGTCGATCGGACCTGTTACCGTTCCTACATCTGAATATCATCTGACTGAGATTATGGAAAATGCTCTGTATATGCCTAATAATACATATGCCGGACAGGCAAAAAATATACTTAAAAGAATGTATGGAAAAACAGGATTCTTCCGGAGGAGTCGTTGAATGTACCGTTCACGGAATGCCTGCCGGAATCGGTGAGCCTGTTTTTGAAAAGCTCGATGCCGCTCTCGCCAAAGCCGTTATGTCCATCGGTGCTGTCAAAGGTGTGGAGATTGGTGACGGTTTTCAGGCAGCCACTTCTCATGGAAGTATCAACAACGATGCCTTCACCTGCGAAAACGGCTCCATCTCAAAGCTGACAAATCATCCGGCGGAATCCTCGGAGGAATGAGCGACGGCTCAGACATTGTCCTGCGCGCTGCGTTTAAACCGACACCTTCTATTTCACAAGTACAGCAGACTGTGACAACTACATCTGAGAATATCGATCTTTCCATTCACGGACGCCATGATCCGATCATCGTTCCGCGTGCAGTCGTTGTCGTAGAGTCCATGGTGCACTCACACTGATCGATCTGTTATTTGCCAACATGAGTTCCAGACTGGATAAGATTCTTCCTTTTACAAAAGATAAGATCCAAAAGAATCTATAAGCCATTTTTAATAATATTTTTCGTTCGCGTATGATATTCTTTCAGACAATATTATACGCGAACGTTTTGTCTGTCTTTAGTTTAACAAATTTTTTTTACTTTTTCTTTTCATTCTTTCTTAATCTTTTCTGAAATTCTTTTCTAAGCCCTATCACCTGCATAACCTATCAAGGCGGATAACCTTCAACAAAGTCTGTTTTTCTTCATTTTCTGATTGACTATTACCTGAAATAGAGTATAATAATATAGGCACATTTGTTTAGAAATAGTAAACTTTTTGTTTATTTATAATAGTACTTATACGTATGGAAAGGATGTCCGTATATATGAATATAGGCAATAAACTCAGGGAATTGCGCATGGAGAAAGGACTTACGCAGGAAGAACTTGCCGATCGGGCAGAACTTTCGAAGGGATTTATCTCCCAGATAGAAAGAGATCTTACCTCCCCTTCGATTGCAACGCTGGTCGATCTACTGCAATGTCTCGGGACAAATCTGAAAGATTTCTTCTCCGATGACTCCGATGATCAGATCGTATTTCCTAAAGAAGATTTCTTTGAAAAAACAGACGCGGAACTTCTCAACACCATCGAATGGATCATCCCGAATGCACAGAAGAATATGATGGAACCAATCCGTGTCACCTTACTCCCCGGAGGCTCCACTTACCCAGACAGACCCCACGAGGGAGAGGAATTCGGATATGTCCTTCAAGGAGTGATCCATATCCATCTCGGGCAGCGGTATACACGGCCAAAAAGGGAGAGACTTTCTATTTTACCCCGAACTGTGAACATTCGATCAGTGCAGGAAAAAAGACTGGTGCAAAATTTATCTGGGTAAGCACACCACCCAGTTTTTAATTATTTCTAATTGTTTTCATGTACAAAACATCTATTTAACAAAACGAAGGAGGAGTGAGCATATGGCTAACAAATTAATTGATATTGTAAATGTATCAAAATCCTACGGGGACAATCTCGTCCTCGATGAACTCAACTTATATATCAGGGAGAATGAATTTCTGACACTGCTCGGACCGAGCGGATGCGGGAAGACAACTCTACTCCGCATCCTGGGCGGATTTGAGAGCTGTGATTCCGGACACATTATTTTCGACGGAAAAATATCAATAATGTCCCGCCAAATAAGCGACAGCTAAACACAGTCTTCCAGAAATATGCTCTGTTTTCCCACATGTCCATTGCAGAAAATATTGCATTTGGACTGAAGATCAAAGGGAAATCAAAAGCATATATCAATGACAAAATCCGCTATGCGCTAAAGCTTGTCAACCTCGATGGTTACGAGAACCGTACTCCGGACTCTTTAAGCGGCGGACAGCAGCAGCGGATCGCTATCGCCCGCGCGATCGTCAATGAGCCAAAAGTGCTCCTGCTCGACGAACCTTTAGGCGCTCTCGACTTGAAATTGAGACAGGATATGCAGTATGAGCTGATCCGTCTGAAAAACGAACTCGGAATTACATTTATCTATGTTACCCACGACCAGGAGGAAGCGCTCACAATGTCCGACACCATCGTCGTGATGAATCAGGGATATATCCAGCAGATCGGTACGCCGGAAGATATCTACAACGAACCGGAAAATGCATTTGTCGCTGACTTCATTGGGGAAAGCAATATTCTTCCGGCTGTCATGGTCGAAGATAAACTGGTAAAAATTCTCGGCGTCAATTTCCCATGTGTTGATGTGGGATTTGGAAAAAACAAACCTGTCGATGCTGTGATCCGCCCGGAAGATATTGATCTTGTAAAACCAGAAGAAGGACTTCTCGAGGGAGTCGTGACACACCTGATCTTTAAAGGCGTTCACTATGAGATGGAAGTTTCCGCAAATAACTTTGACTGGCTTGTACATAGTACAGACATGGTTCCGGTCGGCACGACTGTTGGAATCAAAGTAGACCCATTTGATATCCAGATTATGAAAAACCAGAATCTGAAGATGAGGAGGCGGTTCCAGTTGAAGAGTAAAAAATTACTTGCCGGACCGTACTTATTCTGGTCGGTATCTTTTATCATCATCCCGCTTCTGATGATCTTCTATTATGGGCTGACAGATCAGGATGGTGCCTTTACCTTTGCAAACCTTGCAAAGATTACAACACCGGAGAACTTAAAAGCGCTCGGACTTGCGCTTCTTTTGTCTCTGATCAGTACTTTAATCTGCCTTGTCATGGCATATCCACTGGCGATGATCCTCGCCTCCATGAATGTCAACCAGACAAGCTTTATTGTATTGATCTTCATCCTTCCGATGTGGATGAATTTTTTGCTCCGCACGCTCGCATGGCAGACTTTATTAGAAAAGAATGGTGTGATCAACAGTATTCTGTCGTTTTTCCACCTGCCGCAGCTTGCGATCATCAACACACCTTATGCGATCATTCTTGGTATGGTCTATAACTTTTTGCCATTTATGGTACTTCCGATCTACAACGTGCTCGTAAAGATTGACAAAGATGTGATCAATGCCGCACGAGATCTCGGCGCAAACAACCGTCAGACCTTCTTTAAAATCATACTGCCATTGACCGTTCCGGGAATCATCAGCGGAATTACCATGTATTTGTTCCGGCGCTCACAACCTTCGTCATCTCCGATCTTCTTGGTGGAAGTAAAATCCTTCTGATTGGAAATGTCATCGAGCAGGAATTTAAACAAGGAAGCAACTGGCATGTCGGCTCCGGACTTTCACTCGTGCTGATGATCTTCATTATTTTAAGTATGGCTCTCATCGCCAAATATGATAAAGACGGGGAGGGAACTGCATTTTGATTAAAAATACATTACAGAAAATCTACCTGGGGCTTATTTTCATTTTACTTTATGCCCCAATCATTACCCTTGTCGTGCTGTCTTTCAACAATTCCAAGACACGCGCCAAATGGGGGGGCTTTACCGGAAAATGGTACGTTGCCCTTTTTCAGAATGAGCAGATTATGAATGCGCTCTACACAACATTGATCATCGCCCTTCTTTCGGCGCTGATTGCCACACTCATCGGAACCGCCGCCGCGATCGGCATTCAGGCAATGCGAAAAAGAGTCCGTACAGCGATGATGGCTGTCACCAATATCCCGATGCTAAATGCAGATATCGTGACTGGAATTTCCTTAATGCTCTTATTTATCGCATTCCGCTTTTCACTTGGATTTGCAACGATCCTCATGGCACACATTACGTTCAACATTCCTTATGTCATCTTAAGTGTCATGCCAAAATTAAAGCAGACAAACCGTCGGACTTATGAAGCTGCACTGGATCTTGGAGCCTCTCCAATCTATGCATTTTTCAAAGTAGTTTTCCCGGATATCCTTCCGGGTGTCTTCTCGGGATTTCTGCTTGCCTTTACGATGTCCCTTGATGATTTTGTCATCACTCACTTTACAAAAGGACCAGGCGTGGACACACTGTCCACAAAAATTTACAGTGAAGTTCGAAAAGGGATCAAACCGGAGATGTATGCGCTTTCGACCTTGTTGTTTGTATCCGTGCTAATCTTGCTGATTCTCGTCAATGTTTCTCCTTCTTCCAAAGAAGGTAGCACCAGAAAATATGTCAGCAAAAAAAGTAAAGCTGCCCGCTTTGTATTCCGGCGCCTCGTTCCTGCAGTTATGGCAATCGTGATCATCGCCGGAGGATTTTTCTACGGTTCAAAGAGATCCGTCAGTGGTGATAATCAGGTAATTGTCTACAACTGGGGAGAATACCTTGACCCGGAAGTAATCACTATGTTTGAGGAAGAAACCGGCATCTCGGTTGTCTATGAAGAATACGAAACAAACGAAATCATGTATCCAAAAGTGCAGTCCGGCGCCATCGCCTACGATGTTGTCTGCCCATCCGACTATATGATCCAGCGCATGATCGAGAATGACTTGCTCGCAGAAATTAATTTGATCATATTCCAAATATAAAAAACATTGGCACACAGTATATGGAGCAATCCCGCCAGTTTGATGCAGAAAATAAATATTCTGTTCCGTACTGCTGGGGTACTGTCGGAATCCTCTATAACAAAAAAATGGTTAAGGAACCGATCGACAACTGGTCTGTCCTCTGGGACGAAACATACAAAGACAATATTTTGATGCAGGACAGTGTCCGCGATGCATTTGCTGTTGCTCTGAAATACCTTGGATATTCTTTAAACTCCACAGACCTAGATGAGCTTGAAGCTGCAAAAGCACTGTTGATCGAACAGAAACCGCTTGTGCAGGCATATGTAATTGACCAGGTCCGCGATAAGATGATCGGAAATGAAGCCGCCATTGGTGTTATCTATTCCGGAGAGGCTATTTATACCCAGCTGGAAAATCCGGATCTGGAATATGTGATTCCAAAAGAGGGCTCCAACGTATGGATCGACTCCTGGGTCATTCCAAAAAATGCAAAGCACAAAGAAAATGCAGAGGCATTTATCAACTTCCTCTGCCGTCCAGACATCGCCAAGATGAACTTTGACTACATCACTTACTCAACACCTAACATAGAAGCAAGAAAACTGATCAAAGATCCTGCAATCCGCAACAGCACTATCGCATTTCCGGATGCTTCTGAATTAGAACGGTGTGAGACATTCCAGTTCCTCGGCGACGAGAACGATGTGCTATACAATGAATTATGGAGGGAGATTAAATCAAAATAATGAAACGGACATTTACCTATCCGATCCATCATGAAATGGCCGGCATGACGATCCAGTCTTTCCTAAAGCAACAGCAGTATTCCAGTCAGGTGATCACGCATTTAAAGCGGACACCTGACGGCATCTGCCGAAACGGTGTCTGGGCACGGGTACACGAAGTGCTGCAAAGTGGAGATCTTCTTACGATTTCCATCGTGGAAGAAACTTCCTCAGAGCACATCGTTCCCGTGCCTCTTCCATTTCCAATCGTATACGAAGACAAAGATCTGCTTGTGATCAATAAACCTTCCGGCATGCCGATTCATCCTTCTCAGGGAAATTATGAGAATACGCTCGCCAATGCTGCTGCTTACTACTTTGCTTCTCAGAACATTCCTTTCACCTACCGCTGTATCAACCGCTTAGACCGGGATACTACCGGGCTTCTGATCATTGCCAAACATATGTACAGCGCTTCTCTTTTGTCCAATATGGTCGCCAGACGAGAGATTCATCGAGAATATCTTGCCGCTGCCACCGGTCTTGTCGAAGAGTCTGGGATGATTGAAGCACCGATTGGGCGGGCAAACGGTTCTACCATGAGCGCTGTGTCGACTTTGCGCACGGTGATTATGCCTGCACCCATTTTCACCGGCTTGCTTATCAAAATGGGTATTCTCTCGTTTCTCTCAAACTAGAGACCGGGCGCACCCACCAGATCCGTGTTCATATGAAATATATTGGGCATCCGCTTCCGGGAGATTTTCTCTACCATCCAGAGGATCACTGTATAGACCGTCAGGCACTGCACTCTTACCGACTCTCCTTTATCCATCCAATCACAAACAGTCACTGACCTTCACAGCACCTCTGCCAGAAGATATGCAGGCAATTTTTCAAAAGACCACAACGTAAAAATGAGCGTGACGTAAAATAGATTTCTTATGAAATCCCTTATTTTACGCCACGCTCATTTGCTATAGTTCTATCTTTTTTACATATTCCATCTAAGTGGAAAGATCGTCCGTCGTCAGAAAATCAATCTCCTGATTGGTCCACTCTTGCTTTTCCCAGCTTTCATTGTATGTCCAGACGTTGATACTGATTCCCTTGTCTTTTGCATAGGCTACCATATCGCTGCTGATTCTGGATGCTGCAATCCCACTGTGGGACAATTCTGCCATTTGGTCGATTGTTTCCTGCGTCCCTTCCTCCACCAGATATTTGATACGGATAATCTCAGAACATTCCCGGATCTTCTTTAGCTGATCCAGACTGCCGCTTAGACATACCACGGAATCTTCCATCCCAAGTTCCTGTATTTTTTGCACAAGCGAAATAATATCTTCTACAGAGGTAAACTTAAGATCTAATACAGCATTTGCACCACTTTGTTGACATACTTCCAAAAATTCCTCCATGGTCGGCACCCTTGCATATGGATATGCCAACTGTTGCTGCCACTGTCAATTGTCAACATCTGGATCTCATCTAAGGTCATCTCCGCAATCACTCCGGTTCCATCGGTCATGCGATCTACAGTTGGATCGTGCATACATACAAATGCCCCATCTGCAGTCCGGTGAATATCTGCCTCAATTCCCCATGCACCACTCTGCGCTGCCAGTTCATAGGCAGGAAGCGTATTTTCCGGTGCCTCAGAACTGTACCCACGATGTGCAATGACCTTTGTTCCACTATTTTTTACTGCAAGTTCTGTCGTCTGTTCCAATGCCTGTTCTATATTCCCTCCAAGCAGCGGTACTGCTTTTCCACTGTAGTTTCCGGAAGTATCCTTGCCTTCAAGTCTAACGTATAGCTTCTACTATACACAAAGATCCCTGCAGCCACACAGAGGATTGCCCCGGCGGTACATCCGAGAAATATCTTCTGCCTCCGCACCTTTCTGCGCCGCAGTTCCTTCATTCGTTTGAGCTTCTGCTCTCTCAATGTATATTCTGACATGACTGTCACCTGCTATACTTGAAAACATCCGCCGCCGACAAATTCTCGAAGAAGCGAGTTTTTCGGAATATTTTCGCTTCCGACACCGACAAAATACTCGAGGAACTTCAGAAGTCTTTTTGCTTCTGTATACTCTTCACACTCTTTGTCGATACCAAATAAAATCGGCTCTGCATACTGCTTTAACACTGCCAGTTCATAAATCAGCGCAGAGTTAAACATAACATCTGCATCTTCCTGATAAGGGAAATATTTTCCTCCTCCCCGCGTCTGACAGAAGGCCACATCCGGATTGTCTGTTGGGCAGAAGTTCCCCGCGTTCTCGCATCTCTTACCAGTCTGCGGATCAGACGACCGTCTGTCGTAGGAATCCGGTTGTGCTCATCGATATTTAACTGTGTCAATGCACTGATGTAAATTTTAAATTTATTTTCTGCTGCCAGCTTATAAGTCATCGCATCATTCAGACAGTGGATTCCTTCGATGACAAGGACATCATTTGCCCCAAGCTTTTTCGGCTTTGAAATATATTCTCGCTTTCCAGTCTTAAAATTAAATGTCGGAAGCTGTACTTCCTTTCCTTCCAGAAGATCTGTCATGTCTTGATTAAATTTCTCTAGATCAATCGCCTCCAGACATTCAAAATTGTAGTTACCGTTCTCATCCTTCGGCGTCAGTTCCCGGTCTACAAAATAATTGTCAACCGCGATCGGATGCGGCACAAGCCCATTGACTCTGAGCTGTACAGACAGTCTGTGGGAAAAAGTAGTCTTTCCCGAAGAGGACGGCCCTGCGATTAAAATAAAACGCACTTCCGGTCTGGCTGCGATCTGCGCTGCAATCGAGGCAATCTTACTTTCCTGAAGCGCCTCCTGCACAAGCATCTCCTCAAGGATATCCCCCTTTGTGATAATGTCATTCAGCTCTCCGACCGTCTCAATTCCCTGCATATCTCCCCATCTTGTAGATTCCTTCAACACCTGGAATAATTTATTCTGAGGTACAAACGGCGGCACCTCTTTTGGCGCTGACGCTACCGGCATTTGGATAACAAATCCTTCATCATATAAATGCAGTTCAAAATATTTCAAGTATCTTGTGCTCGGAAGCATATACCCATAGTAGTAATCTTCGAACTCATTCAAACTGTACAGATTCACTTTCGATCCTCTCCGATACTCAAAAAGCTTCTCTTTATCCACCATCCCGTACTGGTGAAAAAGCGCTGTGGCATCCGGTGTCGATACACTTCTCTTTTTAATCGGTATGTCTGCTTCTACGATATCCCGCATACGGATTGTCACCCGGTTTAAGAAATCCTGATTGACGACAACATTCCCCTCTACTTTGCAATAATACCCTTTGCTTACAGAATAGAGGATTCTCACTTTATCTATATTTTCATGCCCTGCCACGTTATAAACAGCCTTCACAAGCAAAAGGCTCATACTCCTTCTGTAAGTCTGGTTTCCAATTGCCTCACCGGTTGTGACAAACTTTAATACACAGTCTTTCTTTAACTTTTTCCCAAGCTCCTGAAGACGGTTGTCTACAAAAACAAGCACAATATCATTTTCATACTCTGCCTGAAAATCTTCTGAAATCTTCTCATAAGTTGTCCCCGCTTCATACTGGCGGAGTACCTTCCCACCTGAACGGTATATCTCTGTTGTTCCACCTGTTTCCCTTCTTTCTTCTCTGTCATCTTACATTCTATGCTACACAACAGAAAACGGATGACTGATCGGAGCACACTTGATATCCAGTTTTTCAAATCTTTCTTCCAAAAACTTTCTCATGTCCTCTATAAAAATATGTTCCATTCCATAATGCCCGGCATCCATGATCGTAAGTCCCTTCGCCTCAGCATCTATTCCAGAATGATGATCAATATCTCCGGTAATCAGCACCTCTGCTTTCTTTCTGATCGCCTCCCCGATTACACTCTTCAGATCCTGGCAGACCGCCACTCTCTGAATTTTTCTGTCCAAATCCCCAAACACTTTTATGTTCGAAAGGGCAAACCGCTCTTTGACAAGTTCACAGCATTCCCTCACAGTCATCGCACTTGCAAACTGCCCGGATTTGCCGATTCCTTTCTCCGGTTCTTTTGGCTCAGTCTGTTCCAACACCTCTATGGACTGTAAGCCTAGACGGTTGGCCGCAAGATCTGCCATCCGCAGTACATCATAGTTCGTATGCATCGCATAATAGGAAATATCGTGCTGCAGCAATTGTACAACACGATTTCCAATAAAATCCTGATCTGAAATTTTCTTTAACCCTTAAAATCAATGGATGATGCGTAATGAGTAAATCTGCCTTCACCCGAACCGCTTCCTGGATTACTTCCTCGGTCACATCCAGCGCAAGATAAACGCTTTTCACCTCTTTGTTGGCTCGTCCGACAAGAAGCCCTACATTATCCCACTCACATGCATACGAAACCGGATATACTTCTTCGATTTTCTCTGTCAATTCCTTACAAAGCATCGCTCTTTCCTCCCGTTTCTTCTATTTCTTTTGCTTTCCCCCAGATTCCCACTGTCCTAAGATTCCTTCTACACATGCAGTCTCCTTCTGCAGTGCTTCTCTTCTCTGGCAAATATGATCACCACTTTTATCGTCCAATTCTCTTAATACCTTTCGCTTCATATCCAGCTCTCTATGAAGAAAGCTTTGGAGTACCGGATGCCTCTGAGAAAGAAGTTCTTTTCCATAACATGCCTCTTCTTTCGTCAGTGTATACGGACTTCCCGGACACACTTTCATGATCGGATAAAATTTGCCTTCCTCCAGCACCATGTCTTCAGCAAGTATTTCATACCCCTGCTCTGCCAAATATTCCCGGACTTTATAAAGTTCCGACTGGGGCTGTAAGATCAGCGCTTTCAAACTTCTTGCTGTCGCACTGCTCTCCTCCAAGATCTTGATCGTCAATGCTCCGCCCATTCCGGCAATAATCGCACAATCTGCCTCTTCTGCCTTTAGCTCTTTCATCCCGTCAGACCTTCTTGTATCGATCTTTTCAGAAAGCTCTGCCGCCTGAATATGTGCTCTTGCGCGGTCAAGCGGTCCGATATTGATATCCATCGCAACTGCTCTCGGACATCTTCCCTCCTGCACAAGTGCGATTGGAATATACCCGTGGTCTGTTCCGATGTCTGCTACAACCATCCCATCATCCACGAGATCTGCCACAGCACGCAGCCGTTCTGATAATTCTGTCATCACTTTTCCTTCCTCTCTAGTCAAGATAATCTCTCAACTTCCGGCTTCTGCTTGGATGACGAAGCTTTCTCAGCGCTTTTGCCTCAATCTGACGGATACGCTCTCTGGTTACGTTAAATTCTTTTCCTACTTCCTCCAGAGTTCTGGCTCTTCCA
>ENA-OQIG01001271-OQIG01001271.1-human-gut-metagenome-genome-assembly--contig:-NODE-1271-length-11358-cov-2.354465_pt1 | contig 11358 bp, 14 predicted proteins | sample MGYA00242576_ERZ504741 | MGnify/ENA primary metagenome ERZ504741 (study PRJEB26092, sample SAMD00036436) | human gut metagenome | host: Homo sapiens | study: EMG produced TPA metagenomics assembly of... | reverse complement strand
TGAAAAACGCGTAACACAATTTAATAAAAAAGGGCGGTCGCAAGATCGCCCTTTACGTATGACAAACACAGAATTGCCTGATGCGCTACGCTTATCAGGCCTACGAGGATGGTGCAATATATTGAATTTAAGCGATTTTGTAGGCCGGATAAGGCGTTCACGCCGCATCCGGCAAAAACAACGAACACTTTGTCAACAAACTGAGTAGCTCAAGGAAATCCCAATGAAGACCAACAGGAGTCTGGTCGTCATAGTGTCACTAATTACCGCCACATTACTGCTGACTGCATGCGCCCAACCTGAACAATCATCATTAGCTGGCGACTGGTTACTGACCCCTAAAGATAAAACCAGAGGATTAACGGGTAGCATTGCGGTAAATATTGCACTTTCCCGGTGTAAGACAAATTGCCGTGGTGATAACTTACCTGATAATACCCGCCGCTGGCAGTTGTCAGGCGGGAACGAAAAAGAACTTACTTATCTTCATAATATGTCAGCACAAGAAAAGGTCGGTTTAAATCCCGGTTGGCAATGCTACACCTCATTTTTATGCGGGTTTGCCAGGGCAAGCCCGGCACTCGACCGATAGTCAATGAGGATTATGTCAGCGAAAGCGGATTTTTTGGCTCGATGATGCATGTCGGGATTATTGAGTTACGACGCTGCCAGTCAGAAAATTGCCAGCAAGAATTGAAAGCGATAAATACACATTAAAATAGTGAGTCCGGAAATGAAACCCGGACCTGAACATGTCTTATTGCGTGAATGTTTCTTTCATTTGATACTGCATTTCCCAGAGTTCAGTAAGCGAAATAACTTTTCTTGTTCTTGCTTCTTCACTTTGTACCCATAAGAAGGTAGAACGTGAAGGCTTCCGTTGCCGATAATTTTATTACGTCTTCTCGCCATTGCTGCCATCGTACATTTTCATAGAAGGTATCTAAATCACCGGATAATGCCCACTGAAGAAACTCAGAATATCCAACTTCCAGACTTTCCCAATTCAGCGTATCTGGCGCAAAATAATAAACGCAGCCAGTATCTTCCCCAAGATCGCCACCATTAAGAGCAAAAATTCCCCCTGCGACATCGTCAGCGATGGGTAAAGCCCGCACGCCTGCGAATTCAGGGCGTTGTGTCCAACTTACTGGATCTCGTGGCAACCGGGGGTGACCAGATCCTGCTATGCGTAACCAACCATTATCAATCAGCAGACCTCCGGAGCCATAGACAAGCGCACTCATTGGTGATTTTGTTGTCACCTGTAATTGATAAAGTGCGGTTTCGGCTAAATCTTTATTAACCGGTAAGAGTTCGGTATGGTTTGTGGCGTCTTTTAACCAGTTCTGGATTATTGGCCAGGCTGAATCTTCAGTATTTACTAACTGATTCATTTCACGCATCGCTACTTGCTCCTTGTGTGCTACGGTGTCATTTATGATGAGGAATTGTATGGAACATTTTTTAAATATTAAGTTCCTTATATTTGAATAAAAAATGACTTTATCCATACATTGCCACTTTTTTCAAAGCATAAACCGATACCCAATACCGGTTTCAGTAATAAAATGGCGAGGCCGGGCCGGATCCTGTTCCAGTTTTTGTCGCAGATGCCCCATATAATTACGCAAATAGTTGCTGTGTACGATCGCGTTTAGACCCTACATCTGCCGGATGCGGCATAAATAACGAACTATTTGCCAACAAACAGAAAGGGCGATCATTCAATCGCCCTTTTTTACTTTGTTTTATTAACCGTGTTTATTTTTCAGTTCAAAGCGTGGTGATACCAGACCATACAGTGTCCAACCAAGGAAGGTCACGATGGAACCGTACAGCATGGCTTCTTCCCCGGATGAGTACAGCGCATAAAAGCTATACATCGCGCCAACAAAAGCAACAAAGTTTGCAACTTTCGCTTTTGAGGGGGGCACATTAGCGACCTTCTGAATAATGACTAATGCCGCCATTGACAGAATATACGGAATGATATTGGTCACCACGGCCAGGTTAACCAGCACGTTGAACTGACTGTTTAGCGACGGGCTAATCGTCATCAGCGCCAACCCGCTCTGGATAATCACAATGGTCAACATTCCCTGCACCGGTGCATCCACTTTGGTTACACGGGAGAAAATTTTAGGGAAGTAGCCTTCATCAGATGAAGATTTAAACACCTGGCAATGGTGAACTGCCAGCCAAGCAGCGAACCGCAGCAGGACATCACCATCAGCGCCATAATGACTTTACCCACTTCTGGTGTGAACATCTGTGCGAAGCCAGGCCAAATGGTGCCGTTGAATTTGCCAGCTCCATATTAGGCACAATCCCTGCAATCACGTTGGTGGAGACGATATAAATCACCGCCGCACCTAACGTACCGCCGAGTACCGCGATTGGCACATTACGTTCCGGGTTTTCCACTACATCAGTATTCGCACACGCAGACTCCAGACCGAGAAAAGCCCACAGCGTCATAGCGATGGAAGAACCTACTGCACTGAAGAACGGTGCATGATGCGGATTCTAGGAATCAACGTAAAGCGTCGGGCTAAACCAGAACCAGCCGATAATGCACAGGCCTACCACCGGAATAATGACCCCCCACACGGTAATGCTACTGATTTGCCCGGTAATGCGCGCACCACCAAAGTTAGCCACGGTACAAATCCACAGCACCCCGATGGTCGCAAGACCAATCTGCACTGGCGACAAACTCGCGCCGAGCAGTTCGGTGCCGTAACCAACCGCCGAAATAGCAATCGCGACGTTAGCAATCAGCAGTGAGACGCCGTAGGTATAGTTCGCCATAAAGTTACCGGATTTACCGAAAGCATACTCGGCATAACCGCCCATACCACCTGATTTACGGCTGAACATACCGCATTTTGCGAATGCCCATGCCAGTGCCATTGAGCCTACGGCTGTCACCAGCCAGGAGATAATTGAAATTGTCCCAACTTCGGCAAGCTTTGTCGGCAGCATGATGATACCGGAGCCCATCATGTTGACCATCGTCAGTATGGTTAACTGAACGACGCCCATTTTGTTCGATTTAGCCTGACTCATAATTTTTCCCCTTTCAACAGGGTGCTTTGCGCATCACGAGGCTTGATGACATAGCACCAAACTTGCTTACGACCATCATGTTCTTCGATATAGACACCCTGCAGCTCCGGTGCAAAACCTGGCAGCAGGTTGATCCCTTCTTCCAGAGCGCTGAAGTAACGCAAAACAGCACCACCCCAGATTTCACCCGGAACAACACACAGCACACCCGGAGGATAAGGAAGCGCACCTTCGGCAGCGATACGGCCTTCTGCATCCGGCAGACGAACCAGCTCCACTTCACCGCGTAAATAGGCGTAGTTGGCTTCTTGCGGATTCATGCTTACGCGTGGGAAGTGTTCCTTACGGAACATCTCTTTTTGCAGTTGTTTCACGTTGTGACGGGCATACAAATCATGCATTTCTTGACACAACTGACGCAGGTATAACCGGCGTAGCGCTCTTCATGCTGTTTGTAGATGGAAGGCAGCACTTCTGCTAATGGCGCGTCGGACTCAAGCAGTTTTTCGAAGCGTACCAGCAGGGCAACAAGTTGCTGAAGCTTGGCCATATCTTCTGCCGGAGTCAGCAGGAAGAGGATGGAGTTAAGATCGCATTTTTCCGGCACTACGCCATTTTCGCGCAGGAAGTTAGCAAGAATCGTCGCGGGTACACCGAACGCTTCATATTCGCCGTTACGTGCATCAATACCTGGGGTTGTCAGCAACAGTTTGCAAGGATCGACAAAGTATTGATTCTCTGCATAGCCTTCAAAAGAATGCCAGTGTTCCCCTGGTACAAACTGGAAGAAGCGCAGATCAACCGCAATTTGCGCTGTTTCATACGACTGCCAGGGTTTACCATCCACCAGTTCAGGTACGAACGGACGAATATGCTGACAGTTATCGAGGATCAGTTTGCGGGCATTAATGCATTTACCACACAATCCATCCACATATTACGACCGCTGACACCTTCATGCATTTTGGCGTTGATATCCAGTGCGGCAAACAGCGGATAGAACGGGCTGGTGGAGGCGTGCATCATAAAGGCGTTGTTCATGCGTTTGTGCGGTACATAACGCTGTTGCCCTTTGATGTGGCTGTCTTTTTTATGGATTTGTGAAGTTTGAGAAAAACCAGCCTGCTGTTTATGTACGGATTGCGTAACCAGAATACCCGGATCGTTCTCATTAAGATCCAGCAACAGCGGCGAACAGTCAGCCATCATCGGAATAAACTGTTCATAGCCGACCCATGCGGAGTCAAAGAGGATGTAGTCACACAGATGACCAATTTTATCCACCACCTGACGGGCGTTATAAATCGTACCGTCGTAAGTGCCTAGCTGAATAACGGCGAGGCGGAAAGGACGAGCCTCTTTTGCCCGCTGCGGTGCAACTTCTGTAATCAGCTCACGCAGGTAACTTTCTTCAAAACAGTGAGCGTCAATACCACCGATAAAACCATACGGGTTACGTGCGGTTTCCAGATAAACCGGTGTCGCGCCAGCCTGTAGCAACGCACCGTGGTGGTTAGATTTATGGTTATTGCGGTCAAACAACACCAGATCGCCCGGCGTCAGCAATGCGTTTAAGACCACTTTATTAGAAGATGAAGTACCGTTTAAAACGAAATAGGTTTTATCGGCATTAAAGACTTTAGCCGCATGCTGTTGTGCAATACATGGCGCACCTTCATGAATCAGCAGATCGCCCATTGCTACGTCAGCATTACACAAGTCAGAGCGGAAGAGCATTTCGCCAAAGTATTCCACGAACTGATTGCCTGCCGGATGGCGACGGAAAAACTCACCCCCCTGATGACCAGGGCAGTCAAAAGCACTATTGCCCTGATTAACATAATCGACCAGTGCGCGGAAGAAGGGCGGGCGCAGTTGCGTTTCATAATGGCTGGCAGCGGTTTCTAACTGGCGACCATAAAATTCTTTACGTGCTTCGCTAGGTTCGAAGACACCAGAAATACGTGAAAGATATTCTGCTGGTATACGTTCTTCATTTTCCGTTGCAATAAAAACAGGAATGCCATAGCCAGTAGCGTCTATTTCATCGAGTTTTCCACGTTCCACATCATTGACCGATAAAATAATGGCGGCAACGTCAATATAATTACTTTCGTCAATATTCACGCATGTACGATGAGTTGAAAACAATCCGGGCAAGAACGACTAACGGCAATTTTTAATTCTGACATTTTTGTTCATCTCTTTATTTCAGGTAATAGCAGGTCCTCAATTTCTCAAAGGAGAAATCGATCACGCCGGAAAAAAAGCAAAGCTCCACCGCTGATAAATAAATCAGTAGTTTGCTTTTTGCAGATGCAATAACCCAGACCAGCCCGGTAACTGGCTATACTCGTCATCCTTCAAGTTGCATATGCTGCGACTCGAATTATTTAGAGTTTAAAAGGGTTAGCAGTATATGAGCACCGAGGAATACAGGTATTAACCTGTAATGCTTAAAGTCAGGGAGACCTGTACGCTGGGGTGCCTTTAGTCAGAAGACTAGCGGGCATTAAAGAAATGAAAGTCAAAACTATTACGATGGGCAAACTTCATGATATGGGTTGTCCGCCTTATATGAGGCATTAAGCGGTTATTATTTTCCATTTACCTTTACCTCTTGCTGTGTCAGTTGAAGGTAGAGTTATTCTATCCATGAAATGGCTATAATCTGTGAAGAAGATCAACAAAAAACGATCATACCCCAGATAATAAATCATTAATTATGAATAGCGCCATATTAGACGCTGTTTTGTTATTTAAATGTTGTAATTTTGTGTTTTATATTTGCGTTAAGAAATTAAACCTGCCAAATAATAATATTTGGTGCAGGTTTAATAATAAATTAATCACTATTTAAGCGAATTTATTGAATAACAATTCAAAGCATAAACCGATACCCAATACCGGTTTCAGTAATGAAATGGCGGGGGCGAGCGGGATCCTGTTCCAGTTTTTGTCGCAGATGTCCCATATAAATACGCAAATAATGACTGTGTTCGACCGCGTTTGGCCCCCACACCTGGTTAAGGAGTTGGCGCTGGGTGAGCACTTTTCCGGCATTATTCAGCAGCACCGCCAGCAGGCGGAACTCAATTGGTGTGAGATGCACCTCTTCCTCACCCCGGTGAATCACGCGGGCGGCTAAATCGACGGTAACATCGGAAAATTTCACCAGCGGATCGGGTGCGGTGGTGGCAGAGTGGCGGCGTAATGCGACGCGCAGACGGGCCTGCAATTCGCCAATGCCAAACGGCTTACTCAGATAATCATCCGCTCCGGCATCCAGCGCGGCGATTTTGTCGCTCTCTTCGCTGCGTGCGGAAAGCACAATCACCGGCACCGCACTCCACTGGCGCAGGTCGCGGATAAACTCAATCCCATCACCATCGGGCAGGCCGAGATCGAGAATAATCAAATCTGGCTTACGGGTAGCCGCTTCCAGCAAGCCGCGTTGCAGCGTTTCGGCTCATAGACGCGCATCCCGTCGCCTCCAGCGCCGTGCGCAGAAAGCGACGAATAGCCTGTTCATCTTCAACAATCAGAACGTTTGTCACATATCCTCATGAAATTCTTCAAGTTCAGGGGCAGTTTGCTGGGGAAGTGTAACACGAAAACAGGCACCACCTTCCGGTCGGTTGAACGCGCTAATAGTGCCCCCGTGTACATCCACTATCGCCCGACAAATTGCCAGTCCAAGCCCTACCCCCGGTACTGCCGACTCTTTATTCCCGCGAGCAAACTTATCAAATATCGTCTGCTCCTGGCCTGGCGGAAGACCGGGGCCGTTATCCCAGACATCCAGTTGTAGATTTTCGCCCTCAACGTGGGCATCGATACCAATTTCGGCCTGCGCACCCGCATATTTCACCGCGTTCTCCAGCAGATTAATCAGCACCCGTTCAAAGAGTGGCCCGTCAACGTGGATTAAGGTCAGCGGTTCTGGCAGAGAAAGATTGATGGGCGACGATAAACCCGGTTCCAGCATTTGCAGCGCGCTGCCGACCACTTCTTCCAGCGTTAACCACTCTTTCTTCAAATTAAAGCCGCCGGACTGAATTCGCGCCATATCCAGTAGATTATTCACCAGTCGGGTAGTGTTCAGCACGTGCTGACGGATCTCGCTGGCCTGGCGGGCGTGGGGCGATCCTTCGCTTGCCAGATCGAGCGTTAAGATTTCTGCCTGACCGAACAACACCGTGAGCGGAGTGCGTAAATCATGCGAAAGCGCCGCCAGCAGGGCGTTGCGGATCTGTTCACGTTCGCTTGCCATCCGCGCCTGTTCTTCGCTGGCGGTTAGCGTCAGCCGCTCAAGCGCATTGGCGACTAACAGCGTAAACGTCTCCAGCAGGCGCTGCTGCTCCGGAATCATCAACTGACGCAGATTCCCCGGTTCCACCACCACCAGTCCGTAGGTTTTCTCGCCGCTTTTTAACGGCAAAATTTGGTACGGTACACCGGGTAACGTGTCGGTGCCCGCACCCGCAGGCAGGCCTTTATCAAAACTCCACTGCGCGATGGCATCGTCCCACGGCGTCATTCCTTGCGGATGTGTTAACGGCTGCAATTTACCGTTGTCATCGGGCAACAACACCTGACTGCGGGCATGAAACGTGGAGGCAATAAATTGTTCGCTGGTGGCGGCGATGTCCTGCGGACTGCGGCCCACCGCCAGAGCTTTCGACATTTCATATAAGTGCCGTGTGCGTTGCTCGCGGTAACGGGCTACCCGCGCCTGATAACGCACGCCAGCAGTAAGGTTCCCGATCACCAGCCCGACGGTTAACATCACCGCGAAGGTCAGCAGATATTGCACATCAGAGACGGCGAGCGTGCCGCGTGGGGCGATAAAAAAGAGATCGAAACTCACCACATTAATGACGGTAGCAACCACCGAAGGCCAGCGTCCATAAAATAGCGCCACCACCACCACGCCAAGCAGATACAGCATCACCAGGTTGGCGGCATCAAACGCCATCAGCCACTGCATGGCAATTAAGGTGATAACGGCGCATAACGCGGCGGCAACCACGCATCCCTGAATCTGTACCCGCCACTTGTCTTTAAAAGAGCGGCTATCCGGCGCGTTGTTAATCGTGCGGGCGGGTGGTTCATCAAGCGCGACCAGCACCTGATCGAGATCGGGGGCGATGCGCGCCAGTCGGTCAGCAAACGTTTCCCGACGCCACCAGCGGCGCGAGGCTGGGCGACCGAGAATAATCTTGCCGAGATTATGTTCACGGGCATAACGCACTACCGCTTTCTCTTCCGCTGGATCAGAAAGTGTTGCCGTCTCCGCGCCAGCTCCTGCGCCAGACGTAAGGCGCTGAGAATTGCCCGACGTTTTTTCTCCGGTAAGCGATGCAGGGCAGGGGTTTCAACATACACCGCGTGCCAGACGCTCCCCAGCCGTGACGCCAGCCGCGCCGCCGCGCGGACCAGTTTTCGCTGCCGGTGTTATGGCCGATGCATAAAAGGATCGCGTCGCGCGTGTGCCACACTTTCTCTTCACCAGGATGCCCCCGCCAGGCGCGCATTTGCTCATCTACGCGATCGGCAGTACGGCGCAGTGCCAGTTCACGCAGGGCGATCAGATTGCCTTTGCGGAAAAAATGTTCAATGGCGCGCTCCGCCTGCCCGGCAATATAGACTTTGCCTTCTTTCAGCCGCTGGCGCAGATCGTCCGGGGGCAAGTCCACCAGCACTACGTCGTCGGCGGCATCGAAAAAAGGATCGGGCACGGTTTCCCGTACCTGAATTCCGGTGACGCCGCTGACCACATCATTCAGACTTTCCAGATGCTGAACGTTGACGGTTGTGAAAACATCAATGCCAGCTTCCAGCAGTTCTTCGATATCCTGCCAGCGTTTAGGATGACGAGAACCTGGCGCATTACTGTGCGCCAGTTCGTCCATTAAGATCAGCGCCGGACGGCGGGCGAGGGCGGCATCGAGATCAAACTCGTGATATGCCGCCCACGGTACGCCTGGCGTTTGGGCGGCAGAACAGCCAGCCCTTCAAGCATGGCGGCGGTATCTTTCCGCCCATGGGTTTCTACCACGCCAACCACAATATCCAGCCCTTGCGCCCGCAGTCGCTGGGCTTCTGCCAGCATCGCCCAGGTCTTCCCGACGCCTGCACAGGCACCGAAGAAAACTTTCAGCATCCCCCGATGCGGCGCGGCAGTTTGTTCCAGCAGACGATCGGGGTCGGGACGTAAGGGTTCGTTATTCATCAAGTTTATCCAGCGCCAGATTGAGTTCAACAATGTTGACGACCGGCTGGCCGATATATTTCACCAGCGGTTGTTGGCTGTATTTTGCGATCAGTTGCGTGAGCTGTTCAACGCTGAGATTACGCGCTTTCGCCACGCGTGGGATTTGCCAGACCGCCGCTTGCGGGGTGATATTATTGTCCAGCCGCTTGCCGATGCCGTCACCAGTTCAACCGGAACGTTCGTACTGGCATCCGGGTTAGCGGCCCGTAATGCAGCAACGCGTGCAGCTATTTGTTTATCCAGCTCAGGGTTACTGACCGCCAGATTGCTCCCGCCAGAAGCCTGTGGATTATAGGGCATTTCTGCCGTTGCCGACGGGCGACCCTGAAAATAGCCGTTGCCGGTAAAATTCTGCCCGATTAATGCCGAACCCCGCACCGTATCACCTTCACGAATCAACGAACCGTTGGCCTGCCAGGGAAACCACCATTGCCCCAGCACGGTGGTCAGCAGCGGGTAAACGCCGCCAGTAATCAATAACAGAAAGATAAATGTCGATAATGCCGGACGTAATCCACTCATGGTAAACCTCACACCAGACCGCAAACGGTCAGCAGTAAATCAATGACTTTGATACCAATAAACGGCACCAGCAGCCCACCCAGACCGTAAATCCATAAGTTACGGCGCAACATGGCAGAAGCGGTAAGCGGTTTATAACTCACGCCTTTTAACGCCAGAGGAATCAAAAAGACGATAATCAAGGCGTTGAAAATGACCGCACTGAGAATGGCGGAGTCGGGCGAATGAAGGCGCATGATGTTCAGCGCATTTAACTGCGGATACGTTGCCGCGAACGCCGCCGGAATAATGGCGAAGTATTTCGCCACATCGTTGGCAATGCTGAAGGTGGTCAGCGAGCACGGGTCATCAGCATCTGTTTGCCAATGTGCACCACCTCGATCAACTTGGTCGGGTTAGAGTCGAGATCCACCATATTGCCCGCTTCTTTCGCCGCCTGAGTACCGGAGTTCATCGCTACCGCGACATCTGCCTGCGCCAGCGCCGGAGCATCATTGGTGCCGTCGCCTGTCATCGCCACCAACCGGCCTTCCGCCTGATACTGACGAATCAATGCCAGCTTGGCTCCGGTGTCGCTTCGGCGAGAAAATCATCGACGCCCGCTTCCGCAGCAATGGCGGCGGCAGTCAGACGGTTATCGCCGGTAATCATCACCGTTTTAATGCCCATTTTGCGCAGCTGGGCGAAGCGCTCTTTAATACCGCCTTTGACGATATCTTTCAGCGCAATAACGCCCAGCACACGGGAACCTTCCACCACCACCAGCGGCGTGGCCCCCTGACGCGCAACCTGATCGACTTTTTGATCAACATCGGCAGGGAAGTGACCACCGTTAGCCTCAACATGGCGGCGAATGGCATCGACAGAACCTTTACGATCATGCGGTTGTCGATGTTGATCCCGCTCATCCGGCTTTGCGCAGTAAACGGTACAAAGGTGGCATGGAGCGACTGCACATCGCGCTCGCGCAGGTTAAAACGTTGCTTGGCGAGGATCACAATACTGCGGCCTTCCGGCGTTTCATCAGCCAGCGAAGCCAGTTGTGCGGCGTCAGCAGCGTTTTTTCATCCACGCCCTGCGCGGGGATAAACTCCGACGCCTGACGGTTACCGAGTGTGATGGTGCCGGTTTTATCCAGTAGCAGAACGTCAACGTCACCTGCCGCTTCAACTGCACGTCCGCTGGTGGCAATCACATTCGCGCCCAGCATCCGGCTCATCCCGGCGACGCCGATCGCTGACAACAGGCCGCCAATAGTGGTTGGGATCAGACAGACCAGCAGCGCCACCAGTACCGTTACACTGACTGCATTACCGCCCCACGCAGAAAACGGCCACAGCGTGGCGGTTGCCAGTAAAAAGACGATAGTAGGGCAATCAGCAGGATGGTCAGGGCAATCTCGTTCGGCGTTTTACGTCGCTGTGCGCTTCCACCATCGCGATCATCCGATCCAGAAATGTCTCGCCGGGGTTAACGCTACACTCAAT
>ENA-OQIG01001270-OQIG01001270.1-human-gut-metagenome-genome-assembly--contig:-NODE-1270-length-11368-cov-1.583845_pt1 | contig 11368 bp, 16 predicted proteins | sample MGYA00242576_ERZ504741 | MGnify/ENA primary metagenome ERZ504741 (study PRJEB26092, sample SAMD00036436) | human gut metagenome | host: Homo sapiens | study: EMG produced TPA metagenomics assembly of... | reverse complement strand
ATCCTATTTCGTTTATAGGAAGTAGATTTTTTCAAAACCGCGGATTTTCATGTTTCACAGACTCCTTTTTGTGCTCCATTTTCCAGGCCTGGATTTTCTTTTCCAAGGCGTCCACAAAGGTCCGCTGGGGAATGGGGCTGAAATTTTCCTTGATCTTTTTCTTTTCCAGGGTCTTCCCGTTCCGGGTCAGCACCTGGATCTGGTTGATCCGGTAGGTATGGCCGGCCTCGTCGATTTCCACATCCATGATGCATTCTTTGGCCGAATCCGTCTCTTTCAGCTTTTTGGCGTACAGATGGTCCAGCAGCCGGATGAACGAGGGATTCTTCAGCACCGCCCGGGCCGTAGCCTGGGTCAGGGACGGGGTCTTGGGTTCCTGTTTGAACGAGGCCAGATCCGTATAATAGGTTCCGGATTTGTTTTCGCCCAACAGGCTCCATTCAGTGGGTTTGGCCGCCAGAGCATCCCCGCAGCCCCAAAGGACAAAGCAGGAAAACACCAGGCCAGCAGTTGTTTTTTCATGGGCCACCCCTTCTCAGTTTGTTTATCTTTCCATATTATAGGATACGTGGTTGTCAGCGGTCAACAGTCAACAGTCTTCCACCACCCCATCATCACCGCTCCGGCGGCGCCGGCTTTTTCCAGTTCCGGGATTTTTTCCGGTGTCACCCCTCCCAGAGCATAGATGGGAACGGGACTTTGGGCGGCACACCTGCCGGAGGGCTTCCAGGCCCCGGGGCGGCAGCCCCGGCTTGCATTGGGTGGGATACACATGGCTGAAGGTGCAGCAATCCGCCCCCAGCCGGGCCGCTTCCTGCACTTCGTCCAGACTGTGGCAGGAGGCCCCCACCCTCCCCGGGAAACCTTGCCGCCACCCGGCAGACAGCTCCCGGAGCACCGGCATGGGCAGCTGGATCCCATCCGGCCGGAGTTCCACCGCCGCTCCAGGAACGTGTGGAACCAGCAGGGCACCCCTGCCCGGCGGCATTTTTCCAGCACCTGCCGGCCCAGGGCCAGGTATTCCTCCAGAGAAAGGTCTTTTTCCCGGAGGATCACCCCCGCCGGGCGCAGGGCCAGGATCCGGTCCAGCTGTTCCAGAAACGGCAGGGCATACAAATGCCGGTTGGTGATGCAGTACAGGGGAAAAGACATGGGAAAAGGCCTCCTTGGGTGGTTTTGGTTTGATTATAGCACAAACGGGCCTGCTGTGGGGCAGGCCCGTTTCAAGTGGGTAAGTGAATAAGTGGTTAGGTGGTTAGGTGGTTAGGTGATTAAGTGGTTAGGTGGTTGGGTGATCAGGTGACAACCAATTTATTTCTTCCACAGCCCGTGCAGGTTGCAGTAAGCATAGGCGGCTTCCACTTCGTCCCCATCCACCAGGGCGAATACGGCCTTGGGCGCATCTCCCGGTTTCAGTTCTTTTCTCTGGTTCCCCTGTTTGGTGTGCAGGGAGATCCATTCGATATAGTGTTCCGGCTGCATGGGATGGAGCACGGAACCTACGGTTACGGTTACAATATTGCCATTTACTTCCACAACGGCACATGTTTTTCCTGGGCGGCATCGGTTGTGTTGGGCACCAGTTCATCCATCTTCTGGCCGCAGCACATCACCGGCACCCCGGTTTCCTTGACAACAGCGATGATCTTGCCGCAATGGCACATTTGTAGAATTTTTGTTCCATGGATTTTCTCCTCCTTATTCTTCCAAAACACGACTGCCGTTTTCCGACAATCTTTTCTGACAACTCCATGATACCATAAAAATCCCGGGAAAGAAAGAGGATAATGTGATATAATAGGTAACAAATAATAATTCTCTAACTGAATATTTGTTTGACTACAGAAAGGAGGCCCCCATGGGATTCTTCACGAAAAAGATTACTGTTTTCAAGGAAAAAGGCTGCAAAGCCCGCTGGCAGGCAGCCAGGGATGCCCTGAAAACCGCCGGCATCCCCTATTCCTCCACTTCGCTCCCCAGCGAAGCCCCCACCTGCGGCTGCGGCGCCAAACTGGATATCCGGGATTTCGGACCCCGGGGAAAAATCGACCGGGATATGTACTACATCGACGTGGCGGAAAAAGAAGCGGGCCGGGCCCGGGAAGTGCTGGCTTCCCTTGACGGAAACACCACCCCATGATAAAATACAATGTACACACTATACCCGGGGATGTACCGGTTTCGACGGGGTAGATGGTGTGCGATAAGCGAGCTGGGATCCCGCCAACCCCATAAAACGGTGGAAACGCGTTATAAACGCAGACGATTCTTACGCTTTAGCAGCTTAAATTGCTAACGTCTTTCCTCTTCATTCCTGCTGAAGAAGAATAGACGACACTTGCAGGATACCTGCCTGCCAATTCTCGGAGGCTGACAGGGAAACTCATCGAGATAGCACGTTCCTTGGCCCGTCTGCAGGCAAAGGGGCTGCGAAACAAAATATGCAGTCTGCGCTCGGAGAAGTTCGCATGGCAATGCTTTCGGACAGGGGTTCGACTCCCCTCATCTCCACCAACGCTTATTACGGGAACGGGTTAGCGTCACATACTGTTAAAAACCTTGATACCATGCGGGGTTTGGGTTTTTTAAAACAGTCTGGACGTTTCACACCGTTCCTTTTTTCATGCCTGTTTTGCCAACTTTTTGCCAACTTTTCAAAAATCAGCAGGGCAAAATTTGCCAACTTTTCCAAAGTCTGGAAAGCCGCGTCCCATCTGGGGTTGCGGCCTCCATTGGTGCGGCCCCTACGGCGCTGGGAGCAAAGTTCTGTGCTGTTTGCGGGCCGCCCGGCGTGCGGCCCTACGGACCCGCAATGGGGCTGTCGGGACCGGCCGTCCCGCTCTGCACTCTCCACCATTTTCCCATAAAAAAAGGGCTGTGAAAAAATGATCTCTCATTTTTCACAGCTCCTTTTTTCTTACATCCCCTGCTGCCGGATGAAGGCCCGGATGGGGCCGAATCCTACGATTTTGTTCAGGGTGTCTCCCTGGTTGACCAGCAGTGGGTGCGCTTTGCACCTGGTATTTCTCCGCCAGTTCCGGATGCTCTTCGGCGAAGATTTCCGTAAAGGCGGCGCCGTGTTTTTCCAGTTCTCTAACGGCCATTTTGCAGTTGGGGCAGGTATGGGTCCCGAACAGGATCCATCCTTTGTCCCCTCCGGTGCTGGCCACCTGTCTGGCTTCGGTGGGAGCGGTCTTCACGGAGGGTTTCCGGAACACCGGCCGTTCAGCCGGCGCTTCTTCTTTCTTCAGATGGGACTGGCCCAGGTCGTAGACTTTCCGGTCCTTGAATTCCTGGATCTTCCCGTCGTTCCAGTTCTGGACCGGCCGGTAATAGCCGGTGATCCGGCTGTAGACTTCGGTCTTTTTGCCGCAGTAGGGCAGGTGTACTGTTCCCCGCTCAGGTACCCGTGTTCCCGGCAGATGCTGTAGGTGGGAGACAGGGTGAAGTACGGCAGCTTGTAGTTGCTGGCAATCTTCCGTACCAGCCGGCGGCAGAGTTCCAGTCCGGCAGCTTTTCGCCCAGGAAGGCATGGAATACGGTGCCGGAGGTGTACAGGGTCTGAAGATCGTCTTCCATATCCAGGGCGGTGAACAGGTCTTCGGTATACCCCACCGGCAGATGGGAGGAGTTGGTGTAGTACGGGGTACCATGTTCATTAGCGGTGATGATGTCCGGATACTGTTCCTTGTCGTGCTTGGCCAGCCGGTAGGTAGTGGATTCCGCCGGGGTGGCTTCCAGGTTGTACAGGTCTCCGTACTGTTCCTGGTAATCCTTCAGCGTTCCCGCATGTGGGTCAGCACTTCTTTGGTGGAAGGCCAGGGTTTCCGGGTGGGTCAGGTCTTTCCGGAGCCAGTTGGCGTTGAGCCCCACTTCGTTCATGCCAATGAGCCGAGTGGTGACTGAATGGTTACTTGAACGGTGAGCCAGGTCACCGCTTGGTATAGGGATAGACCCCGCATCCAGCAGCTTGGTGATTACGGTCCGCTTGGTTTTCAGGCTCCGGGCGGCAATGTCCATCATATGGTCCAGACGGTCATAGAAGTCCTTTTTATCCCTGCCAGGTAGGCAATCCGGGGCATGTTGATGGTGACCACCCCCACGGACCCGGTGGATTCCCCGGACCCGAAGAAGCCCCGGATTTTTCCGCAGTTCCCGGAGATCCAGACGCAGCCGGCAGCACATGCTCCGAACGTCACTGGGTTTCATGTCGGAATTGATGTAGTTGGAGAAATACGGGGTACCGTATTTGGCGGTCATTTCAAAGAGCAGCCGGTTGTTTTCCGTTTCGCTCCAGTCGAAATCCTTCGTAATGGAATAGGTGGGAATGGGATACTGAAAGCCTCTCCCGTTGGCGTCCCCTTCGATCATGTTTTCGATGAAGGCCTTGTTCACCATGTCCATTTCTTTTTTGCAGTCCCCATAGGTGAAGTCCTGCTCCTTGCCCCCCACAATGGCGGGCACGTCCTTCAAATCGTCCGGGCAGGTCCAGTCCAGGGTGATGTTGGAGAAAGGCGCCTGGGTGCCCCACCGGCTGGGGGTATTCACCCCGTAGATGAAGGACTGGACGCACTGTTTCACTTCCTTGTAGCTCAGGTTGTCCTTTTTCACAAAGGGTGCCAGATAGGTATCAAAGGAAGAGAAAGCCTGGGCCCCGGCCCATTCGTTCTGCATGATGCCCAGGAAGTTCACCATCTGGTTGCACAGGGTGGACAGGTGGCTGGCGGGGGAAGAAGTGATTTTCCCGGGAATGCCCCCCAGCCCTTCCTGGATCAGTTGTTTCAGGCTCCAGCCGGCACAGTAGCCGGTGAGCATGCTCAGATCATGGATGTGCATGGCGGCGCTTTTGTGGCATCGGCACTTCCTTGTCATAGATTTCGTTCAGCCAGTAGTTGGCGGTGATGGCCCCGCTGTTGGACAGGATCAGGCCCCTACGGAATAGGTGACGGTGGAGTTTTCCTTTACCCGCCAGTCATTCACATGGAGGTAGTTGTCCACCAGGTCCTTGTAGTTCAGCAGGAGGAATTCACGTTCCGGATCTGTTCCCGCTGTTTCCGGTACAGGATATAGGCTTTTGCCACATCGGCATAGCCGGAATCGGACAGGACTTTTTCCACACTGTCCTGGATGCTTTCCACACTGATGCGGTCGTCTTTGATTTTGGGATCGAAGTCAGCAGTCACCTGCAGAGCCAGCATGTTGATGATGCTGGGATGATAGTTTTTATGAAGTGCTTCGAATGCTTTGGTAATGGCGCTGCTGATCTTGGTCACGTCAAAATCAACGATCTGGCCATCGCGTTTTACCACGGAATACATGGCTCCATTCCCTCTTTCTCTCAAAATTGTTGCTCCAAAAGGCTCTTTCATTGTAGTCCGGAAACCGATGAATGTCAATATCTAGTGGTTCTATACAACGTTGTATACCAAATATAGTGTTATACACCCCGTAACCGGACAGTGTCCGCTATGGCTCCAGCAAGGCCCCATACTGTTCCAGGGCTTTTTTATCCGGAGCCGTGAACCCGGCAAAGGGAACGGTATCCCGGTCTTTGAAAGCCTGGAGATAAAAGGCCGGGATCTTTTTCCCGTTTTTCCCAGTGAGCGGCAGCAGATAATCCCGGATTTGTTCGAACGACTGTTTGCTGTGAAGCTGTTCCACAACGGTTGTACGAAGCTCAAAGGGAACTGTCCCTGAAAGGAGCGCTTCCAGGCTCCGGGTAACGGCGGCCAGGGGTGACTCCTCCACCCCGGCGGTAAGGGCATAGTGGTCCGGATCGTTTTTCCAGTCCATGGCCACGTAATCCACCAGACGGGCGTCCAGGATCTTTTCCAGCCGGGCCGGGAAGCAGCCGTTGGTATCCAGTTTCACCAGCAGGCCCTTTTCCTTCAGCCGGGCCAGGAAGGGAACCAGATCGGACTGGAGACAGGGTTCTCCTCCGCTGATCACCACTCCATCCAGGATGCCCTTCCGGACGTCCAGATAGGCCATCACTTCCTCCATATCCTGGGAGGGCATTTCGCTTCAAGGAGCTCGCTGTTGTGGCAGTAGGGGCACCGGAGATTGCATCCCCCGGTAAACAGGGTACAGGCCACTTTCCCCGGATAATCCACCAGGGATACTTTCTGCCAGCCGGCAATGTGCATGTTTCTCCCTCCCCTCCTGACAAATCGGTATCATTATATCACGGCTGAAAAAATATAAAAGACTTGACAAAAACGTGTGTTCATGGAACACAAGGCGGGATGCGGGTTTGGGAAATTTTCTCAGATATGCGAAAAGAGGACCCTCTGGAGCAGGATCCTCTTTGTGTGATTGGATATTCTGTTGACTATCCTTGCGCTTACAGCCCCATGGCCATTTGCATGGTATGTGCAATGTCCAGGAACTTACTGATGATGATGGCGTTGGTGATGTTGCTCAGGAACCCACCGATAACCGGTACCACGAAGAAGGCCAGTTTGGAGTAACGGTACTTCTTGCACACGGCCGTCATGGTTACCATGGATACGGGCACGGCACCCATGCCGAACCCGGTATGACCAACGGCGATGACTGCTGCATCGTAGTTCTTGCCCATTCCGAAGAAATCCACGAAATAGGAGTAGAAGATGATGAAAATGGCCTGGGCCATGCAGAGGATGAACAGCTGGAGGCCCATGCCGGCCAGGTCCACAGTTTCATGGAAATGATGGACATGGACACGAACAGACCCAGGGAGAAGTCCCCAACGGTATCGATGCCTTCATACAGGGCCGTATGATCTGCGCCCTTCCTGGCGTCGAAGAACAGACGGATCAGGATGCCGGCAAACATGCAGCATACGTGGATCGGGAAGGAGATGTGCAGGGCTTTCAGCACGGTGAACACGGCACCGCCAACCCCCAGGGCGAAGCACATCAGTACATGGCCTGGACCACATCCCCTTTGTGCATCAGGTTGCCCATGGTGGACTTCCCGGATTCTTCTTCCATTTCACCCTTCCCATCCAGAGCAGGATCTTCCAGGTGATGTCTCCGGACGATGAACCGGCCAAAAGGCCCGCCGATGATGCGCCGGAGATCAGACCAAAGGTGGCTGCAGCGATGGCGGCTTCCATGGCATTGCTCTGGCCGAACTGTACGGCGATGGGAGCAAAGGCTGCGGCGTTGCCGTGGCCCCCGGTCATGGGAATGGAACCGGTCATCATGGACAGCAGAGGCGGAACCTTCAGTACAGAGCCAGGCCCAGGGCGATACCGTTCTGAAGAGCGGCCAGGACGCAGCGGAAATGCAGAACAGCACCACGTATTTGCCGCCGGTTTTCAGCAGGCTCAGGCTGGCTGCCGCACCGCTGGCGGCAAAGAAGATGCAGTAGAACAGGCTGTTGGCTACCTTGTAATCAAATTGCAGTTCGCAGATGCCCGCGTTGTAAAGCAATAAACTGATAATGGCAAAAATCGTACCGCCGACAACTGCACCAGGCAGGCAGTACTTCTTCAGGAACGGGAATTTGGCTCTCAGCCAGTCACCGAACCAGATGGAAAGTACACCCAATGCCAATGTGTGGAACATGGATAATTTAATAATCATCCTCTCCATTTTTGAAACCCCCTCTAAATAAAAAATAATGAAACCATGCAGCGCGTCAGCCGGCTCCAGCCCGGCTGACCTTCGTTACTGGAACATTATAGCACAATAAAGTCACAAATTCAAGGGAATAGTCTGAATATTAATAACTATAACCGTTATCTTATTTGTTACACAATGAAGATTGTGCATATACAGAATACATTGCCCTGCAGGATGGTATAAATAAGGCATCCTATATGGCAGATCGTGGACATTGTAACGATTCATAAAAAAAGGGGGGTGTTGCACAGGACGTGCAACACCCCCCCTTTTTTCCCCCTTACACCACCGGGTCGATCATGCCCCGGCTGCGCATTTCCTGGGCCTCCTGGCGCAGGCGTTCGATCCGCTTTTCGGTGGGCGGATGGGTACTGAAAATGGCCTGGGCATCTTTGGCAGAGAACGGAGAAATGATGAACATATGGGCCGTGGCTTCCGTGGCCCGGGGCATGGTCCGGGTACGGGCATACCCTTCGATCTTTCCAGGGCGTCTGCCAGGCATCCGTCCCCGCTGAGCTGGCCCCCGGTGAAATCGGCCATGTATTCCCGGGTACGGGAAATGGCCAGCTGGATCACCGCCGCGGCCAAAGGCGTCAGCACCAGCATCAGGATCCCGGCCAACGGATTGTTCCGCCGGTCATCCCGGTCCCCGCCGAACCAGAAGGCGAACCGGGCCATGACGGAAATGATCCCGGCCATGCCGGCGGCAATGGTGCTGATCAGGATATCGTTGTGCTTCACATGGCTCATTTCGTGGCCCAGCACCCCGGCCACTTCCCGGGGCGTGAGCATCTCCATGAGGCCGGTGGTGACACAGACCGCCGCATGTTCCGGATTCCGTCCGGTGGCAAAGGCATTGGGCAGCGCCGTATCCACCACATACACCCGGGGCATGGGCAGCTGGGCCCGCCGGGCCAGGCTCTGCACAATGCCGTACAGCTGAGGAGCGCTCCCGGCGTCCACCGGCCGTGCATCGTACTGGGCAATGACCAGTTTGTCACTGTACCAGTACAGCAATACATTGGAAATCAGAGAAAAGGCCAGCATCACGGTCATACCGCTGCTGCCTCCGATATAGTCCCCGATGACCAGCAGAAGTGCCGTCATCAGGCCCATCAACAGTGTGGTTTTCAGCATAATCATTCACCTCCCTAGGCTCTGGGATGGGTTTTGTCAAAGACTTTTCTTCAGCCGGTTGTTGGTGAGATGGGTATAGATCTGGGTGGTGGAAATGTCCGCATGGCCCAGCAGTTCCTGGACCGTCCGGAGATCCGCCCCGTTGTCCAGCATGTGGGTGGCAAAGGAATGGCGCAGGATATGAGGCGTAAGCGGTTTCTGGAGCCCCGCCTTCACCCCGTAGGCACGGATGATCTGCCAGAACCGCTGCCGGGTCATGCCGGTACCCCGGATGGTCAGAAACAGGCTGTCGTCATCCTTCCCGTTCTTCACGAACAGGGGCCGCACCTGGGCCAGGTACTTCTTCAGATACTGGATGGCATACTGGCCCAGCGGGATCAGCCGTTCCTTGGCCCCTTTGCCGTAAGCGATCACATACCGGGTCTCCAGGTTCACGCTGGCCCGTTTCAGGCTCAGCAGTTCCGATACCCGCATGCCGGTGGCGTACATCACTTCCAGCATGGTCCGGTCCCGGAACCCTTCCGGCTGGGTCAGGTCGGGAGCGGAAAACAGCTGTTTCACTTCCTCCAGGCTCATGACCTTGGGCAGCACCACTCCCCGGGTGCCGGCTTCCACCACTTCGGAGGGATCTTCCTCCAGGAAGCTTCCGCCGTCATGAACCGGAAGAAGGCCTTGAGGGCCGCCAGCTTCCGGGAAGCAGAGGTGGGGGCATACTGGTGCACCTTCAGCATCCGCATGTATGCCAGGATGTCTTCCCGTTTCACATCCTCCAGGGGCTTTTTGATCCAGCCGGCAAACAGACGGAGATCCCGGCCATAGGACTCCCGGGTGTTATAGGCCAGCCCAAGTTCCACCGTCAGATATTCCAAAAACAGATTGATTTCTTTTTCCAGCTTATTTCGCAGTGACACCCTGATCATTCCCTTTTTTCAGCACTAGAATTGCCTCGTTTTCCAAGGGAGCGATGGTGGAGATGGCATGTTTGTAGATCAGCTGCTGCTTTCCGTCACATTCCATGATGACGGTGAAGTTGTCGAAGCCCCAGACCCGTCCCCGGACCTGGAAGCCGTTGAGGAGATACACCACAATGGTCTTTTTTTCGCTGCGTACTCTGTTCAGGAAACTGTCCTGCAGATTCAGAGGTTTGTTGATTCCTGTTGTCATCGTATTTCCTTCTCTCTGTTGGGATTTTGGTACGGAGTCTGCCTTGCAGCATCCGCCTTGAGCCTCAGTGGCCGGATGGGCCGCTTCATGCCTCAGGAGTCCTGTTGCGGGATAAACTTTTTTTCAGCCAGGGAATCCAGCATGGCCGCGACGCACTTCCGGTAGTCCGGAGGATCGTCCATCTGGAACCACTGGATATAGGGCATCTTCTTGTACCAGGTGATCTGCCGTTTGGCAAAGTTCCGGGTCGCCTGCTTCAGTTTGGCGATGGCTTCTTCCTTTGTCCACTCACCATGGAAATACTGCAGCACCTGCCGGTAGCCGATGCTCTTCATGGACTGGGCCGTTTCCGGCACCCCCATGGCAATCAGCTTCCGGGTCTCTGCAAAAAGGCCCTGTTCCACCATCAGATCAACCCGCCGGTTGATCCGCTCATACAAAGAATCTCGAGGCATTGTCAAACCGAAAACGACCGCGTGGTAGGGACTTTCCGCAGCCTTGGCCGCAGACACGGATTCCCCGCCCCGGATGGTTTCGATTGCCCTTATTATACGCCTTCTGTCGTTAATCTTCAATTCACCGGCCTTCACCGGATCCAGGGCCGCCAGTCTGTCATGGAGGGCCTGGTTCCCTTCCCGGTCGGCGAACTCTTCCAGCTGCCGGCGCAGGGCTGCGGATTCGTCCACGTGGGAAAAATCATAGGCTTCCAGCAGGGCTTTCACATACAGGCCGGTTCCCCCCACCAGGATGGGGATCTTCCCCCGGCTGTTGATTTCCCGGATCAGCCGGTCCGCCTGCTGCTGGAAATCCACCACGGAAAATTTGGCGTCCGGCTCCAGGATATCCACCAGATGATGGGGCACCAGGGCCAGTTCCTCCGCCGTAGGTTGGCAGTGGCAATATCCATGTGGCGGAACACCAGCATGGAATCTCCGGAGATGATCTCCCCGCCCAGCTTCCGGGCCAGGGCGATGCCGCAGTGGCTTTTGCCGGTGGCAGTGGGACCGATGATGGCGATGACTCTGGGTTTCTCTTCCCTCACTGGTCTCCCTCCTCCCGCCGGATGATGCCGTACCGGAGCTTGCTGTATTTGCCTCCCTGGATTTCCCGGCCCCCAGGCTCCGGAGCAGGTCTTCGTCCCGTTCCTTCACCACCACCCGGGGCGCCAGGCGCAGGGCTTCCCGGATCATGGAAGGATCCAGGGGCTTGTGGTAGGAAGCCGGCCGCAGGGGCTGCATGCTGGCGGAATTCCCCACCGGTTTCCGGAACATGGGGTCGAAATAGACCACATCGAAGGAATCCGCCGGGAACGTGGGCAGCAGTTCTTCCGCTTTGCCCAGCCGGGGCTGGATCCGCCGGAGGCTGGCGGTAATGTCCGGGTCGTCGATGGCATACGTTTTGAGCCCCTGGGATACGGCCCAGTACAGCACCGGCGACGCTTCCAGGCCCACCACTTG
>ENA-OQIG01001269-OQIG01001269.1-human-gut-metagenome-genome-assembly--contig:-NODE-1269-length-11384-cov-4.301857_pt1 | contig 11384 bp, 11 predicted proteins | sample MGYA00242576_ERZ504741 | MGnify/ENA primary metagenome ERZ504741 (study PRJEB26092, sample SAMD00036436) | human gut metagenome | host: Homo sapiens | study: EMG produced TPA metagenomics assembly of... | reverse complement strand
CCATGCTTCTGTACAGATTCCTCTTGGCATTCCGGCGGCCATAAGATTGACGGAACCGTAGCGCCGTCGAGCAGTACAACATCCTGTGTCAGCTTCTGAAATTCTTCTCTAGTCATGGAAATTTCTCCTGTGTTTTCTATGAAGTCCTGAGTGGCTGCCATGAATCAGTCATGTCTGCATGGGTAAATTCGTGGATACCGGACAGGATGACTTTCATATACTGTGACATTATAGCACAGCTTTCAGGATAAATGGAGAAAATTAATAAATTTTTATTTCATATGATGCAGTAAAAATTTCATCCTTGTCCAGAGTGTTGATGTATTTCTTTTCCGGAAGCTCGCCCTTAAATCCAAAATCATCACAGCGTCCCATCCATGGTTCAAGACATACAAAAGGAGAACCCGGGACGGACCAGATGCCAAAGCTTGGAAATCCATGACAGATCAGTTCCACATAAGGAGTTCCGTCAGGGAAAGCGATGCCGGCCTTTTCAATCTGGTCATCAAAAATAAGGGCATCTTTGTCAAACATGTGAGCATCGATAAGGCAGGAACCATTCTCAAGCTCCAGTGTATAAGCTTTATCTGCGACCGCGGTACCTGATGACATGTCGATCAGCAGATAGGAGAGGGAATCCTGGCCGTCGAAAGTAAGATGATATTGCTCCTGGGAGCCAATTCCTCCGGCAGGTACATTGAATGCAGGATGGCCGCCAATTGTAAAATACATGGTTTCATCATTAAGGCTGATCACTTCCCAGCATACACTGACCTGGTTCTTTTCCAGAACATGCTTGATCTTCAGCTCAAAATCATATGGATAATTTTCTCTTGTGGCATCAGAAGATTTCAGCCTATGGGTGATGGAATCAGCAGTCATATCCACGCAGATAAATTCGCTGTCCCTGGCAAACCCATGCTGACTGGAGGGATATTCGACTCCATTAATACGATAGTGATCCTCAAAATGACGTCCCACATTAGGGAAAAGAACCGGTGCGTGGCGTTTCCAGTAAGCCGGATCTGCCTGCCAGATCACTTCTCTGTTATGTACCTTATCAAAAATGCTGCAAAGCTCAGCACCATGATCGTCTACAGATACTCTAAGATAGTCGTTTTCAATTGTATGGATCATAAATGAATCCTCCTTGATCGATAAATATTGTGTAACTGTTCAGCTGGCAGTATTCTGCAAATCACCGAAGGTGATTTGAAATGCATTTTGGTTCGTAACTGCGAAGGTACCGAATAGTCATGGACATTGATGTCCGGCAATTTTCAAAAAGGTTTTGATTGCTATAAGTTGATGCCGGAATCAATCTGTCTATAAGTATAACACATGGGCTGGATTAATTATAGTTATAAATATACAAAAATAGATCTGAAATGTCGTGGTAAATTGAAAAATACACTGATATAGTGACAAAATACAGAAATCATATGTGTAAAAACCACAATAAATGATTGACGAACAAAAAAATATTTGTTACAATTTACCTCAACGAGTCCTGCGGGACCAGAGCGTGTCTGAAAAATTGTGACGCACATCTTGCGTAAAGCATTTTTCAGACACACTCTAAGACATAATGAACAAAACGTGAAAACAAGGAGGTCATTGCTATGGCGAAAAAAAGAAATATCATTGTTGGACAATCAGGAGGACCTACTGCAGTAATCAATTCCAGTCTTGCCGGAGTTTATAAGAATGCCATTGAACGAGGATTTGACAAAGTATACGGAATGCTTCACGGCATTCAGGGACTGTTGGATGAACAGTATATTGATCTGTCAACACAGATTCATTCAGAACTGGATATCGAATTACTCAAGAGAACACCATCTGCATTTTTAGGTTCCTGTCGTTACAAGCTTCCTGAGATTCACGAAGATAAAGCAATTTATGAGAAAATTTTTGAGATCTTAAATAAACTGGATATCTATGCGTTTATCTACATTGGCGGAAATGATTCCATGGATACGATCAAGAAACTGTCTGATTATGCGATTCTCACAGGACAGACTCAGAAGTTCCTTGGTGTTCCGAAAACAATCGACAATGACCTGGCGCTGACAGACCATACACCCGGATTCGGAAGTGCTGCAAAATATATCGGCGCATCCACAAAAGAAGTGATCCGCGATGCACTGGGACTTACTTATAAGAAAAATATGATTACGATCATGGAGATCATGGGACGTAATGCCGGATGGCTTACAGGTGCCACAGCACTGGCAAAATCTGAGGACTGCGACGGACCGGATTTGATCTATCTGCCGGAAGTGCCTTTTGATGTTGAGAAATTCCTTGCAAAAGTAAAAGATCTTCTGAATAAAAAAGCATCTATTGTAATCGCAGTTTCCGAGGGAATCAAGCTGGCAGACGGAAGATATGTATGTGAGCTTGGAAGCGTGGGAGACTATGTGGATGCATTTGGACACAAACAGCTTCAGGGAACAGCCACTTATCTGGCAAACTTCCTGGCAGCGGAGTGCGGATGCAAGACAAGAGCTGTTGAACTTTCCACATTACAGAGAAGTGCTTCCCACATGGCATCCAGAGTGGATATTGATGAAGCATTCATGGTAGGTGGTGCTGCAGTTAAAGCTGCAGATGAAGGTGACACAGGTAAGATGGTTGTTATCGACCGTGTTTCCGATGATCCCTACATGGCAGCTACAGGTATCTACGATGTACACAGAATCGCAAATGAGGAGAAACTTGTTCCGAGAGAATGGATGAATAAAGATGCTACAAACGTAACTAAGGATTTTGTAGACTATATTAAACCTCTGATCCAGGGAGATTATCAGCCTATTATGGTAAATGGTATGCCGAGACATCTGGTACTGAACAATGAAAAAGGACAGAAAGAAATAATTGATAAAAATTATAAACGGGCAGCCGGCAGATCAACTTATCTGTTTTGCTTCCCGTTTTTTCCTGTTATAATGAGATGTGAGAGAAAATGTGGATAAAGACCAGAATAAAGGACTGAGAAAACCTTAACAATAATAAGAATAATAAAATAAATCACATTATGCAGAATGTATAAAAATTTTAGCTAATTTTAGCAGAATAACCTTGACGAAATGACACAAATTCTATAAAATAATTATGTGCGTATAAGAAACATATATTTACTTATGTGCGAAAGGTGTGGCTGTTCAGTTACTTCACAACAGAATGCTGAATAGTTACAAAAGAACAATAATTTAGGAGGAAAATGTAAAATGGCAAATGGGTTACATGTTTACAGAAGGTAACGCTAATATGAGAAACCTTCTGGGTGGTAAAGGTGCCAACCTTGCTGAAATGACAAACCTTGGTCTTCCTGTACCTCAGGGCTTCACAATCACAACAGAAGCTTGTACTCAGTACTATGAAGACGGAAGACAGATCAATGATGAGATCATGGCTCAGATCATGGAAGCAATCACCAAAATGGAAGGAGTTACCGGAAAGAAATTCGGTGACAAAGAAAATCCTCTGCTTGTTTCCGTTCGTTCTGGTGCGAGAGCTTCTATGCCAGGTATGATGGATACTATCCTGAACCTTGGTTTAAATGAAGACGTTGTTAACGTACTTGCTGAAAAATCCGGCAATGCTCGTTGGGCATGGGACTGCTACAGAAGATTCATCCAGATGTACTCTGATGTAGTTATGGAAGTCGGAAAGAAATATTTCGAAGAACTTATCGATGAGATGAAAGCTAAAAGAGGTGTTAAGCAGGATGTTGAACTTACTGCAGAAGACCTTCATGAATTAGCTGAACAGTTCAAAGCTGAATATAAAGCAAAAATCGGTGCTGATTTCCCAACTGATCCTAAGGAACAGTTAATGGTGCTATCAAAGCCGTATTCCGTTCCTGGGACAACCCACGTGCGAACGTATATCGTCGTGACAACGATATCCCGTATTCCTGGGGTACAGCTGTTAACGTACAGATGATGGCATTCGGTAACATGGGTGATGACTGTGGTACAGGTGTTGCCTTCACACGTGACCCTGCTACAGGAGCTAACGGTCTGTTTGGTGAATTCCTTACAAATGCTCAGGGTGAAGACGTTGTTGCCGGTGTTCGTACACCTATGCACATCTCCGAAATGGAACAGAAATTCCCGGAAGCATTCGTACAGTTCAAACAGGTTTGCGAAACACTTGAAAAACACTACAGAGACATGCAGGATATGGAGTTTACTGTAGAGCATGGTAAACTGTATATGCTTCAGACACGTAACGGTAAGAGAACAGCTCAGGCTGCTTTAAAGATCGCTTGTGACCTTGTTGATGAGGGAATGAGAACAGAAGAAGAAGCTGTAGCTATGATCGACCCACGTAACCTTGATACTCTTCTTCACCCACAGTTTGATGCTGCTGCTCTGAAAGCTGCTACACCAATGGGTAAAGGCCTTGGCGCTTCTCCTGGAGCTGCTTGCGGTAAGATCGTATTCACAGCTGATGACGCTGTTGAATGGGCTGAAAGAGGAGAAAAAGTCGTACTTGTACGTCTTGAGACATCTCCGGAAGACATCACAGGTATGAAATCTGCTCAGGGTATCCTGACAGTTCGTGGTGGTATGACATCTCACGCAGCAGTTGTTGCCCGTGGTATGGGTGAGTGCTGTGTATCCGGATGCGGTGATATCGCTATGGACGAAGAAAACAAGAAATTCACACTTGCTGGTAAAGAATTCCACGAAGGAGACTTCATCTCCATCGATGGTACAACCGGTAACATCTACGACGGAATCATCCCGACTGTAGACGCTACAATCGCTGGTGAGTTCGGACGCATCATGGCATGGGCTGACAAGTACAGAACAATGAAAGTTCGTACAAACGCAGATACTCCTGCAGATGCTAAGAAAGCTGTAGAGCTTGGTGCAGAAGGCATCGGTCTTTGCCGTACAGAGCATATGTTCTTCGGTGAGGGACGTATCGATGCATTCCGTGAAATGATCTGCTCCGAAACAGCAGAAGAAAGAGAGAAAGCACTTGAAAAAGTTCTTCCATATCAGCAGGATGACTTCAAAGGTCTCTTTGAAGCTCTGGAAGGTAACCCTGTTACTATCCGTTTCCTGGATCCGCCTCTTCATGAGTTCGTTCCTACAGATGAAGCTGACATCAAGAAACTTGCAGATGCTCAGGGCAAAACTGTAGAGCAGATCAAGACTATCATCGCTTCTCTTCATGAGTTCAACCCGATGATGGGACATCGTGGATGCCGTCTTGCTGTTACTTATCCTGAAATCGCTAAGATGCAGACAACAGCAGTTATCCGCGCAGCAATCGAAGTTAAGAAAGCTCATCCGGACTGGACAATCAAACCGGAAATCATGATCCCACTTGTTGGCGATGTAAAAGAGCTTAAATATGTTAAGAAATTCGTAGTTGAGACAGCTGATGCTGAGATCAAAGCCGCTGGTTCTGACCTTCAGTATGAAGTTGGTACAATGATCGAGATCCCGAGAGCAGCTCTTACAGCTGATGAGATCGCTAAAGAAGCAGACTTCTTCTGCTTCGGTACAAACGACCTTACTCAGATGACATACGGCTTCTCCCGTGATGATGCAGGTAAATTCCTCAACGCATACTATGACGCTAAGATCTTCGAGAACGATCCATTTGCAAAACTGGATCAGGTTGGCGTTGGCAAGCTGATGAAGATGGCTATCGAACTCGGCAAACCGGTTAACCCGAACCTTCACGTAGGTATCTGCGGCGAGCATGGTGGAGATCCGTCTTCTGTAGAATTCTGCCACAAGATCGGTCTTAACTATGTATCCTGCTCACCATTCCGTGTACCGATCGCTCGTCTTGCAGCAGCACAGGCAGCTATCGCTGAGAAGAATGCATAATTAACATATTGTTAAGGGGCAAAGCGAAATATCCTCTAAAGAGGTAAAATAGCCAACCAGCCTAAAGTGTCCAAACGTAAAATTTGACCTTGGAGAATTGTAGAAATACAGTTCTTCAGGGTCTTTTTTGTTATATTACACAGCGGTATTCTTTTGTTTAAGGTTTACGTATCTGTAGTTGTAACCATCCTGCATGCGGCAGATACACACAGGTGGGAATCAGAAGAAATATACAGTTTCCTGATCTGTGTGGTGGCTCCGGTAGATAAAGATTACAATGCCGGAACTCCAAAATGCGGCTTTATTTTCCCTGCCTTTGAAGACCGTTCCGCAGAACCTGGAAAAATAGATGTATTCTTTGAAATACCGGAGCATCTGGACGAAGGATTTCTGAAAAGTCTGATTGTATATCAAAAGATTTGAAAAAACGTGGCATGAAGTTCGTGGGAACAACGGTTATCTATGCTATTTACAGGCAGTAGGAGTTCTATGTTCTCATGAGCAGGGCTGCTTTTTGGCAAATCAGGAAGCTGAGCATTATAATAGTTATTCATAAGACTGTTATTTCCTGATTTTTATCCATCCTGCATGAAGCAGATATACGCCTGCCGGAATCAGGGAAAGCATGTGTATATTTGTGCAGCTGCCTGTTTCTGCATATATCGGCAGAATGAGTGTATGAAATGCAAGATAAAGGTATGCGCCTGCAGCAATGAGATTACACAGAAAAAAAACTCCAGCCGAAGATACCGGAAATAGAAGCTGTAAGAATGATGATCAGCGTCAGGGTATCAGGAACAAAGGGAAGATGAATAAAATCAAATTCAGGTTTCAGGGAGAGAAATGCGAGCACTGCGTAAAGAAAAAGTACTGCATTTAATAAACTCATGATTTTAAACGGTAAACTGTAAAAGGGTGTAACAGGGCAGTCAGGCCATAGTTCAACATCCAGTTTCTGTGCAAGCTGGGTTGCTGACTTTGTAAAGGTTATATTTGTCATTACAACAGCTTTATCGCAGTCGTAGAAGTTTGCACCTGCATAGGCTTCCTGAACAGCTTTATTTCCAACGGGATGGGTGTAATATTTACATTGTATCCCGTATTTTTTTCGATGTTTGAAAGCAATGATATCGATTCCCTGGTCTCCGGAGCTTTGGGTTACTTTTATTTTAGAAAAATGCTTTCGCTTTAGTATCTTTGCACATTGATATTCAAATTCATATCCATCCATGTGTTGAGTCTCCTGTATTATATAAAATTGTATAGCAGTCCTCGTAAATGATACATTTAAGAGGATTGCTATAGATGTAGTGCATATTTGCAATATATTATATCTGCAACATACCATTTATAGAAATTCAGGAAAATACTGTAAGTAATGAAATGGCTGGTGTTACGGTATTTTCCTGAATTACGATAACAGTCTGCAGCAAAATAAGAATACCATGTTTGATGATAAAGAACAAGTGTTTTGCAAAGAAAAGAAGAATGGGTTATTGTTTACTGGCTGGTTTACTGGTTGCGTTACTGAGACGTTACCGAGAATGGAATAAACAGTAACGAGAATGGTTACTCTTTGCGGGAATTGTGTTATAATAGTCTTTGATTTATTGCTGCTGAAAAAAGTGGACAGTTTATAGCGAGCCTATTAAATGCACTATTTACGAGGATTGCTATAGTAATTATACAAAACCGTAAGAGGGGGATGAACATTTGAAAAATTTTGAAGAAATTATGTCGGAACGAAAAAACCGTATAGAAGCCAGAAAGGACGAGCTGATCCGCAGGAGTCTGCTGTCTGAAGAATTTCTGGAAATGATCCAGAAAAATAAAAGGCCCTTTGATCTGCTGATGTCTTACTATCAGTGTGCTGTCATGGAGATTGAGACAAAATTCAGAGTGCTGAATCAGGAGTATTCCCTGGAATATGATAAAAATCCTATCGAAGGTATTAAAACCAGAATTAAATCTTATGACAGTATTGTGCGGAAAATACGCAGAAAAAATATTCCCATGTCTTTAACTGCTATAGAAGAAAATATCAAGGATATCGCAGGTGTCCGGGTAATCTGTTCTTTTCCGGAGGATATCTATGAGCTGGCAGACAGCTTTCTGCGTCAGGATGATATTGTACTGATCGAGAAAAAAGATTATATAAAAAATCCAAAACCCAGTGGTTACAGAAGCCTGCATCTGATCGTGCAGGTGCCTATCTTTCTGCAGAAAAACAAAAAAATGGTAAATGTGGAAGTCCAGTTTCGAACTATTGCCATGGATTTCTGGGCAAGTCTGGAACATAAGCTTCGCTATAAAAAAGATATCCCGGCAGATCAGGCACAGCAATTGCAGGAGGAGCTTCTGGCGTGTGCCACCCAGAGTGCTCAGTTGGATAACCGGATGCAGGAAATTCGTAATCAACTGGTCAGCAGAGCTGATAAGGGGAATCAATCCTGAGAAAGTTCCTTATTTCAGGAACTTCCTCAATAATTTTTCATAAATTTTTCTATATGGCTGGTATCTCATTGGCAGATCCAGCCATGTTTTTTTGTCTACAATACTCTTATAGTGGGAGAAGGTATGAAAACCGTCTTTGCCATGGTAGGAACCCATTCCGCTTTCACCAAAGCCGCCAAATCCCATCTCACTGGTTGCCAGGTGGATGATGGTGTCATTGACACATCCGCCTCCGAATCCACAGTGGGAAGTAACTTTTTCCGCAGCTTCTTTGTCGGAGGTGAAGATATATAGTGCCAGAGGATGTGCCATGGAGTTGACCTTTTCGATGGCCTCATCCAGGGAATCATAGGTCAGCACAGGAAGCACAGGACCGAAGATTTCCTCCTGCATTACTGCATCCCCGAAGGTTACATTATCCATAACAGTAGGAGCGATCTGAAGAGCTACCGGATTGTTGTCACCGCCGCAGACTACCTTGCTGGGATCGATCAGATTGCAGATACGAGTAAAGTGCTTTTCATTAATAATTTTCCCATAATTCTTATTATTCAGAGGTGTGGAACCAAACTGTTTCCTGATCTGTTTCTGGATCTGTCGGATCAGTTCATCCTTGATTTCTCTGTCGCAGTAAATATAATCAGGTGCTACACAGGTCTGACCACAGTTGAGATATTTTCCAAATACAATTCTTCTGGCTGCAAGTTTCAGGTTTGCACTTTTCTCTACAATGCAGGGGCTTTTACCGCCCAGCTCCAGGGTAACCGGGGTCAGATGTACAGATGCTTTTGCCATTACTTCCCTGCCAACATGCTGGCTTCCTGTAAAGAAAATATAGTCAAAATGTTCATTGAGAAGAGTGTTATTTTCCGCACGTCCGCCGTTTACCACAGCCACATACCGGGGATCAAAACATTCGGTGATAATGGTTTCAATCACCCGGCTGGTGTGAGGAGAGTAGGCACTTGGTTTCAGTACAACTGTATTTCCGGCTGCAATCGCATCGATCAGCGGATCAATGGTGAGCAGGAAAGGATAATTCCATGGGCTCATAACCAGGACAACACCATAAGGAGATGGCTTCTTATAGCTTCTGGAAGCGAACTGGGCAAGGGGAGTCAGTACTGTTTTTTCTTTTGCATAGGAAGGTGTATGGCGGATCATGTAGCTGAGTTCTGAGAGCACAAGTCCCACTTCACACATATAGGATTCAAAGTTACTTTTTCCAAGGTCACGTTTCAGTGCTTCATTGATCAGTGGTTCATATTTCTGAATACAGGTCTTTAATTTTTTTAAGGCATCCAGCCTTTTTTCTACCGGTAAAGTGGCACCTGTGTAAAAATAGCTGCGTTGTTTCTGAACGATTTCTTTAATTTCTGTTTCTGTCATAATACATTATTTCCTTATATAATATAGATATCAGGTAACTATTGAGAGTCTGCAGGTTCCTGTATTTTGATATTTTTATAAAAAACGCTTTGCAGGATAGAAGAATATTAACAGTTACTTCTCAGCTTCTGAGGTATTTTCCTTGGAAGTCAGAGACATCAGCATGTAATAAAATTTCTCCAGTTCGGAGGCATCCATAAGCTTCGGCACAGGATACAGAGGATTGGCCTCTTTATCTGCATAATGGGCAAGCTTGGGGATATCTGTTTCCTGAATTTCTTTTGCAATATTTACGATTCCAAATCGCTCTTTCATCTCTTCAATTGACCGGATAAAAAGCTCTGCTGCTTCATGGTCCGGCGTTTTTTTGTCTGCAAGTCCTGCTGCAATGGCAAGTCTGTGGAGCTTTTTGTCAATGCAGGAGCCATATTCCCGAAGTACCAGCGGTAGCAGAATGGCATTGGCAAGTCCATGGGGAACGTTGTACTGTCCGCCCAGGGAATGAGCCACTGCATGAACATATCCTACATAGGATTTGGTAAAAGCACAGCCTGCATAGAAGGAGGCGTGGAGCATATTTCGTCTTGCCTGAATATTATCGCCATGCTCATAGGCAATGTCTATATTTTCAAAAATCAGTTTTACCGCTTTTAATGCATCCCTGCGTGTATCAATGGTGGTGGAATTGCCGATGTATGCCTCCACTGCATGAGTCAGGGCATCCATACCTGTAGTTGCGGTGATAAATGGGGGCAGGCTTAAGGTAACCTTGGGATCCAGCACTGCATAGCGGGGAATCAGCGGGAAATCGTTGATCGCGTATTTGTATCTGGTGTCTGCATCTGTGATCACAGCGGCGAGAGTGGTCTCACTTCCTGTTCCGGCAGTGGTTGGAACTGCCATGAGAAGGGGAAGTTTCTTATGCACCTTCAGGATTCCTTTCATCTGGGCCAGAGACTGATTGGGTTTAACCGCACAGGCACCGACTGCCTTGCACAGTCCATGCTGGAACCGCCGCCAAAACCGATGATGCATCACAGCCCTCTTTATGGTAAAGCTCCAGGGCTTCGCGGACATTGACAGTAGTAGGGTTGGCAACTGTTTTATCATAAATGGTATAGGGGATGCCGGCCTCCTTTAAAGCTTTTTCCAATCTTCTGGTAAGTCCAAGCGTCATGATACCGCCATCTGTAATGATTAGAACATGGGTGCATTTGTGGCGCATGATGATTTCGGGAAGTTCTCTGACACTTCCTGCGATTTTGGGTTTTCTGTAAGGTAAAAAGGGAATTGCAATGTGAAAAGCCTTTTGGAAAGCCCTGCAATATATTTTTCTGAGAGTGTTCATGGATAATTCCTTTCTTGACGGCAGCCTGCTGTTTTTCAGACTGCCGGACAGCAGTTACTTCAGAAAAAAATATAACAAGGTAAAAAAGAAAAGTCAATATATTTTGATATTCAAAACTATAAGCAGGACAGGGCATATGAACAGTAATGGTGTACTCAATTCTAACAGATTTGTGGAAAAACTGGGTATTCAAATGTTGTTGCGAAATGTTGTAATTTATATATTACTGTTCACACACCACTATCCCGCGAGGTGTTTTGGCATGAATATGCCAAATCCCGAGACATACAAGCTAAAATTCCATTGCCGCAGCAATCTGGAATGAATTTTGG
>ENA-OQIG01001268-OQIG01001268.1-human-gut-metagenome-genome-assembly--contig:-NODE-1268-length-11389-cov-2.173149_pt1 | contig 11389 bp, 23 predicted proteins | sample MGYA00242576_ERZ504741 | MGnify/ENA primary metagenome ERZ504741 (study PRJEB26092, sample SAMD00036436) | human gut metagenome | host: Homo sapiens | study: EMG produced TPA metagenomics assembly of... | reverse complement strand
AACGTTCTGGCCCATATGGAAACGGGTGGCCGCGCTGACGGACGATGATGGAACCTGCGGTTACCAGCTGACCGTCATGGGCTTTGGTCCCCATGCGCTGTGCGTTGGAATCACGGCCGTTGTGGGTAGAACCGGACCCTTTCTTATGAGCGTGTAATTGAAGGATTAATTCGAACACGATGTTCACCTCCTGTGTTCCTTGATCATGAGATAATCCTGGGAATAGGTCTTCTGCAGATGGCGCAGGCCGCAGACCATGGTCTTCAGCACTGCATCCGTCTTTGCATCAGGCGCATCCACCAGTCTTACTGCCAGGCTGCCGTCTTCCTGGTCAATGGAGTAGTCCACCTTCCGGTGAAGGACTTCATTGAGGCCATTGGCGGCCACCTGGTATTCAGCGATACAGCGTAGCACACTTCGTCGAACCCTTCCGGATTGTACTCTGCATGCCCCGACACTCTGTACCGTCTGATTCTGCCATGTCTGTTGTAGTAGATATCTACGGCAATCATGGCTTAGGCTTCGATAGAAGTGATTTCAACCTGGGTGAACGGCTGACGATGACCCTGGCGTTTCCGATAGTTGGATTTTGCTCTGTATTTGAAAACAAAGATCTTATCGGCTTTGCCCTGTTTGGCAACCTTGGCGGTTACCTTGCGCCGGCTACGGTAGGAGCCCTACTTCACATCGCCATCGTTGACAACAGTCAGAACTTCGTCAAAAACGACTTCCTGGCCTTCTTCAACGTTCAGTTTTTCAACGTTCAGTACATCGCCTTCGCTGACGCGGTACTGTTTGCCACCTGTACGGATAATAGCGTACATATTCTGCACCTCCCTCATTTCAAGACTCGCCGAATACGGTAACTCCTTCCGGAGTTTTTGGGAAACCTCTCCGGGCGGTAGTGCCAAATTCACATTCAGCCTTGCCAGTATACTACGAAAAACGGAAAAAAGCAAGTTTTTTCCTTTCTTTCATGAGTTTTTCTCTGGACAATTCGCTGTTTTTTCTGTATTCCTCAACGGGGAAACATGCTATAATAATTAAATTGCAAACTGCAGAAAGGTCGTGAGAATCAAAGATGAAAGAAATGATCCGTCTGGTTGGAATCACCAAGGAATTCGAAGACAACCTGATCATCCCTACCCTGAACCTGACAATCTATGACGGGGAATTCGTGACCCTCTTAGGCCCTTCCGGCTGTGGGAAAACCACCATGCTGCGCATGATCGCCGGTCTGGAAACGCCTACGGCGGGCCATATTTTTTTGGATAATGAAGACGTGACCCATCTGGCCCCCTATAAGCGGAATGTGAACATGGTGTTCCAGCACTATGCCCTCTTCCCCCACATGACTGTGGAAGAGAATATCCGCTTCGGCCTGATGATGAAAAAGTGCCCCGGAAGGAACAGCAGAAACGGGTGGCCGAAGTGCTCCAGCTGACCCAGCTGGAAGAGCTCCGGTACCGGAAACCCCAGCAGATGAGCGGCGGGCAGCAGCAGCGGGTGGCCATAGCCCGGCCCTGGTGAACAATCCCAAGGTCCTGCTGCTGGACGAACCTCTGGGAGCCCTGGATTATAAACTGCGGAAGACCATGCAGCTGGAACTGAAGAACCTCCAGCAGCGGCTGGGCATTACCTTCATCTACGTGACCCACGACCAGGAAGAAGCCCTGACCATGAGCGACCGGGTCATCATCGTCAACGGCGGCCGCATCGAGCAGGACGATCCCCCGGCCCGGATCTACCAGTATCCCCGGAGCCGCTTTGCCGCCGGTTCATCGGGGAAAACAATTTCTTCCCCATCCCCGGGGATGACAGCCGGCTGATGGCCGTGCGGCCCCAGTTCATCAATGTCCGTTCCCTGGATGAAGTCCCGGCGGAAGAAAGCCGGCCCGTCCATACCGGAACCATCGAACAGATCCAGTTCTGCGGCACCCTGGACAAACTGTTCATCCGGCTGGACGCCACCCGGGAAACCATCACAGCCTACCAATATTATGATGAATACCGGAAGTGGGAAGTGGATGACCGGGTGGCCATCAGCTGGGATGCCAAAGACGGCGTCCAGGTGACGAAATGAAGCGGGGGAAGATGCGTGGTGTGCCGTCCGATGGTGGTGCTGGGGTGTTCTTTGCCCTGCCGCTCCTGATCGTGGTGGGCGTCTCCTTTGCCTCCCGCACCGCCTACGGCCAGGTGGTGTTCCATTGGACCCTGGAAAATTATGCCCGGTTCCTGGAACCCCTGTACCTGACCATTTTCGTGTCCACCCTGCCACGGCCCTGATCACCACCCTGTTCACCTTTGCCATGGGATATCCGGTGGCCTACACCATTGCCATGGTGCTTCCCAAGAAATGGCAGCAGGCCGGGATCATCCTGGTGATGATCCCCTTCTGGATCAATTTCCTGATCCGGTCCTATTCCTGGGTGATCATTCTCCGGGCCCAGGGCTGGTGAACACCTTCCTCCTCCACCTGGGAGTGATCCAGGTGCCCATGAGCCTTCTCTACAACAATTATGCGGTAATGCTGGGAATGGTGTATGCCCTGCTGCCCTTTATGGTGCTGCCCATCTACGTTTCCCTGGAACAGATGGACAAACGGCTGCTGGAAGCGGCCAGCGACCTGGGGGCCGCTCCCTTCACCGCTTTCCGGAAGATTACCCTTCCCCTTACCTGCCGGGAGTGGCCGCCGGCTCCATCCTGGTGTTCATCTCCTCCCTGGGAATGTTCGTGGTGCCGGACATCATGGGCGGTGCCAAAAGCGCCTTATGGGGAACGTGATCCAGAACCAGTTCCTGGCTGCCCGGGACTGGCCCTTCGGTTCCGCCCTGTCCATCATCCTGGCGCTGCTGTCCCTGGTGATGATCGTCCTGTACTACAAAGCCCTGGAAGCCCAGAAAGGAGGGAAATCCCATGCAGAAAAGCTGGCGTAACGCCACCCTCCTGGCTATTCCCTGGCCATCCTGGCCTTTTTGTACCTGCCTCTGCTGATCCTGTCCCTGTATTCATTCAACGATTCCCGGATCAATGCGGTCTGGACCGGGTTCACCCTGAAATGGTATGTATCCCTGCTCCAGAACGACCGGGTGCTGGAAGCCCTGGAAAACAGCCTGCTCATCGCCTCCATCACCACGGCGGTCACCACCGTCATGGGGACCCTGGCGGCTCTGGCTCTCCACCGGTACCAGTACAAATGCAAAATTCTCATCAACAGCCTGCTGTACCTGCCCATCCTGATCCCGGAAATCGTCATGGGCCTGTCCCTGCTGGTGCTGTTCTCCCAGACCGGCGTTCCCCTGGGAAAGACCACCCTGATCATCGCCCACATCACCTTCTGTATTTCCTTTGTGATCATCACCGTAGGTGCCCGGCTGGAAGGCTGCCGGCAGGATCTGGAAGAAGCCGCCAGCGATCTGTACGCCACCCCCTGGCAGGCCTTCCGGTATGTGACCTTCCCCATGATCCTGCCCGGGGTGGTGGCCGGAGCCTGATGGCTTTCACCCTGTCCATCGATGATTTTGTGATCAGCTTCTTTGTGGCCGGGCCCAATTCCACCACCCTGCCTCTGTACATCTACGCCATGGTCAAACGGGGGATCTCTCCCCAGATCAACGCCCTGTCCACCTGCATGATGCTGGTCACCGTCTCCCTGGTGGTGATTTCCCAGCTGCTGCAGAAAAAGGGCTACCATTCTTCCCGAAAGGACTGATGCTGTGTGAAAAAGTGTTTCTGGCTCCTGGCCCTCTGCCTGGTTTCCCTGCTCCTGGTCCTCACCGGCTGCGGCAGTGAAAAGAAACCGGCCGAAGACGGGAAACTGGTACTGAATATCTTCAGCTGGGCGGACAATTTCGACCCGGAGATGATCAAAGCCTTTGAAAAGAAGTACAACTGCAGAGTCAACTACGATGTGTTCGCCAACAATGAGGAACTGCTGGCCAAGATCCAGGCGGGAGGCGCCAGTACGATCTGATCCAGCCTTCCGATTACATGGTGTCCACCATGATCAAGCTGGGCATGCTGGAAAAGCTGGACAAGGATGCCCTCCCCAACACCCGGCACATGATGGATACCCTCCAGCACCCCCAGTTCGATCCCCGAGGAGAATATTCCGTGGTCTACACCTGGGGCATGACCGGGATCATCTACAACAAGAAATATGTAAAAACACCGCCCACCTCCTGGAACGATCTGTGGGACCCGGCCTACAAGGGCCGGGTGATCCTCCTGAACGACAGCCGGGAAGTGTTCGGCATGGCCCTGAAGAAAACGGCTGGTCCAACAACTCCACGGATCCGGACCAGCTGGCCAAAGCCTTCCAGGACCTGAAAGAACTGGCCCCCAGCGTGCTGGCCTACGATACGGACAGCCTGAAGCAGAAATTCATTGCGGAAGAAGGCTGGATCGGCACCATGTGGTCCGGAGACGCCTCCTTCAGCTACCGGGAAAACCCCAACCTGGGCTTCGTGATCCCCAAAGAGGGAACCTGGTGTGGGCGGATACCCTGGCCATTCCCAAGGGCGCCAAACACAAGGCCCTGGCGGAGAAATTCATCAACTTCCTGTTTGATCCGGAAGTCAGTGCCAAAAACTACGAAGCCATCGGCTACAATGATCCCAACAGCAATGCACGGAAATACCATTCCAAAGAATATCTGGAAGACCCCATGCTGAACACCGCCATCACCATCTGAAAGAGGGAGAATGGCTCCGGGACATCGGCGACGGCATTACCCTGTACGACAAGTACTGGACGGAACTGAAGACGATACGGTAAAAAAAGAGGGGGCTGCTGCATACGCAACAGCCCCTTGGTTTTTATTTTGCCTGGTTGTTCTTTACCTGTTTCACTTCCACGGGGATCAGGTTCAGACCCTGGAGTTCGGCTTTTTTGCCTTTTACGCTGAATACGAAGGTCATCTGCACATTGGGGGCTTTTTTGGCATCCCCGATGTAGATCAGACGGTCAGCATCCGCAAATTTGTCCAGACGGACCAGCTTCAGGTTGCTGATGCCCCCCAGCTGTTCCGTTTACGCCTTTTTTCATGTTGGCCAGAGCCGCTGCGTTGAAGTTCTTCTGGAGGGCCGGAGAGAAACCGGTGGACACTTCCGCCAGCTGGCCTTTACCCTGGATCAGGCTGATCACCTTGGTGGTGGTGGTTTCTTCCTGGGCCAGCAGGTCACTGGCCGGGCTGGCAAAGCCCAGGCTGGCCATGCCCAGAGACAGGACGGCCGTCAGTATCATGATGATTTTTTTCATATCTAATCCATCCTTTCCGTATATCAGATATTGTCTTTCTCGATCCGTTCCATGGCTTCTTTGGTGCCTTCATGGGTCCCGAAAGCGCTGAGCCGCAGGTACCCTTCGCCCATGGTACCGAACCGGCCCCGGGAGTCCCCACAATGGCCAGATCATTCAGCAGATGGTCGAAGTATTCCCAGCTGCCCATGCCGTTGGGGCATTTCACCCACACATAGGGAGAATACACACCGCCGTAGTATTTGTAGCCCTTCTTGTCGAAGGTTTCCATCATCATCCGGGCATTTTCCCGATAGTAGGCCAGCATGTCGCCGCATTCCTTTTCGCCCACGGGAGACATGGCGGCTTCCGCCCCTCTCTGGACAATGTAGTTCACCCCGTTGAACTTGGTGGTCTGCCGGCGGAGCCACATTTTGTTCAGGCTCATTTCGTTGCCTTCCGGAGATTTCCGGGTCAGCTGGAGAGGCACCACAGTATAGCCGCAGCGGGTACCGGTGAATCCTGCGGTCTTGGAGAAGGAGCAGAATTCGATGGCGCAGTCCTTGGCGCCGGGGATGGTATAGATGCTCCGGGGCATTTCCGGATTGGTGATGAAGGCTTCGTAAGCGGCATCATACAGGATGATGGCGTCATTTTTCAGGGCATAGTCCACCCAGGCCTTCAGCTGTTCCTTGTTGTAGGCTGCCCCGGTGGGGTTGTTGGGGGAACACAGATAGATGATGTCCGCCTTCACCGCAGGATCCGGCATGGGCAGGAAATCGTTTTCCGGGGTCCCGTTCATGTACAGGATCTTCCGGTCCCGCATCACATTGGTGTCCACATACACCGGGTAAACCGGATCCGGAACCAGGATCACATTGCTGTCATCGAACAGGTCGGTAATGTTCCCGCAGTCGCTTTTGGCCCCGTCGCTGACGAAGATTTCCTTGGTTTCCAGTTCCACCCCATGGCGGGCATAGTATTTGGCAATGGCTTCGTGAAGGAATTCATATCCCTGTTCCGGACCGTAACCCCGGAAGGTTTCCTTGTGGCCCATCTCCTGTACCGCCTTGGTCATGGCTTCCACAACGGAAGGAGCCAGGGGCAGCGTCACATCCCCGATACCCATTTTGATCAGTTTTTTGTCCGGATGGGCTTCCGTAAAAGCCTTGACCCGTGCAGCAATATCCGAAAACAGATAGCTTTCCTTTAATTTGGCAAAATTTCCATTCACTAAGGCCATATTGTACTCTCCTTTAATGCAAATCAATGTATTCCGATGGGGAACCTTTATTTATTGTAAAGTAGCCCTGAAGGAATGTCAATTATTTCAAACTTTCTTCCAAAAGTTCTTCCGGAAGTTCGATTTCCCCTTCATAAACCGTGGTGGCCGGTCCCTTCAGGGTCATGGCATCCCCTTCTCCCGTACGGACCTGGAGCATGCCGCCCTTGGCTTCCACCTTCAGGAATTCCCCCCGTTTCCCGGCTTTGCCCAGGGTCACGCAGGTATACCCCACAGCGCAGGCCCCGGTGCCGCAGGCCCAGGTTTCTCCGCTGCCCCGCTCCCAGACCCGGAACTTTACATGGTTTCATCCACGATCTGGACAAATTCCACATTGGTCCGTTCTGGAAATACCGGAGAGGTTTCAATGATCCGGCCCACAGCTTCCACCGGCGCCGTTTCCACGTCTTCCACAAAGGTGACAAAGTGGGGATTGCCCATGGAGACCGCCGTCCCCCGGACCGTGAATCCTTTCCCGTCCGGTCCGGCAAAAACCACCGGCTGGTCCACACAGGTTTCTTCCGGCCAGTCCATGGTACATCCGCTGTCCGGACAACCGCCTGTCCCATGTCCACTTCCGCCAGCACCACTTTTCCCTGTTCCACTGTCATATGGATGGTCTTGATGCCCCCCAGGGTTTCCAGGGTGATGGTGTCCTTCCGGGTCAGTCCCTTGTCATAGACATATTTGGCAATGCACCGGGATCCGTTCCCGCACATTTTCCCTTCCGAAGCATCCGCATTGAACATCCGCATCCGGAAGTCCGCCTTGTCCGACGGGCAGATGCAGATGAGTCCGTCAGACCCGATGCCAAAACGACGGCGGCTGACGAATTCAGAGATTTTTCCCGGATTGGGCAGCATCCGGTCCATACAGTCCACATAGACGTAATCGTTGCCGCAGCCATGCATTTTGGTGAATTTCATTTTCATGGAGTTTTCCCCCTTATCTTCTATTGAATTTTCATTATATCATGAAAGCCCCATGCCTGCACGGGTAGGGAGTTACCTGAAAGTGCCTTCTTTTATTTTTGCAGAAGTTATGGTAAGCTAACCAAAACAAAGGAGGCTGTATGACTATGATGAAGAAAAAATTACTCACCCTGCTCCGTGGGACTGCTGCTGTGCGGGATGCTGCCGGGTGTTGCTGGCGCGGCTCCCCATTTCAAGAACAACAAAGAACTGGCTGCCTATTTCTGGAACCAGATCTTCAATGAACACCATCCGGAAGTCATTGACCAACTGACGGACGATCACTATATCCAGCACAACCCTGGTTTCAACGACGGGAAACAGGCCTTTAAGGACGGGATCACCGGATTCCTGAAGGAATTCCCGGAAAGCACCGCAGAAATCAAGCACATGGGTGCAGATGGGGACCTGGTATTTATCCACAACCATATCAAACTGAACGCCCAGGACCGTGGCCAGGCGGCCGTGGACATTTTCCGGATCAAAAAGGGCAAAATCGTGGAACACTGGGATGTGATCCAGGATATCCCGGAAAAAGCAGAAAACAACAATACCATGTTTTAAAAAAGAGGGGCTGTTGCTCATGCAACAGCCCCCTCTTTTCATCCCAAACAGCGTTCCACCCACTGATTGATCTGCTCCATGACCTGGACAAGCTGTTTTCCTTCTGGCGAAAGACGGTATTCCACCATTCCGGAAGGAACATCCTGTTCTCTCCGCTCCACCAGATGGTTCCGCTCCAGAATCCGCAGGTTCTCCGTCAGGACCTTGGCGCTGATGCCTTCCAGGGTCCGCTGGAGTTCCCGGAAATGGCAGGGATGGGCCGCCAGGGCCAGCAGCAGGTCCGTCCGCCACTTCCCCTTCAGGACCGCCATGAAACAATCAAAGGGACAGTCATAGGCTTTTCCGTCAAAATGCACCATCCGCTCTTTCCCTCCTTTCCCAGACTCTTCCCTCTTCACTCTTCACTTTTCCCTACCGTCACCGTATCCACCAGGGTTCCGTCCGGCAGGAAGCACTGGATTTCCAGGGAATCTTCCTTCTTTTCCAGTACCAGATAATTGTCCGTTTCCGGCTGGGGAGCCACTGTGAGATCCAGGGGATGACGCTTCCAGAGGCCGGGGTACCGGACATCCCCGGCCACCCCGGTGATCACATAGGCAGGGCCCCGGTCCGCTCGCTGGAAGTCATAGATCCTTCCCCGGTTCCGGTAGGTATGGAGATGGGCGCTGAGCACCAGATCCACCCCATACTGGTCGAAGATGGGCATCCATTCCCGTCCTTCTTCCGAAAAACCTTCTGCCCGCTCCCGTCCCGGCCGGTTTCCGGTTGAACCCATACTGGAAGGGATCCTTGTGCATCAGGACAATGTTCCAGGTTTTCCGGTTCCGGGCCATGTCTTCCCGGAACCATTCCTGCTGATCTCGCATCAGATCAGGTTCCCACTCTTTCAGCTCCGTGTTTTGGGTGTTGAGCACCACAAAATGCACATCCCCTACGGTAAAGGAATAGAACTGATTCCTATATTTTTCCCGGCCATTATCCGGCAGGACAAAATGGTGGAGGTATCCTTCCGGCATCCGCACCTTCCAGTTGAGATTGTAGGTTTCATGGTTCCCCATAACAGGAGCCACAGGGATTTTCTCCGCCATGGGTTCCACGACCCCGAACCAGGCATTCCACTGATTGCTGTCTTCCCCGTTGTCCACCAGATCCCCCATGTTCACAAAGAAACTGGCATCCGGGTTCCGCTGCCAGGCCGGCTGGGCCGTAGCCTTCCAGGCGGAATAGTCCGCCGACTGGGAATCGGGAAAGACCAGGGCTTTGAACGTATTCCCGGCAAAAGCCTTCAGGGACATCCATGCTGTGGCCTTCTTTCCGTCCCGGATCCGATATCCATAGGTTTGTCCTGGTTCCAGGCCGCTGATCCGGGCCCGATAGATCCAGGTGTTCTTTCCCCCATCCGTGAATTTTTCCGCCTGCACCGGCACCGTTTCCCCGTTTTCTTTTCCTTCCATCCGGTATTCCAGTACCGGTTCCTTCACGCATAGTCCGACTGCCACATGATCACCCGGCTGTGGGCAGGATCCGCTGTCATCACCTGCCGGATGTTCCGGCTTCCACTTCATCCAGCAGATCATAATGGATGCTGCGCCCCGGGCCTGTTCCGCCTTGCCCATGGCCCAGGTACGGAACCAGGGGGAAAACCGCCAGGTCCCTGCCAGCACAGCGCCCAGCAGTACCAGGATCCCCACCAGGATCCGGCTATTTTTTATGGAAACGTTCCTTTTCACCCTATTGTTCACTCCTTTTGTTCTGTACTTGTCTGTTTATAGCATAAAAGATTCCGCAGTCCAATACAAATACTTTATGGTCATTATTTTTCATACGGAAACAGTATACCGGGAGAAAAACCCAAAAAGCAACCTTGACACCCGCCGAAAAACATCCTATACTGCAGCTAACAGATTTAAATTGATCAATATGAAAGGAGGCTGGGTTATGAAAAATCTGGGGGGAACGGCCCGCCTGTTCAAGGCTTTGGCCGATGAAAACCGGCTCCACATCCTGGAACTGCTCCAGCGGGGTGAACGGTGCGCCTGTGTGCTGCTGGAAAACCTCCATCTGTCCCAGCCCACCCTTTCCCATCATATGAAGATCCTGTGCGACGCAGGCTTTGTCACCGGCCGGAAAGAAGGCAAATGGGTCTACTATACCCTGAACCATCAGCTGCCGGAGAACTGGAGGCCCTGCTCCAGGAGCTGTTCCAGGAAAAAGACTGCCGCAGAGCCTGATGACTGCCAGTGCTCCCGCTGCCGGTGATTATTTTACCTTGATGTATTGATGAATTTAAATCTATAAATTTAATAAGTTATAAGGAGTCGATTCTATGTCATCAGAAAAAAACTCGGGCATCAGCCGTTCCAGCGGTATCTTTCTCTTTGGGTCTTTCTCTGTATGGTGGCCGGTGTGCTGGTGGGCCATTTCCTGCCCGCTGTTCCCCGTTTCCTGGACCGGCTCCAGATTGACGGGATCTCCATCCCCATTGCCATCCTGATCTGGATCATGATCTATCCCATGATGATAAAGGTGGATTTCCAGAGCATCCGGGAAGTGGGCCGACACCCGAAAGGGCTCTTTGTCACCTGGATCACCAACTGGCTGATCAAACCCTTCACCATGTACGCCCTGGCGGCCTTCTTCTTTTTCCATGTTTTCCAGGCCTTCATTCCTCAGGATCTGGCCACCCAGTACCTGGCAGGAGCCGTTCTCCTGGGCGCTGCCCCCTGCACCGCCATGGTCTTTGTGTGGAGTACCCTGACCAAAGGGGATCCGGCCTATACGGTGGTCCAGGTGGCCACCAATGATCTGATCATCCTGGCGGCCTTTGTCCCCATTGTAAAATTTCTCCTGGGTGTATCCCACGTAACCGTCCCCTACAGCGTCCTGTTCCTGAGCATTTTCCTGTTTGTGGTGATTCCCCTGGCAGGCGGGATCCTGACCCGGATGACAGTGATCCGGCAGAAAGGCGAAGCGTATTTCAATCAGGTGTTCATCCACAAATTCGACCAGGCGACCACCTGGGCTGCTGCTGACCCTGGTGATCATCTTCAGCTCCCAGGCCCAGGTAATCCTGTCCAATCCCTTCCATATCCTCCTGATCGCCATTCCCCTGGTGCTCCAGACCTATCTGATCTTTGCCATCGCCTACGGGGCCAGCAACCTGCTCCATCTGCCCCACAACATCGCAGCCCCGGCCGATGATCGGAGCCTCCAACTTCTTCGAACTGGCCGTAGCCGTAGCCATCGCCCTGTTCGGCGTCACCAGTCCCGCCGCCCTGGCCACCACGGTAGGTGTGCTGACAGAAGTGCGGTAATGCTGAGTTTGGTGAAATAG
>ENA-OQIG01001267-OQIG01001267.1-human-gut-metagenome-genome-assembly--contig:-NODE-1267-length-11395-cov-4.979677_pt1 | contig 11395 bp, 13 predicted proteins | sample MGYA00242576_ERZ504741 | MGnify/ENA primary metagenome ERZ504741 (study PRJEB26092, sample SAMD00036436) | human gut metagenome | host: Homo sapiens | study: EMG produced TPA metagenomics assembly of... | reverse complement strand
CGGCAACGATGAAAATATACAGAAATGAAAACGTCTAATCAATTTCATTTTTATTATTTTGTATAAACTATATGATAAGTTCACCGACTTGGAGAAGAAAGAATTTCTTAACAGCTTTGTAGAACAGGTGGACATTTACGAGCAGGAGCAGCCGGATGGCAGATTCCTGAAGCACATAAAGTTCCGTTTCCCGGTGTATTTTGGAGACAGAGAGACACAGGAACTTTGTTGGGACAAAGAAAGTACCGCTGAAAGTTGCGCTTTATTGTCTAAACTAGAATAAAAACTGGATGAGAAGGTGACTAGAATTCGAAGAATCGCCATATAAGTCAACAAATGCCGGGTAAACTGATGACTAGAATTCGAAGAATCGCCATATAAGTCAACAAATGCCGGATAAACTGATGACTAGAATTCGAAGAATTGCCATATAAGTCAACGAATGCCGGGAAAGCAGATGACTGGAATTCGAAGAATCGCCATATAAGTCAACGAATATCGGGAAAGCATATGACTGGAATTTGAAGAATTGTCATATAAGTCAACGTATGTCAGGGAAACTGATGACTGGAATTTAAAGAATCATCATTTGAGTCAATACATGATTGATATTTGTTGACTAGGAGGTGCATATTTTTGGCATCGTGAAGCGTGTTGCTGTGAACAGTAACGAGGTGGTGCTTATGAGCTCCAGACTGACAAAAATCTACTTGATAAATATAGATCAATATGATAAAATAAGGCCATTCTCCGCGAGGGAGTAATCGGCATATTCCGGAACATTTTTCAGATATGTTTTGAAGAGTGTGTAGTACTATCGACATAATGGTGCCATATGCACCCGGTATTACAGTAAACGATGAGACTCATGGACAGTTAAAACAGCTGTCTGTGTGTCTCTTTTTTTATGCTGCAGGAACATTACAGCAGTTCAGATAACATAAAAAAGTCTTCCGGGAAGGGTTCTATGTTACTGAAAAATTATTTTATACAGGAAAAGGAGCAAAAAACACATGAATATTTTTGAACTTTTTATACTGGCGATAGGCCTGTCTATGGATGCATTTGCAGTATCTGTCTGTAAGGGCCTTTCCCTGGGCAGAATCAATGCAAAGCATATGTGTATCGCAGGCGCATGGTTCGGGGGATTTCAGGCATTAATGCCCCTTGTGGGATATTTTGGCGGACGATTCTTTGCAGATAAGGTTACCCGATACAGTCACTGGGTAGCTTTTGTCCTTCTGGTGTTCATTGGTGCCGGCATGATCAAAGAATCGAAAGAGGAAGAACATGTAAATGCGGATATGGATATAAAATCCATGTTCATCCTTGCAGTGGCTACCAGTATTGATGCACTGGCAGTGGGAGTGACATTTGCTTTTCTGAAAGTAGAGATTGTATCAGCAGTATCCTTTATCGGTGTGATCACCTTTGTCTGTTCAGCAGCAGGGGTAAAGATAGGCAGTCTTTTCGGAATGAAATACAAATCCAAAGCGGAATTATGCGGAGGTATTATCCTTATCCTCATAGGTACAAAAATCCTGCTGGAAGGACTGGGAATGATATAAATAATAATTACAAATCTCAACTCAAACGTGTTATAATACTACTATTAATGAACAGGCATGAAATGATTATCCGCCTGAATAATTTAAATAACATATCAGGGAGGTTTCTATTATGAAAAAAGTAAAAACAGCAGCAGCACTTTTATGCAGTGCATGTCTGGTACTTTCAGGAACTGCTGTACCGACAATGGCAGATTCAGTGAAGGTTGTGACGCTGGGAGCTGATCTTACTCAGGACCAGAAGAATACAATGATGAAATATTTTAATGTAGACAGTAACCAGGTACAGATTCTCACTATCACTAATCAGGATGAGAGAGATCATCTGAGTGCTTATGTACCGTTAGAGCAGATCGGAACCAGAACAGTGAGCTGTGCATATGTAAAGCCGACTCAGTCAGGCGGTATCAAAGTAAGAACAGCCAACCTTAACTGGGTAACATGTAACATGATCGCAACGTCACTTTCCACATCAGGTGTCAAGAACTGTGAAGTTGTAGCCGCCTGCCCGTTTGAGGTATCCGGCACCGGAGCGCTTACAGGTATTCAGATGGCGTACGAGACAGCTACAGGGGAGCAGCTTGACAGCACGAAGAAAGAACTTGCTACAGAGGAAATGGTAGTGACAGGAAATCTGGCTGATGAGGTTGGAAAGAATGATGCAACTACTGTTATGAATAACTCGAAGATACAGGTTATCAAAGATAATGTCCAGAATGTGGATGATATCTATAATATCGTAGTAAATGTTGCTCAGCAGAATAATGTAAATCTGGATTCTGACCAGATTAATAAGATTGTAGAGCTTCTGAAACAGATTGCGCAGCAGGAGTACAATTATGATGATGTAAAAGCAACACTGGAGCAGGTAGAACAGAATACATCCGGTGATAATGATGAGCTTGGTGATATTGATGATGAAGAGGATGACACTGTAAATGCAGGTGATCCAGCAGATGGTGATGATATCCTGAATAATGTGGATAACAGTGCTTTAGGCGGAGATATCGTAGAGAGTTCCACAGAGAATCCATCGCTGGAGGAGGATTCAGGTTTGATTGAGGACGACGGGGACGATCAGAGTGACGGAGACCTCAGCGAAACAGAGGAACCGCAGGAGCCGGATGGTGATGAAACTACGGATGACAGTACGCTTGGAAATACAGATGAAGGTGATACAGACTCCGATGAAGGAACAGATGATACAGAAAATAGTGCCATATCAGATGAATTGGATACTTCTGCACTGACAGAAGATCAGAAGGCAATGTTTGACAAAGCTGAGAATTTCTGCAAGGGAGAATATGAAGGCGATACCACTGCTCTTACAACAGCTATGGAAGATGAAACAGCAACAGCTCCGTAACTCTTGATGCTGAAAATGGTGCAACTCTTGCTAAGAATGTGGAGAAGGCATATCTGAAAGTTCTTACAGAAGGTACAGATTCTTATCAGGCAGATGGAACCGAAACTTACATGAGTACAGAACTTAATATGGTAGATAAGTCCATGAAGGAAATCTTCGGATTAAGTGCAGATGCACAGGCAAGTCCGGAACTGGGAGAACTTTCAGATGATGACAGACAGACTTATATAATGAAACAATGAAGTTCTTTGAGAAACTCTACGGAGAAAGCACAGAGACTTATGATACAACGGATGCAGATTCCACAGAGACTGCAGGCGGCGAGGAAAATGCAGAATAATCAAAGTATCATGCAGATTTCAGAGAATAAGGATGGTTCTGCAAAGGTATTGTTCAGAATACGAAAAGCAGAGATGGCAGATGTGGATGAGATTATGGCTGTTATGCATGGAGCGAAGAATGATAAAGAGCATCCGGACTGGTTTGTATCTGATGATGAGGAATATGTCAGGGAACATATAGAAGAACAGGGTTTTGTGATCGTGGCACAGACAGCAGATGGTTCTGTTGCGGGTTTCTTCCTTATTAAATATCCTGAAAACAGGGAAGATAATCTGGGAACTTATCTTGATTTTGATGAGGAACAGCTTTCCCATGTTGCAGTCATGGATTCGGCAGTTGTGTGTTGTGCATACAGGGGAAACGGGCTGCAGGGGCATATGCTGGAAGAAGCGGAGAGATTGCTGGATACAGACCAATATTATTATCTGATGTGCACCATACATCCGGATAATCAGTTCAGCAGACATAATATGGAAATCCATGGATATGAAGTTAAGAGAACGGCACTCTGTTACGGAGGTCTGCCAAGATGTATCCTTCTTAAGGAGTTAACCGAATCAGGGAAGTCCCCTGCACAGGTTGTGAAAAGCAGCAAACAATAATAGCAATGGAAAGCAGTTGGTGAAATTTTTGTGATTTTGCCGGCTGCTTTTTGTTATGTATGGAAAAAATGAGATGAATGTGATAAAATGATGTGATTATAGCAATCCTCGTAAATAATGAATCTTAATCCGGCCCATCAGAGTGTGAAATCTGAAACTGTCTTAAATGCATTATTTATGTTACTGTTCACTGGTAGTATCCCACGAGGTGTTTTTTGTGAGCGAAGGTCACAGAAACCCGAGACATACTGCGCGAATTTATGCGATTAGCATAAATTAAGTTTGCGAAGCAAACGATACTCCTTGGGCATTGCACAAGGAGGTTCATATTTCCTGCATCGCGAAGCGTGTTGCTGGGAACGGAGTGAACAGTAACTTATTTATGAGGGCTGCTATAGAAAACAGAGTCATATAATTGACAAAAGATAAACATAAAAATACAAGGAGAAATACGAATGGGAATGGCAGTAGTAACTCTGAAAAAGGGAGAGGGAAGACTTCTGAAATCCGGCGGAATGTGGATTTTTGATAATGAGATAGATACAGTCATGGGAAATTTCGAGAACGGTGATATTGTACTTGTCCATGATTTTGACGGATATCCTATGGGAAGAGGGTTCATTAATACTAATTCTAAGATTACGGTGCGTCTTATGACAAGAGATGAAAATGTTGATATTAATGAAGAACTTTTGGAGAAGCGTGTACGTGATGCATGGGAATATCGTAAGAAAGTGGTAGATACAGGATGCTGTCGTCTGATTTTTGCAGAGGCAGATTTCCTTCCGGGAATTGTGGTGGATAAATTTTCGGATGTACTGGTAGTTCAGTCACTGGCTCTGGGGATCGATCGTTTTAAAGAAACAATCGTAGAACTCCTCAGGAAAGTCCTGGCAGAAGATGGGATCACTATTCGCGGTGTTTACGAAAGAAGCGATGTGAAGGTGCGCAAACAGGAAGGAATGGAAATGGTTAAGGGTTTTATAGGACCAGAGTTTCCAACACTTGTGCAGATTGAAGAAAATGGTGTAAAATATGAAGTTGACGTAAAAGACGGGCAGAAAACAGGATTTTTCCTGGATCAGAAATATAACAGGCTTGCAATTCAGAAACTCTGTAAGAATGCGAAAGTTCTGGATTGCTTTACACATACAGGTTCTTTTGCACTGAATGCGGGAATCGCAGGAGCTGCGAGCGTAACCGGTGTGGACGCCTCTCAGCTGGCAGTAGATCAGGCAACCGCTAATGCGACATTGAATGGTTTATCCGACAATGTGAAATTTATTTGCGAGGATGTTTTTGAACTGCTCCCTGAGCTGGAAGAGAAAGGTGAGAAATTTGATGTTGTAATTCTTGATCCTCCTGCATTTACCAAGTCCAGAAATTCCATTAAAAATGCAGTAAAAGGATACAGAGAGATTAATCTGCGTGCCATGAAACTGGTAAAAGACGGCGGATTTCTGGCAACCTGTTCCTGTTCTCATTTTATGGACTATGAATTATTTACCAAAACCATCGGACAGGCAGCAAAGAATGTACATAAAAGACTTCGCCAGGTAGAATACAGGACACAGGCACCGGATCATCCAATCCTGTGGGCGGCAGATGAGTCTTATTATCTGAAGTTCTATATCTTCCAGGTATGCAATGACAGATAATTATATAATATGATATCAGAGCCAGAGTGTACTTGCACGATAAGATTTTTGAGAAAACAGGGATTTCTGTAGCAGAGCAGAGAATTCCGGATGTTTGAGAATAAAGAAAGAGAGGAAATAATATTATGAGTTTCAGAGAAGTAAAAGCAGAAGAACTGACAATGAATCCATTTACCAAGATTGGAAAGGAATGGCTGCTGATCACAGCCGGAAATGAAGAAAAATGCAATACCATGACAGCAAGCTGGGGTGCAATGGGTGTTATGTGGGGAAAGAACGCAGTGACAGTGTATATCCGTCCTCAGAGATACACCAAGGAATTTGTGGACAGGGAAGATACATTTACAATTTCTGTTCTGGGAGAAAAATATCGCAAGGCATTAAATTATTGCGGAAAGGTTTCCGGAAAAAATGCGGATAACAAGATTAAAGAAGCAGGACTGACTCCTTACTTTACAGACGGAACAGCCGGAATTGAAGAAGCTGACATGATCATGGTCTGCAAAAAAATGTATCATGATGAGATTAAACCGGAATGCTTTGATGCCGGGGAAAACGACGGTAAGTGGTATCCGCAGAAAGACTACCATACCATGTATATTGCAGAGATTCTGAAAGTTCTTGTCAGAGAGTAAAAAATGCATTACAAACAGTAAAAAAGAGGTAGTTTAATGAAAGACAAATTAAACAGATTCATGCAGGGGCGTTATGGAGTGGATAATTTTGCAAGATTCACTCTCGGTGTGGCACTTTTCGTCATTGTTGTAGGTTCTTTTATGAGACAAAACGCAGCCGGAGGCGTTCTGGATACAGTTGGATTTATTCTTATCATTTATACATATTTCAGAATCCTTTCCAGAAATATCTCTGCACGATATGCGGAAAACCAGAAATATCTGGGATATACTCAGAAAATCCGCAGCTGGTTTACCAGAGAGAAAAATATGATGGAGCAGAGAAAAACACATCATATCTATACCTGCCCGGGTTGTGGACAGAAAATTCGTATTCCCAGAGGAAAAGGACAGAAGGTAGAGATTGAATGTCCGAAATGTCATGAGAAGTTTATCAAAAGACGTTGATTTGCTGCAAACACGCTCTGGCAGATCATCATAAGTTATGGGCTGGAGGAATTATGTTTGGTTATATAGTAATGAATAAGCCTGAAATCAAGTTTAAAGATTTTGATCTGTACAGATCCTTTTACTGTGGATTGTGCAGAGAACTCAAAAGTAAATATGGAATATCAGGACAGATTTCTCTGACTTATGATATGACATTTGTGGTGATTCTTCTCAGTGCGCTTTATGAGCCGCCCACACAAAAGGGAAGCACAAGATGTATCATTCACCCGGTATGTAAACAGCCGGTCAGAAGAAATACAGTGACAGAATATGCGGCAGATATGAATGTACTTCTTACTTATTATAAATGCCGGGACGATTGGGAGGATGAAAAAAAAGTAACTGCTCTTGGTTATTCAAAAGTTCTTCAGGGAAAAGTGAAAAAACTGGATCAGAAATATCCGGATAAATCCCGAAGAATACAGAAGCTTCTCAGTGAATTGTCTGAGATGGAGAAATCCGGAGAAAAAGACATTGACAAAATGGCGGGCTGTTTCGGAAAAATTATGGAAGAGATTTTTGCATGGAAACAGGATGTATGGGAAGATACTCTGCGCAGAATGGGATTTTTTCTTGGCAAATTTATTTATCTTCTGGATGCATACGATGATGTGGAAGAGGATATAAAAAATAAAAATTACAATCCTTTTTCAGAACAATATATAATAGAAGGGTTCGATGAGCAGGTACGCCGGATTCTGATCATGATGATGGCACAGACCTGCAGGGAGTTTGAGAAACTTCCTATTATAAAATACACTGATATTTTGAGAAATATTCTTTACTCAGGGGTATGGTGCCGGTTTGAGGTGATCCATAAGAAGAGAAAAGAAGCAGGAGAGAAAGATAATGATTGATCCGTACAGTATACTGGGGATTTCCAGAGATGCATCCGATGAAGAAGTGAAGAAGGCATATCGTAAGCTGAGCAGAAAGTATCATCCGGATGCCAATATTGACAATCCGAATAAAGAACAGGCTGAGGAGAAATTCAAGCAGGTTCAGCAGGCTTATGAGCAGATTATGAAGGAAAGAGAGCAGGGAGCCGGTTACGGGAATTATGGCAGCAATAATTACGGTGGTTTTGGCGGATTTTCCGGACAGGCAGACTCTGGCTATCAGGATGAAGAGTCTATGCGCAGGCAGGCGGCAGCCAATTATATCCAGAGCGGTCATTATCGTGAGGCTATGAATGTTCTGCAGTCACTTTCACAGAGGAACGGACAGTGGTATTATCTGTCTTCCATGGCAAACATGGACTTGGAAATAACGTAAATGCATTGAATGATATTAAGCAGGCTATCCGTCTGGAACCGGATAATGTACAGTATCAGATGGTTTTGCAGCAGATGGAAGGCGGAGGAAACTGGTATCAGGAGATGCAGAATCCTTTTGGAGGTATGCCGACAGGCGGTGATGATTATTGTATGAAGCTGTGCCTGGCAAATATGGCATGCAGTCTGTGTTGCCCGGGAAGCGGCATATTTTGCTGCTAAAACGTTATTGTTCACTCCGTTCTCAGTAACGTAGTCAAAATTCATTCCAGATTGCCTGCGGCAATGGAATTTTGGTAATAATTGGATTGACAATTAAAAGTGAAAATATTACTATAGTAAAGTGATAATGTGCAACTGTAATGATATGCAACAGTTGCGAACATATAATTAAAGTTACAGGAGGAAATCATAATGAGTATTCGTATTGGTATTTTAGGCTACGGCAATCTTGGCCGCGGTGTAGAGTGCGCAATCAAACATAATCCGGATCTGGAGCTTGTTGCTGTATTTACACGTCGTGCTCCGGAAACTGTTAAAATCCTTACAGAGACAGCAGCGGTATATTCTGTCAATGATGCCGAAAAAATGAAAGATAAGATCGATGTACTTATCATCTGTGGCGGAAGTGCAACAGATCTGCCGAAACAGACACCGGAATATGCGAAGATGTTTAATGTAATTGACAGCTTTGATACACATGCAAGAATTCCTGAGCATTTTGATTCAGTAGATGCAGCTGCAAAAGAAAGCGGTCATATCGGAATTATTTCAGTGGGCTGGGATCCGGGAATGTTCTCACTGAACCGTCTCTATGCAAATGCAATCCTTACAAACGGAAAGGATTATACATTCTGGGGCAAGGGTGTAAGCCAGGGACACTCAGATGCAGTACGCCGTATCAAAGGCGTAAAAGATGCAAAACAGTATACAATTCCTGTTGAAGCAGCACTGGAAGCAGTGAGAAACGGAGAAAATCCGGATCTTACAACAAGACAGAAACATACAAGAGAATGCTTTGTAGTTGCAGAGGAAGGTGCGGATCTGGCACAGATTGAGAATGATATCAAGACTATGCCTAACTATTTCTCTGACTATGACACAACTGTACATTTTATTTCTGAAGAAGAATTGAAGCGAGATCACAGTGGAATCCCACATGGCGGTTTCGTGATCCGATCCGGAAAAACGGGCTGGAATGATGAGAACAATCATGTGATCGAATATAGTCTGAAGCTGGATTCCAATCCGGAGTTTACATCTTCTGTACTTGTTGCATATGCAAGAGCTGCATATCGTATGAATAAAGAAGGACAGAGTGGTGCGAAGACCGTATTTGATGTGGCACCTGCTTATTTATGTGCTGCTGATGGTGCTGAATTAAGAAAGCATCTGTTGTGATCAGGGATATAAGATAATATTCTGTCTGTTGAAAAAATAAAGAGAAAACAGGTATACAGGTTATATTTCACAGTGTTATCTTGTGAAAAGAGACAAAGTATTTGTGGACTTTGTCTCTTTTTTTATGGAACAGACTGTGAAAAATTAGTGAATGTTTAACAGAATTTTACTTGTCTGTTGACGGGTTATTTAAAGTGTAATATAATAGGGTCATAGAAACGTAACAACATTGTAAAAAACTTTGTTAAACCTTAGAGCGTATCTGAGAAGTATGTGAGATATCAGAGCGATACCTACGATTCATACTTTTCAGACACGCTCTGATAACGAAAAAAGAAAAGGAAGGTATGTATGCAAAACGTAAACAGGAAGTTTAAAATCTGGGGGGCACTTCTGTTTCTGCTGTTTTTTGCTGTGGGAGTTTCCATGTATTTTACTGCGGCAAATGTACAGGCTGCAACGAAAACAGGTTTTGTAACTATTAACGGAGATTCATACTACATAAATAAAGATGGCTCTAAACAGAAGGGTTGGCTGGAACTTGAAGGGAAGAAATATTACTTTAACACAAAGACCGGTGTTCAGGTAAAAGGCTGGGTTACTGACAGTAAAGGACGAAAGAGATATTTCAGTAAACAGGCTGGTATCATGATGACAGGCTGGGTCACTGATTCAAAGGATCAGAAAAGATATTTTAATCCATCTACGGATCATGCAGACGAAATGGCTGACATTGAAGGGAAAGAGATATTATTTCTACAGTAACAGTGGAGTGGCTGCCTGCAAGACATTCCTTACAGACAGTAAGAAAAATACCAGATATTTTACAAGTGCATGTTATATGCTTACCGGCTGGACAAAGAATTCCAGCAATGAATACAGATATTTTGAAACTGAAGACGGAATTATGGCAAAAGGTTTCCAGACACTGGATGGAAAGAAATACTACTTTAATACAGGCAGCGGCAAGATGGCTGTAGGCTGGACGACAATTGACGGAAATAAGTATTATTTTGATAAGGAAACCGGTGTGATGGCTACCGGAGATGTAACAATTGATGGACAGAAATACCATTTTAATTCCAATGGTATATTGAGCAATACTACAAGTCCGACCGGTTCCAGAACAATCAAGAATTATCTGGCAGGTGCATTACAGCCTGTTGGTCAGGCTCTGTACGTATGGGGTGGCGGATGGAATGATTCCACCAGAAAAGGAACAAGTCAGACAATGACTGATTTCTATAACAGTCAGAGCAGCAGTTATGATTACAATAACTACAGAGATCTCAGCACAGCCAACAGAGCAAAAGGTTTTGACTGTTCCGGTTTCGTAGGATGGTCAGCTTATCAGGTAATGCAGAGTAAGTCCGGTGTAGGAAGCGGATATACGGTAGTTTCCGGTGAGATTGGTTCTTATTATAAGTCCATGGGTTGGGGAAGTATTCTCACTCAGGCGAATCTGGCAAGTGATGACTGGACAGTATATCCCGGAGATGTGGGATATGACAGTGGACATACATGGATCATTCTCGGACAGTGTGCTGATAAGAGTGCAGTGATCGTGCATTCTACCCCGAATGCAGGTGTTCAGATTGCAGGTACACCTACTCCGTCCGGTGGTTATTCCAGTCAGGCGATTGCACTGGCACAGAAGTATATGTCAAGATATCCGGGATATACCAAATATGATTATCATACTTCATCTGGTAACTATATCAGAAGAGGTAATTATCTGAGATGGAACAGAAGTACGCTTTCTGATCCGGATGGATATATGAATATGACCGCAGACCAGATCCTTGCAGATCTGTTTAGCTGAGAAGTGAATAGTTAAGAAAATGGAAGCAGCTTTCGAATGAGTAGGCTGCTTCTTTTTTTGCGTTCTGTAGTAATTCCATAAATAATGCAAACAATCCAGTCCACTATAGCGTGAAGTCCTGCTACGTTACTGTCCACTCCGTTCACAGTAACGTAGCCAAAATTCATTCCAGATTGCCTGCGGCAATGGAATTTTGGCTTGTATGTCTCGGGATTTTGGCATGAATATGCCAAAATCC
>ENA-OQIG01001266-OQIG01001266.1-human-gut-metagenome-genome-assembly--contig:-NODE-1266-length-11407-cov-2.645479_pt1 | contig 11407 bp, 12 predicted proteins | sample MGYA00242576_ERZ504741 | MGnify/ENA primary metagenome ERZ504741 (study PRJEB26092, sample SAMD00036436) | human gut metagenome | host: Homo sapiens | study: EMG produced TPA metagenomics assembly of... | reverse complement strand
TGATGACATCGTGGCTGAACGCGCCGCACGTCTGGCGAAAGTGGCGGAAGAAACCTGTCGCGAACACTTTGGCGAAGCCGATTTGGAGTATGTCATTGGTACCGAAGTGCCGGTACCTGGCGGCGCGCATGAACCTTAAGCGAGCTGGCGGTCACCACGCCGGATGCAGCCCGCGCCACGCTGGAAGCCCATCGTCACGCCTTTGAAAAGCAAGGTTTGAATGCCATCTGGCCACGCATCATTGCTCTGGTGGTTCAACCCGGCGTCGAATTCGATCACACCAACGTTATTGATTATCAGCCCGCCAAAGCGAGCGCCTTAAGCCAGATGGTCGAAAACTACGAAACGCTGATTTTCGAAGCGCACTCTACCGATTATCAAACGCCGCAATCGCTGCGCCAGCTGGTGATTGACCACTTTGCCATTCTGAAAGTTGGCCCGGCGCTGACCTTCGCCCTGCGTGAAGCCCTGTTTTCTCTGGCGGCGATTGAAGAAGAACTGGTACCAGCGAAAGCCTGTTCCGGTCTGCGTCAGGTGCTGGAAAACGTGATGCTCGACCGCCCGGAATACTGGCAAAGCCACTACCACGGTGACGGCAACGCGCGTCGTCTGGCGCGTGGTTATAGCTACTCGGATCGCGTGCGCTATTACTGGCCGGACAGCCAGATTGATGACGCTTTCGCTCATCTGGTACGTAATCTGGCGGATTCACCAATTCCGCTGCCGCTGATCAGCCAGTATCTGCCGCTGCAGTACGTGAAAGTTCGCTCCGGCGAGCTGCAGCCAACGCCACGGGAACTCATTATCAACCATATTCAGGACATCCTGGCGCAGTACCACACAGCCTGTGAAGGCCAATAAGCAAAACAAAGAGGAACACGCTATGCCAAATATTGTTTTAAGCCGGATTGATGAACGCTTGATTCACGGTCAGGTCGGCGTTCAGTGGGTCGGATTTGCGGGGGCAAATCTGGTGCTGGTAGCCAACGATGAGGTTGCCGAAGATCCGGTACAACAAAACCTGATGGAAATGGTACTGGCAGAAGGGATCGCCGTACGTTTCTGGACGCTGCAAAAAGTTATCGACAACATTCATCGCGCCGCCGATCGACAGAAAATCCTGCTGGTTTGTAAAACACCCGCCGATTTTCTGACGCTGGTGAAAGGTGGCGTTCCGGTGAATCGCATTAACGTTGGCAATATGCACTACGCCAATGGCAAGCAACAAATCGCCAAAACGGTTTCTGTGGATGCGGGCGATATCGCAGCATTTAACGACCTGAAAGCCGCTGGGGTGGAATGCTTCGTTCAGGCGTCCCGACAGAGCCTGCTGTGGACCTCTTTAAATTACTTTGAGGGATTCATCATGGAAATCAGTCTGTTGCAGGCATTCGCGTTGGGCATTATCGCCTTTATCGCTGGCCTGGATATGTTTAACGGCTTAACCCATATGCACCGCCCGGTGGTCCTCGGCCCGTTAGTCGGGCTGGTACTTGGCGATCTGCATACCGGTATTTTAACCGGCGGTACGCTGGAACTGGTGTGGATGGGGCTGGCCCCGCTGGCGGGCGCACAGCCGCCTAACGTGATTATCGGTACTATCGTCGGCACGGCGTTTGCCATTACTACTGGCGTGAAACCCGATGTCGCAGTCGGTGTCGCCGTACCTTTCGCTGTCGCAGTACAGATGGGGATTACCTTCCTGTTCTCGGTGATGTCTGGCGTGATGTCTCGCTGCGACCGGATGGCGGAGAACGCCGATACTCGCGGCATTGAACGCGTGAACTATCTGGCACTGCTGGCACTCGGCACTTTCTATTTTCTCTGCGCTTTCCTGCCTATCTACTTCGGCGCGGAACATGCAAAAACCATCATTGATGTCCTGCCGCAACGATTAATCGACGGCTCGGCGTCGCGGGCGGCATCATGCCAGCAATCGGTTTTGCCGTGCTGCTGAAAATCATGATGAAAAACGTCTACATCCCCTACTTCATCCTGGGCTTTGTTGCCGCAGCCTGGCTCAAGTTACCGGTGCTGGCTATTGCTGCCGCTGCGCTGGCGATGGCGCTGATCGACCTGCTGCGTAAATCTCCTGAACCGACTCAACCTGCGGCACAGAAAGAGGAATTTGAAGATGGCATCTAATCAAACCACCCTGCCGAACGTCAGTGAAAACGAAGAAACATTGCTGACTGGCGTCAATGAAAACGTATATGAAGATCAGAACATTGGCGCGGAGCTGACGAAAAAAGATATCAACCGCGTCGCCTGGCGTTCCATGCTGTTACAAGCGTCTTTTAACTACGAACGTATGCAGGCTTCTGGCTGGTTGTACGGTCTGCTGCCTGCTCTGAAAAAGATCCACACTAATAAACGCGACCTGGCGCGCGCCATGAAGGGGCATATGGGTTTCTTCAATACCCATCCGTTTCTGGTGACATTTGTTATCGGCATTATCCTTGCGATGGAGCGTTCTAAGCAGGACGTTAACAGTATTCAGAGCACCAAAATTGCCGTCGGTGCGCCGCTCGGCGGGATTGGCGATGCAATGTTCTGGCTAACGCTACTGCCGATTTGTGGCGGGATTGGAGCCAGTCTGGCATTGCAAGGCTCCATTCTTGGCGCAGTCGTCTTTATTGTGCTGTTCAACGTGGTACACCTGGGGCTGCGTTTGGTCTGGCGCATTATGCTTACCGCATGGGCGTGGCGGCGATTCCACTGATTAAAGCGAATACCAAAAAGTCGGCCATGCTGCGTCTATCGTTGGGATGACGGTAATCGGTGCGCTGGTGGCAACCTATGTTCGTTTAAGCACCACGCTGGAAATCACGGCGGGCGACGCAGTGGTTAAGTTACAGGCTGATGTTATCGACAAACTGATGCCGGCCTTCTTACCGTTGGTCTACACCCTGACCATGTTTTGGTTGGTACGCCGCGGCTGGAGTCCGCTGCGTCTGATTGCAGTTACCGTGGTTCTCGGCATCGTCGGTAAATTCTGCCATTTCCTTTAAATACAATGAGGTATTAGATGTTAAGTATTATTTTGACAGGGCATGGCGGGTTTGCCAGCGGCATGGAAAAAGCAATGAAGCAAATTCTCGGTGAGCAATCGCAGTTTATCGCCATCGATTTTCCGGAAACCTCAAGCACCGCGCTGCTTACATCGCAGCTTGAAGAGGCCATCGCCCAACTGGATTGTGAAGACGGCATTGTTTTTCTGACGGATTTGCTGGGCGGCACGCCGTTTCGCGTAGCTTCAACGCTGGCGATGCAAAAACCGGGCTGTGAAGTGATCACCGGCACCAATTTGCAACTGCTACTGGAGATGGTGCTGGCGCGCGAAGGGTTAAGCGGTGAAGAATTCCGTGTACAGGCACTGGAGTGTGGACATCGTGGGCTGACCAGTCTGGTGGACGAGTTAGGCCGCTGCCATGAAGAATGTCCGGTCGAGGAAGGGATATGACACACGTTCTGCGCGCCAGAAGGCTGCTGACTGAAGAGGGATGGCTCGATGACCATCAGTTGCGTATTGCTGACGGTGTCATCGCAGCAATCGAACCGATTCCAGTGGGCGTGACTGAACGCGATGCGGAACTGCTCTGCCCCGCTTACATCGACACCCATGTACACGGTGGTGCGGGCGTGATGTAATGGATGACGCGCCGGATGTACTCGACAAGCTGGCAATGCACAAGGCACGCGAAGGTGTCGGCAGTTGGTTGCCGACTACCGTAACCGCGCCGCTTAACACCATTCATGCGGCGCTGAAACGTATTGCTCAACGTTGCCAACGCGGCGGACCTGGTGCGCAAGTGCTGGGGAGTTATCTCGAAGGACCGTACTTCACGCCGCAGAATAAAGGCGCGCATCCGCCGGAGTTGTTTCGCGAGCTTGAAATTGCCGAGCTGGATCAATTGATTGCCGTTTCTCAGCACACCTTACGCGTGGTAGCGCTGGCACCGGAAAAAGAGGGGGCATTGCAGGCCATCCGCCATCTTAAACAGCAAAATGTACGAGTGATGCTGGGGCATAGCGCGGCGACCTGGCAACAAACTCGCGCCGCGTTTGATGCTGGTGCCGACGGCCTGGTGCATTGCTATAACGGGATGACAGGTTTACATCACCGCGAACCGGGAATGGTTGGCGCGGGATTAACGGACAAGCGCGCCTGGCTGGAACTGATAGCCGATGGTCATCATGTGCATCCGGCGGCGATGTCGCTGTGTTGTTGCTGTGCAAAAGAGAGAATCGTGCTGATCACCGACGCGATGCAGGCAGCCGGGATGCCGGATGGTCGCTATACGTTATGTGGCGAAGAAGTGCAGATGCACGGTGGCGTTGTCCGTACCGCGTCCGGTGGGCTGGCGGGCAGTACGCTGTCTGTTGATGCGGCAGTGCGCAACATGGTCGAGTTGACGGGCGTAACGCCTGCGGAAGCCATTCATATGGCATCGCTGCATCCGGCGCGAATGCTGGGTGTTGATGGTGTTCTGGGATCGCTTAAACCGGGCAAACGCGCCAGCATCGTTGCGCTGGATAGCGGGCTGCATGTGCAACAAATCTGGATTCAGAGTCAATTAGCTTCGTTTTGATAGTTTGCTCCTTTATTGGGCCTTCACTTCCCCCGTAAGGCCTTTCTTTTTCTTTCGTTTTGATCTGTGCAGCGGTGTCGGATGCGACGCTAACGCGTCTTATGCGACCTACGGTACGCCGCATCCAGCAATCGGTGAACATAGCGACGTCATTACGCAATTCTTTAATCTTCCCTTGTCTTTTCTTTCAATGATCACAGATTTCGTTTTATTTCCTTTTTCTCCATTGAACTTTCGGTTTATTTTCTATAGATTTTAATCAACGAAAGACATCACCAAGTGAAATGAAACGAAAGGCAAGTGAAAGCGACACGCCCGACGTCAAGTTCATCAGACTAAGGATTGAGTTATGCCAAAAAATTACACCCCTGCTGCCGCCGCAACCGGTACATGGACTGAAGAAGAGATCCGCCATCAGCCTCGCGCATGGATCCGTTCACTCACCAACATCGACGCGCTACGTTCCGCGCTCAATAACTTCCTTGAACCGTTACTGCGCAAAGAGAATCTGCGGATCATCCTGACCGGAGCCGGAACCTCGGCATTTATCGGTGACATCATCGCGCCGTGGCTCGCCAGCCATACCGGTAAAAACTTCAGCGCCGTACCGACCACCGATCTGGTCACTAATCCGATGGACTACCTGAACCCAGCCCATCCGCTGCTGTTGATCTCCTTCGGTCGATCCGGCAACAGCCCGGAAAGCGTCGCAGCCGTGGAACTGGCAAATCAATTTGTACCGGAATGCTATCACCTGCCGATCACCTGCAACGAAGCGGGCGCTCTTTACCAAAACGCGATCAACAGCGATAACGCGTTTGCCCTGCTGATGCCCGCAGAAACGCACGATCGCGGCTTTGCGATGACCAGCAGCATTACCACCATGATGGCCAGCTGCCTCGCGGTTTTCGCACCTGAGACGATCAACAGCCAAACCTTCCGCAACGTGGCGGATCGTTGCCAGGCGATCCTGACCTCACTGGGCGATTTCAGCGAAGGTGTGTTTGGTTACGCACCGTGGAAACGGATCGTTTATCTCGGTAGCGGTGGCTTACAGGCGCAGCACGCGAGTCGGCGCTGAAAGTGCTGGAACTGACGGCGGGTAAACTGGCGGCCTTTTATGATTCTCCAACCGGATTCCGTCATGGACCAAAATCGCTGGTCGATGACGAAACGCTGGTGGTGGTATTTGTCTCCAGCCACCCTTACACCCGTCAGTATGATCTTGATCTGCTGGCTGAACTTCGCCGTGACAACCAGGCAATGCGTGTAATCGCCATCGCCGCGGAAAGCAGCGACATCGTCGCTGCCGGTCCACATATCATCCTGCCACCGTCACGTCACTTTATCGACGTTGAGCAGGCATTTTGCTTCCTGATGTACGCCCAGACGTTTGCACTGATGCAGTCGCTGCACATGGGCAATACGCCGGATACCCCATCAGCCAGTGGCACCGTTAACCGCGTGGTGCAAGGCGTAATCATTCATCCGTGGCAGGCATAAGAGGATCGCATTATGAGCATTATCTCCACTAAATATCTGTTACAGGACGCCCAGGCCAATGGCTACGCGGTGCCTGCTTTTAACATTCATAACGCCGAGACGATCCAAGCGATCCTCGAAGTGTGCAGTGAAATGCGATCGCCGGTGATCCTCGCCGGAACGCCGGGGACCTTTAAACACATCGCGCTGGAAGAGATCTACGCCCTGTGTAGCGCCTATTCCACAACCTACAACATGCCACTGGCGCTGCATCTCGACCACCACGAATCGCTGGATGATATTCGCCGTAAAGTCCACGCAGGTGTGCGCAGTGCGATGATCGACGGCAGCCACTTCCCGTTTGCCGAGAACGTGAAGCTGGTGAAATCGGTTGTTGACTTCTGCCACTCACAAGATTGCAGCGTGGAAGCAGAACTGGGCCGCCTGGGCGGTGTTGAAGATGACATGAGCGTTGACGCCGAAAGTGCATTCCTGACCGATCCACAAGAAGCTAAACGCTTTGTCGAACTGACTGGCGTCGACAGCCTGGCGGTAGCGATTGGTACGGCGCACGGCTTATACAGCAAAACGCCGAAGATTGATTTCCAGCGGCTGGCGGAAATTCGTGAAGTGGTGGATGTTCCTCTGGTGCTGCATGGTGCCAGCGATGTTCCGGATGAATTTGTCCGTCGCACTATTGAACTTGGCGTCACAAAAGTGAACGTTGCCACAGAATTAAAAATAGCCTTCGCTGGCGCGGTTAAAGCCTGGTTTGCGGAAAATCCGCAGGGTAATGATCCTCGTTATTATATGCGCGTCGGAATGGATGCGATGAAAGAAGTTGTCAGAAATAAAATTAATGTCTGTGGTTCAGCGAATCGAATTTCAGCATAATCATTAGTTTTTTATGATTTATCCCAATGTACTTCCCGATTAATATCGGGGAGTGCCTTAATGGAAAAGGAGATAACTAAACCTTAATAAATACATCAGTACAATATCGCAACAATAATATATTTAAAAAAATTATATTATTCAACTTTATGGTGAGGATTACACAATGAGCAGTCCAAATATTCTCTTAACCCGTATTGATAACCGTCTGGTTCATGGCCAGGTTGGCGTGACCTGGACATCCACCATCGGTGCAAATCTGCTGGTAGTCGTGGATGATGTTGTCGCTAACGATGATATTCAACAGAAATTAATGGGTATTACCGCGGAAACCTACGGCTTTGGCATTCGTTTCTTTACTATCGAAAAAACCATTAACGTCATCGGCAAAGCTGCACCGCATCAGAAGATCTTCCTGATTTGCCGTACGCCACAAACGGTACGTAAATTGGTAGAAGGTGGCATTGACCTGAAAGATGTCAACGTCGGCAATATGCATTTCTCGGAAGGGAAAAAGCAAATCAGCAGTAAAGTTTATGTCGATGACCAGGATCTCGCGGACTTACGTTTTATTAAACAACGTGGCGTGAATGTTTTCATTCAGGACGTCCCTGGCGATCAAAAAGAACAAATCCCTGACTAAATCTAAAATCGCCTTAATATTGGTTTGAGGTAATAAAAATGCATGAAATAACCCTACTTCAGGGATTATCCCTGGCGGCGTTAGTTTTTGTTCTGGGGATTGATTTTTGGCTGGAAGCCTTATTTTTATTCCGCCCGATAATCGTTTGTACCCTAACTGGCGCTATTCTCGGTGATATTCAGACTGGCTTAATTACCGGTGGTCTGACAGAGTTGGCTTTCGCCGGATTAACCCCTGCAGGTGGTGTTCAGCCGCCCAACCCGATTATGGCGGGTCTGATGACCACCGTCATTGCATGGTCTACGGGCGTTGATGCCAAAACAGCAATTGGTCTTGGCCTGCCGTTTAGTTTGTTAATGCAGTACGTCATTCTGTTCTTCTATTCCGCTTTCTCATTATTTATGACCAAAGCCGATAAATGCGCGAAAGAGGCGGATACGGCAGCGTTTTCCCGGCTTAACTGGACAACGATGCTCATCGTCGCTTCAGCGTATGCGGTGATTGCTTTCCTCTGTACTTACCTGGCACAAGGGGCGATGCAGGCGCTGGTGAAAGCGATGCCCGCCTGACTGACCCACGGCTTTGAAGTGGCAGGCGGTATTCTGCCTGCCGTTGGTTTTGGCTTGCTGCTGCGCGTAATGTTCAAAGCGCAATATATCCCTTACCTGATCGCCGGTTTCCTGTTTGTTTGCTACATCCAGGTCAGCAACCTGTTGCCGGTTGCCGTACTGGCGCAGGCTTTGCGGTGTATGAGTTTTTCAATGCGAAATCCCGGCAGCAAGCGCAACCGCAGCCCGTTGCCAGTAAAAATGAAGAAGAGGACTACAGCAATGGGATCTGAAATCAGTAAAAAAGATATCACCCGTCTGGGCTTTCGTTCGTCGCTGCTGCAAGCGAGCTTTAACTACGAAAGGATGCAAGCGGGCGGTTTTACCTGGCGATGTTGCCGATCCTAAAAAAGATTTATAAGGATGACAAACCGGGCCTAAGCGCAGCGATGAAAGATAACCTCGAATTTATTAATACCCACCCGAATCTGGTCGGATTCCTGATGGGGTTATTAATTTCGATGGAAGAAAAAGGAGAAAACCGCGACACCATTAAAGGCCTCAAAGTGGCACTGTTTGGCCCAATCGCCGGGATTGGCGATGCGATTTTCTGGTTTACTTTGTTGCCGATTATGGCGGGAATTTGCTCATCATTTGCCAGCCAGGGAAACCTGTTGGGGCCGATTCTATTTTTCGCCGTTTACCTGCTTATCTTTTTCCTGCGCGTCGGCTGGACCCACGTCGGTTATTCAGTCGGCGTGAAGGCGATCGATAAAGTGCGAGAGAACTCGCAGATGATTGCCCGTTCGGCAACCATCCTCGGGATCACGGTAATCGGCGGGCTGATCGCTTCGTATGTGCATATTAACGTGGTGACATCGTTTGCCATCGACAGTACCCACAGCGTCGCGCTGCAGCAGGATTTCTTCGATAAAGTCTTCCCGAACATTTTACCGATGGCCTACACCCTGCTGATGTATTACTTCCTGCGGGTGAAAAAAGCGCATCCGGTGCTGTTAATCGGCGTGACTTTTGTGCTCTCTATTGTTTGTTCCGCATTCGGCATTTTGTAAATGGAACGAGGCACTGCGTCTGGCGGTGCCTCTTTACTTAAGGAATTTCATCCTGTGCAAACCCTTCAGCAAGTTGAAAACTATACGGCGTTAAGTGAACGTGCCAGCGAATATTTATTGGCCGTGATCCGTAGCAAACCGGATGCCGTGATTTGCCTGGCGACCGGAGCCACGCCATTACTGACGTATCATTATCTGGTAGAAAAAATCCACCAGCAGCAGGTTGATGTCAGCCAGCTCACCTTCGTGAAGCTCGACGAATGGGTGGATCTGCCATTAACGATGCCTGGTACCTGCGAAACTTTCCTGCAACAGCATATCGTGCAGCCGCTGGGGCTACGTGAAGACCAGCTCATCAGCTTTCGCTCCGAAGAGATAAATGAGACAGAGTGCGAACGGGTAACGAACCTGATTGCGCGCAAAGGCGGTCTGGATTTATGCGTTCTCGGATTGGGGAAAAACGGTCATCTTGGGCTGAACGAACCGGGAGAAAGCCTGCAACCGGCCTGCCATATCAGTCAACTTGATGCCAGAACACAGCAACATGAGATGTTAAAAACCGCGGGTCGCCCCGTGACTCGTGGGATCACCTTAGGCCTGAAGGATATTCTCAATGCCCGCGAAGTTTTGTTACTGGTGACTGGCGAAGGAAAGCAGGATGCGACAGATCGTTTTCTCACGGCTAAAGTCTCTACCGCTATCCCGGCTTCATTTTTATGGCTGCACAGTAACTTTATTTGTTTAATTAACACCTAACCAGATGAAAAATTTGCTCAAAATGTTTAAATTAACTTATGTAACAGTCACGCATTATATTAAATAACATTTGACTGGGTTGAACATAACGCCGATAGCAAAAGGAGTTATGTTCAACAATTTAATTTTAGATATACATATAACTTGTTCTATTAATAAATCACCTCGTATTCTGACTCGCCCCCTGGCGCAGCAAAGTCAGGCATTTATACTCTTTTGAATACATAGAAAATTGATATCAATATAATGAAAATATCAAATATTTGCATATAAATATAATCTTAAAGTTCAGTCTATTTAATGTTCAATGAAATATTTCTGCCTGTATAATCTTTAAAGATGTTGAACATATATTCACATTAAATATGATTATGTACTTGTTACAAGGATAAGGTTATATATGAATAAAGGTACAAAAATAGCCATTGCGGGCTTACTTGCGCTTTTCGCAGGTAATGCCGCTGCAACAGATGGTGAAATAGTTTTTGATGGCGAGATTTTAAAATCCGCTTGTGAAATCAATGACTCTGATAAGAAAATTGAAGTTGCTCTTGGTCACTATAATGCCGAACAGTTTCGTTCTGTTGGCGATCGTAGCCCAAAAATTCCATTCACTATTCCTTTAGTTAACTGCCCAATGACTGGGTGGGAGCACGATAACGGCAACGTTGAAGCGTCTTTCCGTCTATGGCTAGAAACGCGGGATAATGGTACCGTTCCTAACTTCCCTAATCTGGCAAAAGTAGGCTCTTTTGCTGGCATAGCGGCAACAGGTGTGGGTATCCGTATTGACGATGCGGAAAGCGGAAACATTATGCCACTGAATGCTATGGGCAATGATAACACGGTTTATCAGATCCCGGCGGACTCCAATGGTATTGTCAATGTTGACTCATCGCTTACTACGTATCAACCGTTGAAGCATCAGAAATCACCCCAGGGGAAGCAGACGCTGTCGTTAACGTAACGCTGGATTACCGTTAATACGTTACGGCGTATCTGACCTTTCAGATAACGCCCTTTTCCTTCCTCTTTCTCGTTGTATCAGGTTGAAAAATAACTATGTCAAAACGAACATTCGCGGTGATATTAACCTTGTTGTGTAGCTTCTGTATTGGCCAGGCGCTTGCAGGAGGAATCGTTTTACAGCGAACGCGAGTGATCTATGATGCCAGCCGCAAAGAGCTGCGTTACCTGTCGCAAACAAAGGCGCAGGGTGATGCTGCCAACTTACTGATTTAGTGTATGATGGTGTTTTTGAGGTGCTCCAGTGGCTTCTGTTTCTATCCAGCTGTCCCTCCTGTTCAGCTACTGACGGGTGTGCGTAACGGCAAAAGCACGCCGGACATCAGCGCTATCTCTGCTCTCACTGCCGTAAAACATGGCAACTGCAGTTCACTTACACCGCTTCTCAACCCG
>ENA-OQIG01001265-OQIG01001265.1-human-gut-metagenome-genome-assembly--contig:-NODE-1265-length-11411-cov-1.903669_pt1 | contig 11411 bp, 16 predicted proteins | sample MGYA00242576_ERZ504741 | MGnify/ENA primary metagenome ERZ504741 (study PRJEB26092, sample SAMD00036436) | human gut metagenome | host: Homo sapiens | study: EMG produced TPA metagenomics assembly of... | reverse complement strand
GATATTGCTGACACGGTTTTCCCCTCACCCTAACCCTCTCCCCAGAGGGGCGAGGGGACCGTATTGTGCAAATATTGTTACCCCAGCAACAAACAGGCTCATACAGCCCCTAACCCTTTCATGGCGATGGCTGGGACGGTTCAGACCTTGCCGAATATTCTCCAGCACCGTCTCCATGTTTTCACCACAACAGCTATTCGGCTCGGTCTGCCCCCTCGCTCTTTCAGGGAGAGGGTGACCGGCGGTTCAGTTCCTGCAGAATATTCTCCAGCACCGTCTCCTCATTACAATCAATCTCGTTATTCCAGAAACGCAGCACGGTCCAGCCCTGCGACTCAAGCCAGCTAGTGCGCCTGGAATCATAGGCAACTGCTAAATCATGCTGCCCACCATCCAGCTCAACGACTACACGCGCCGAGCAGCAAGCAAAATCGAGAATGTAGCTCCCCACTGGATGTTGACGGCGAAATTTGAAATCACTAAAACGTCGGCTGCGAAGATATCGCCAGAGCTTTCGTTCCTGCAAAGTGAGATTGCGTCTTAAATCACGCGCATTTGATTTAATTTTATCTATCACCTCATTCTGACAAGATTTAATCTTTTGTCAGAATTGAGGTGAATAATCTGGAAGGAGGATTCAGAAAATTAGACGATCTTTACGCCACGCATCCGCCGTCAATGCCTCGCCAAAATGACCGGCAATCAGCCGTTTGGTGAGTTCATGCAGCGGCGATGCCAGCACATCCGCGGTGCTGCCTCGCTCGACAACCTCGCCCTGATGCATCACCAGCACCTGGTCGCTAATGTGCTTCATCATTCCGATATGCTGGGTAACATAAATATACGAAATGCCCTGTTTTTCCTGTAATTCCAGCATCAGATTAATCAACTGCGAACGCATCGACATATCCAGTGAAGCGAGGGCTTCATCGGCAATAATGACTTTTGGGCGCAATATCAGCGCGCGCGCCAGACCCAGACGCTGTTTTTGCCCGGGTGCCAACATATGCGGATAGTAACTGACGTGATCCGGTAGCAGCCCAACCATACGCATCGTTTCAATAATCTGTTTGCGACGCTGTTCCGGTTCCAGGTCGGTGTTCAGACGCAATGGAAAATCCAGAATTTGCGAGATACGTTGACGGGGATTCAACGAGGTCGAAGGATCCTGAAAAATCATGCGAATACGCTGACTGCGGAAGGAATAATCGCCAAAATGCAGTGGATGATCGTCAATCAATAACTCGCCGCTGGTAGGTCTATCATTCCCGCCAGCATTTTTGCCAGCGTGGATTTACCCGAACCATTCTCGCCGATAATCGCCAGTGTCTGGCCTTCACGTAGCGTAAAGCTCAAGGGTTTTACCGCTTCTACGGTTTGACGACGAAACCAGCCGGTCCGGTAGCGGAACGTTTTACTTAAATTACGCACTTCAAGCAGCGTTTCGATCATCTCACTCTTTCTCCATGTTCAGCGGGAAATGACAGGCATAGAGATGATTTTTCGCCCCCGTCAAACGTGGCGTCACAATGCATTCTCGTTGTGCATACGGCAACGTGGCCCCAGACGACAACCAATCGGTAACTGTTCCAGCAGTGGGATACGCCGGGCAGCGTATTGAGGCGACTTTTATGCGGCATCGCGCTGCCGAAGTCTGGTATCGCGCGGATCAGCGCCTGGGTATAAGGATGATGTGGCATCGTCACCAACTCCTTACTCGGCGCGGTTTCCACTGTTTGACCGCAGTAAAGCACGTTAATTTTATCCGCCCATTGGCTAAGCATTTGTAAGTCATGGCTGATAAGCAAAATAGTGGTATTGCTGTTTTGGTTGAGACGCGTCAGCAGGCGAAAGATTTGCGCCTGGGTTGTTGGCTCCATTGAGTTTGTTGGTTCGTCAGCAATCAGCAGACGCGGTTGATTCGCCAGTGCAATGGCTATCATCACTTTCTGACATTCACCTTCGGTCAACTCATAGGGAAAACTGCGCATCGCATCTTTGTGATCTTTAATCCCCACGCGGTGCAGTAGTTCGATGGCACGGCGTTTGCGCCAGCCAAAACGCTGCCACCAACGGCCTTTATAGGTCCAGGCTGGGATGTTTTGCATCAACTGGCGACCCACACGTTCTGAAGGGTCAAGACACGACTGCGGTTCCTGGAAAATCATCGACACGTTGTGACCAACCAGCTTGCGCCGTTCGCGTGCGGAGAGACGCAGCAAATCGATATCATCAAAACGCATACGGTCAGCAGTAACACGCCAGTTATCTTTATTCACCCCACAAATCGCTTTCGCAATCAAACTTTTGCCGGAACCGGATTCGCCAACAAGACCGCGGATTTCACCTTCGGTTAAGGTCATACTTACCCGGTCGACGGCTTTAACCCACTCATCACCGGTTTTAAATTCAATGGTCAGGTTACGAATATCAAGTAATGGCATTATTCCACCCCCGCAATAATTGCACGACGGACACCGTCGCCAAGGAGGTTAACCAACAGCACGCTAATCATAATTGCCGCACCAGGCAGCATGACAGTCCACGGGGCGACATAAATCAGTTCTAGCGCATCACCGAGCATCGCTCCCCATTCAGGCGAGGGGAGTTGTGCGCCGAGATCGAGAAAGCCCAGCGCGGCGATATCGAGAATTGCCATCGACAATGCGCGGGTGATCTCGGTGACCAGCCCGGCGGTGATGTTAGGCATCACAGCAAACCAGAGAATATTCAGCGTTGATGCGCCATCCAGACGGGCGGCGATAACGTACTCTTTTTCCAGTTCGTCATGCACCATGCTGTAAATCGAACGTACCATACGCGGCAGCAATGCCAGCCAGACAGCAAACATAGCGTGGGACAAACTCGGTCCGGCAAACGCTACAACGATAATTGCCAACAGCAGGGAAGGGATCGCCAGTAAGGTATCCAGAATATGGTTAAGCACCGCTGAGCGGAGGCCGTGCGTCGCCCCGGCGAAGGTGCCCAGTACCAGGCCACAGATCGTCGCGGCAAGTGTCACCACAAATGCGCCACCCACGGTTGGCGCAGCTCCGCTCAGTAAACGGCTTAAAACATCGCGTCCGAGGTCGTCAGTCCCCAGGAAGAAAGAAACTTCGCCATAGCGCGACCATGACGGCGGCAATAATTGATAACCGAGAAATTGCTGGTCGATGCCGTAAGGCGCAAACCAGCCGCCAAAAATACACAGTACAGCCAGCCCCGCGCAGCCGTACAGGCCGACCATCGCAGAGGCGTCACTATAAAATTTGCGCCAGGCGGTACGCAGCGTGCCCGGCGGGCGCTTTTCGCTGTATACGCTATCGTAAGGCATACCATTCCTTATGTTTCAGAGGGTTAGCCATGGCACCCAAAATATCAGAAATCACGTTAACAATAATGACCAGTGAGCCACACACCATCACTCCGGCGGAAATGGCTGCGTAATCCTGCTGGCGGATGGCGTTAATTAACCAGCGCCCTAAACCCGGCCAGCTAAAAACCATTTCGGTGATCATCGCCAGCGTCAGCATGGTGGAAAACTGTAAGCCCAGGCGAGGAATAACCGGCGGTAACGCGTTATGCAGAACGTGGCGACGCAAAATAGTAAAGCGCGACAAACCGCGGGTCGCCGCCGCTTTTACATAGTTCTGGTCATACACTTCGATAGTGCTGATACGCATCAGGCGGATCACTTCAGTTGTTGGCGCAACCGACAGGGTGATCACGGGCAATATCATATGGCGGATTGCGCTCATGATCATTTCATCCCGCCATGGTGAGTCCGAAAGCCAGGCATCAATCAACGCAAACCCGGTAATCGGTTTCACTTCGTACAGCAGATCGAAACGCCTGAAACGGGCAACCAACCTAGCGTGAGTGAACAAAACAGCGTCAACAGAAGCGCCAGCCAGAACACCGGGATTGAAAAGCCCAGCAAGGCGATGGCGTTGATCAAGTTATCCTGCCACTTATGGCGCGTAATCCCGGCAATCATCCCCACGGGGATGCCAACAATCAGCGCAAAACCGAAGGCGAGGATGCACAGTTCCATCGTCGCAGGGAAGACCTCTTTTAACTGTTCGGCAATCGGTTGACCGTTAATGCTGGAAACACCAAAATCCCAGTGGATCAGGCCGTTAAACCAGAACACCCAGGCATTCCACAGTGACGCGCCTTGTAACGGCGCGTGTGGAGTGAAATAGCTCAAACTGAAGCCAACGAAGGTCAGCAGGAACAAGGTGACAATCAATAACAAAATGCGGCGTAAGGTGAAGATAATCATGGTTTTTTCACCTCATCCTGTTTCTCGCGATACACCCCAGCAAAGGAGGCGTTACCAAACGGGCTAAGTACCAGACCTTTGATATCGTACCGATAGGCCTGCAAACGCAATGACGACGCCAGCGGCAGAATAGGTAATTCCTGCGCCAGAATACTCTGCGCTTCGTCATAGGCTTCAATACGCGCTGCCAGCTGCTGCGAGGAGAGCGCCTTACGCAACACGCTGTCGAATTTCGGATCGCACCAGTGGGCGAGGTTGGTCTGTGAATGAATTGCCGCGCAGCTCAGTAACGGACGGAAGAAACTGTCCGGGTCGTTACTGTCCGTCGCCCAACCGGATAACGTCAGATCATGCTCATATCCATCAACCGCGCCTCCTGAAAGCGACCTTCTACCGGCACAATCACCACTTTTACGCCAACCTGCGCCATATCCGCCTGAATCAGTTCGGCAGTTTTCAGTGGACTGGGGTTCCACGCCTGCGAACGTGTGGGCACCCACAGTTTCAGCGTTAAGTTTTCCAGCCCCAACGCCTTCAACTGTTCGCGCGATTTCGCCGGATTGTATTCAGTAATTTTAGCCTCGTTGTCATAGGCCCACGAGCGCGCGGTAAAATAGAGGCCGCCGTTTCAGCCGTACCATAATAGATGGATTGCATCAGGCGCTGGTTATTAATCGCCAGTGCCAGTGCATGGCGGACAGCGGGATTATTTAGCGGCGGTTTGGCGGTGTTAAATGCCAGATAGGCGACGTTCATCCCAGGACGCAGCGTTAAACGCAAGCGCGGGTCGTCACGCAAAATGGATAGCTGGCTGGCAGCAGGCCAGGCCAGAACGTCGCATTCCCCGGTCAGGAGTTTCGACAGACGTCCGGTGCCGCCGGAGCCTAAATCCACCACTACCTGCGGCATTAACGGTTTACCGCGCCAGAAGTCATCATGACGTTGTAGGCGAATAAATTGCCCGGCGCGGTATTCCGACAACTGATACGGACCGGTGCCGACCGGTTGACGGTCGAGTTGCTCCTGGCGATCTTCTTTCTCTAACTTCCGGGCATATTCTGCGACATGACCGAAGCATAATGGGTTGCGAGGTGCCACAAAAAAAGAAGCATCCGGCTGGGCGAGTCGGAACTCAACGGTATGATTATCCAGTTTGCGGACGCTTTTCACGTTATCGGCAAATTGCAGGCTGTCGAAGTAGGGGAAGTTGCTGCCGTTGACGTTATGCCACGGGTTGTTGCGGTCAAAAATTCGCTGGAAGGTAAACACCACATCGTCGGCATTCATTTTACGAGTGGGAGTAAACCAGTCGGTTTTTTGAAACGGAACATCGCGACGCAGGTGGAAGCGATAGGTCGCGCCGTTGTCGAGTACTTCCCAGCTTTCGGCAAGTTCCGGCATCAGGCGATAGGTATAGGGATCGACATCCAGCAGTCGATCATAAAACTGGGCGGCAAGGGTATCGACAATTAACCCACTGCTCGCTTTGGATGGGTTAAAGGTGTTGACTTGCCCGCTGACGCAATAGACAAAACCGCTGTCGCGGATATCAGCATGCGGGGGGATTCAGGCGCGGCGATTGCCTGACCACTCACAAGTCCAGCAATCACCAAAAGAGACGATAATACCTGGCGCATAATATTAAGGGATTTTATGTAAAGAGGCTATCTTACTAATATTTAATGACATTTGCCATTACCGTTTGTGTTCAGGGGTCGTAATGAGTGCCGTGTGGTTGGTCGTTGAACAGGTGACGTCGCCATCTGTTCAACATTCGTACCCGTGATTTCTCTATAACTATAACTCACAGAACAACTTAGCGAGGAGCAGAGCGGTACGATCGTGAGAAACCCATTAAAGCACGCTGCAGTGCGTGTCATTGTTAGCCAGATGCGGCGTGAACGCTTTATCCGGACAACGATACTGACCGATCGTCTGCAATTAAATCATTACTCATTACCCCATTGATTCAAAAACTCTGCGATCTCATCAATGCGTACGGGATTAATCCCGCTTCAGCAGCCATTTCATGTTGGGCTTCTTCGCTGATCTCTTCATTGTTCATCAAACGGGTGAGCAGTAACTGGAAGTAGTGGGCCAGCGGTGTGCGTTCAGCCTCTGCGACAGGCTCTGCGCATTCGGTCGCGTACTCATCGGCAATATCAAAATATTTTAGCGGGATATCGTGGTTCATTATTTGCCCCTGGGGTTAATGCGCTAAGCATAAGGGCGGATGATAGCACTCGTGATCCGGGTCATACATCTTTTTATAGTTAATGGCGCGGCGCGTTACCCTCAGGCAGGATAATGCGCCGCGCATCCGACTATTACGTTTCACTCACCGGCGTTCTGTCACCATCATACAACGGCACTTTGCGATAGCGGCGGATCAGATACCATAAATATGCGCCGCCTAACGAAGCCCATACCAGACCGAGTGTCAGTGACGTTGACTCGAGGTTAACCCACAGCACACCCACCGTCAGCGCGCCAACCAGCGGCATCAGCAAATAGTGGAAGTGATCCTTCCAGCTTTTATTTCATTCCTTTACGCCGCCAGAAATGATTAAACACCGACAGATTCACGAAGGTAAACGCCACCAGAGCACCGAAGTTAATTAACGCTGTGGCGGTAACTAAATCGAAGAACAGCGCCGACAACGCGACAATCCTGACCATAATGACGTTGAGTGCCAGAGTCCGCCATTTTGGGTGCACATAGCCAAACACGCGCTCCGGAAACACATTGTCACGCCCCATCACATACAGCAGACGCGACACGCTGGCATGTGAAGCCAGGCCAGACGTTAACGTGTTCACAAACGTGGTGCAGAGGAAAATCGACTGGAAGAGCTTGCCGCCGACGTACAGCGCAATTTCAGGCAGTGCGGCATCCGGATCTTTAAAGCGGCTGATATCGGGAAAGAACAGCTGCATAAAGAACGACGCCGCGATAAAGATAACGCCACCGTAGACCGCCGTCAGGAAGATGGCTTTCGGGATCACGCGTGCGGCGTCCGGCGTCTCTTCCGAAAGCGTGGTCACCGCATCGAAACCGAGGAAGGAGAAACAGACAATCGTCGCCCCGGTAATAATCGGGATCAGGTGCGCGTTCTCGCTGATAAACGGCTGAAGTGACCAGACGCTGCCAACGCCTTCTCCTTTATGCAGTCCCTGAACTACCAGGAAGATAAACACCACCATGATGGAGATTTGCACCAGTACAAACAGGGTATTGAAATTAGCGACCAGGTTGACGCTCTTCAGATTCGCGGCGGTTAAAATGGCGACGAAGGTTACCACCCACACCCACGGCGGCACTTCCGGGAAGAGGGCGGAGAGATAGATTTTCGCCAACAAAACGTTGATCATTGGCAAAAAGAGATAATCCAGCAGTGATGACCAGCCGACCATAAATCCGACGTGCGGATTAATCGACTTTTGCGCGTAGGTATAGGCCGAACCGGCTCCGGAAACTGGCGAACCAGTTTGCCGTAGCTGATAGCGGTAAACAGCACGCCCGCCAGCGCCAGCAAATAGGACGCCGGAACGTGACCGTCGCTAATGCCTGACACAATGCCAAAAGTATCGAACACAGTCATCGGCGTGAGATAGGCCAGACCCATCATTACCACCTGCCACAATTTCAGTGATTTTCGCAGACGGGTTTTGCCGGGTTGCGCAGCAATATTCAGTGGTGAATTAATAGCCATAATTGCTGCCTCCCCTGCGTAATAAGGTTTGCGGTCGTGTCGACCTGAAATCAAACCTGTTTAGCAAGGGAAGCAAAGGGGGTGGAGTCCAGTCAGTAGCAGGAGGGGCGCATACGCAGCCTCCCTCGCCATGCGGGGATTTAATCATCGGCATCATCTCATTTCCTCGTCACAGTCTTAATCGTTAACGGAAGCCCGTTGCCGCCTGCGCTCCATAACGCGACATCCGGGAAATGTCTGGATTACCAGCAAATGTCAGGCCTGGCTCCGCTCAGGCCGATGAAACAACCCCGCAAGGGGTACTATGCGTTTTTCAACATCCACTCAATTTCTGTTTCTGTGATGAGGCGCTCAAACTGCAACAGCTCATCATTTTTACAGGCGTGATACACATGGCAAAACCGTTCGCCTAAATAGCGGCGCAGGTGATCATTCTCGATAAACTCACCCAGGCATCGCTCTGGCGAATCGGGAAGGGTAAGCCATCCTGTTCCAGCCCGTTGCCTTCGACTTCTTCCTGCAACGGCAGCTCGTTATCAAGGCCATGCAAAATACCGGCAAAAATCGCTGCCATCACCAGATATGGGTTGGCATCTGCACCCGCCACGCGATATTCCACGCGGTGATTATGGCGATCGCCGCACGGAATACGCAGGGCGACGGTGCGGTTGTTATGGCCCCACGACGCCTGCGTTGGCACATACATTCCCGGCTGGAAGCGGCGATACGAGTTCACGTTTGGTGCCAACAACGCCATCGACGACGGCATCAGGTCAATCATCCCGGCGAGCATCTTTTTCAGCAGCGGCGAATCTTCGCCTTCCGCGTCAGAAAGCACGTTCTCGCCACGGTTATTTTGCATACTGATATGGATATGCATCCCGCTGCCCGCGTGCTCTTCATACGGCTTCGCCATAAAAGTGGCGTGCATCTTATGCTTTTCTGCCATCAGACGCACCAGGCGTTTTAGTGCCAGCGCATCACGCAAGCTTCCAGCACGTTATCGGTATGGTAAAGATTGATTTCAAACTGACCTGGCGAGGCCTCAGCGACCGCGCCATCTGCCGGAATCAGCTGTAACTGCGCCAGTTCATCAATATCATTGAGCACGTCGGCGAAGTGGTTGAGGTTATCAACGGAGTAAACCTGGCTTTGTGTATTGCGGTCATCGGTGCCAGGCGCGGCAGGGCGGTTGCAGGATACCCTTCAGCGTTCGCGCTGGCGGATCCAGTAAATAGAACTCCAGCTCTACCGCTACGACCGGGAACAATCCGCGCTGGCGCAGCTGCTGCCACAGGCGGTTAAGAACGTTCCGCGGCTCAACGTCAAAGGGAGCGCCATCTTCATCGACCATGGTCAGGAGCATCTGACCGATAAACTCTGGATCGGCGGCAGAAGGAGTTAAGGAACCGAGAACAGGAACACAGGTACGATCCGGCTCGCCCATTTCCTGACCCAGACCTGCTTCTTCTACTACGTTGCCCAGAATATCCATTGCAAATACCGAGGCCGGGAAATAACACCCTTTCTCGAGCTTCTTCAGGCTTGAAACAGGAATACGCTTTCCACGGAAGCAACCATTTAAATCGGTAAGTAAAACATCAACATATTGCGTATTCGGGTAGCGCTCCAGGTAGCGTTTCACTTCCTGCGTACAGGCGCTACCCCGCCTCTCTTCTGACTGCTGAACAAAGTTCTCTACTTCAACGATATTGGTTTCCATGATTCTTCGCCTTTGGTTTGTTTTCCGCTCGTTATCAAAGCGTAAAATATAATGACCACCATTCGAATCTGTATGCAAACTAAATGTTTGTCAAATGTTAAATTGAGTTTGCAAAAATGAAAACCCACTGCTAGATTGAAAAAATATTGAACATAAAGGTCATTTAAAGCGCAGTAATGGCGATAATTTAGTCCACTTTGTGAGATTGAGCATGGAAAATATAATGAACAATCCGGTTATCGGTGTCGTAATGTGCAGGAACAGGCTTAAGGGTCATGCGACCCAGACTCTGCAAGAAAAGTACCTGAATGCCATCATCCACGCAGGCGGCTTGCCAATTGCGTTACCACATGCGCTGGCGGAACCGTCATTACTTGAACAACTTTTGCCGAAACTCGATGGCATTTATCTTCCTGGTAGTCCCAGCAATGTGCAGCCGCACCTATATGGTGAAAACGGCGATGAGCCTGACGCCGATCCCGGGCGTGATCTTCTGAGCATGGCGATAATTAATGCCGCACTCGAAAGGCGCATCCCCATTTTCGCCATCTGCCGGGGTTTACAAGAACTGGTGGTGGCAACCGGTGGTTCGTTGCATCGCAAGCTGTGCGAACAGCCTGAATTGCTGGAACATCGGGAAGATCCCGAACTGCCGGTGGAACAGCAATATGCACCGTCGCATGAAGTTCAGGTTGAAGAGGGGGGATTACTGTCTGCGTTGTTACCTGAATGTAGCAACTTTTGGGTAAACTCTCTACATGGACAAGGGGCGAAGGTCGTTAGCCCACGGTTGCGTGTTGAAGCTCGCTCGCCGGATGGCTTAGTTGAGGCGGTTAGCGTCATCAATCATCCTTTTGCGCTGGGCGTACAGTGCACCCGGAATGGAACAGTAGCGAGTACGCGCTTTCGCGTATATTGTTCGAGGGCTTTATCACCGCTTGTCAGCACCATATCGCTGAAAAACAGCGACTCTGACCACTACAGTTTAAGGAAATGCAAATATGAGTGATGAGGACTGGCGCCAGGAAAACGCTTGTCGGAAATCCGCCAGCAGCAGGGGCTTTCACAACGTCGTGCCGCCGAACTCTCCGGGCTGACTCACAGTGCTATCAGTACGATAGAACAAGATAAAGTCAGCCCTGCCATCAGTACGCTGCAAAAGCTGCTGAAGGTGTATGGTCTGTCACTCTCGGAATTCTTTTCCGAGCCGGAAAAACCTGATGAGCCGCAGGTCGTCATTAATCAGGACGACTTAATTGAGATGGGCAGTCAGGGTGTGTCAATGAAGCTGGTTCATAACGGTAACCCGAATCGCACGCTGGCGATGATCTTTGAAACGTACCAGCGGGCACAACCACTGGGGAAAGAATTAAGCATCAGGGTGAGGAAATAGGCACAGTACTGGAAGGTGAAATTGTTCTGACGATTAATGGTCAGGATTACCACCTCGTCGCGGGGCAAAGTTATGCCATTAATACCGGCATCCCGCACAGTTTCAGTAATACGTCGGCAGGTATTTGCCGAATTATCAGCGCCCATACGCCCACCACGTTTTAATCTTTTTGTTCTGTAAGCCGGGTAAGCGCAATGCGCCCGGCAATCTATACACAAAATCATTCAAGTTGCATCAAGGCGGCAAGTGAGCGAATCCCGATGAGCTTACTCAGGTAAGTGATTCGGGGGAGCGAAA
>ENA-OQIG01001264-OQIG01001264.1-human-gut-metagenome-genome-assembly--contig:-NODE-1264-length-11413-cov-1.669325_pt1 | contig 11413 bp, 9 predicted proteins | sample MGYA00242576_ERZ504741 | MGnify/ENA primary metagenome ERZ504741 (study PRJEB26092, sample SAMD00036436) | human gut metagenome | host: Homo sapiens | study: EMG produced TPA metagenomics assembly of... | reverse complement strand
TTCTTCATTTTGTTATCGTATTAGAAACTTAAGTTAAAACCAAAAGTATATCGTCTGACACAGGTGTCGTTGCACCGTCCGTAGCCAGTCTGTCGGTCTCGACGGTAGGTTTACTTCCGGATCCTGACCGGTGTAAGAAGACCAAGTAAACAGGTTGTATCCTGTAACGAAACATGTCAGTGAAGTGATACCCAATTTATTGCAAATGCTTTTCGGAAATGCATAATTCAGTGTCAACTGTTTCAAACGAAGGAAGGAAGTATCTTCCACAAAACGATCAGAACCTAAATAGTTGAATCCTTCGCCATACAATGCACGCGGTATATCTGTAATATCACCTTCGTTCTTCCATCTTCTCAACACAGCCGTACTCTGATTGGCGTTACCGTGCATGGACTCATTATTCATACGAGCCGTATTCACGACTGACTGTCCGAAACGTCCGTGGAAGAAAGTATTGATAGAAAATTGTTTATACTTGACAGTCAATCCCGCACCACCAGTCAATGTCGGATTGGCATTACCCAAATAGACAATATCATATTGATTGATAACACCGTCATGATTGATATCTTCGTACATCGCATCTCCCGGCTGACAGGTAGCTGTCAGGTTTTTCATTACGATTGGTCTACCTTTTGCATCATTCATTACATTTCCTTCAGCATCACGTGCATATGTTGCATCGGTGTTTTGATATACTCCCTTGTAACGGTATCCATAGAACGAACCGATAGGGCGTCCAACTTCCGCACGGGCAGCAGATGCCCATTCTTTGGTGAATAATTCTCCTGTACCATATTGGCAGGTAGCTCAGTAATCTTATTTTCGTTGCGGCTAAAGTTCACATAACCGTTGATACGCCAGTCTTTATTCTCAAAGATTACGACATCTGTACGGAACTCCCAACCTTTGTTCTCCATTTTACCTGAATTAAAATAACTAATCGATCCGAAACTAGTGGTTGAAGGTAGTTTGTAGTTCTTTTGCAGCAAATCTTTCACCGTCTTATAATAATAATCGAATGTAAATCTTAAACGACCTTTTAATACGGAAGCATCCAGACCATAATTATATTCGGTAGAGGTTTCCCATTTCAAATTATCCAACTGCATACGAGCCTGCTTTGTAGCCGACATGTTCATATAGTCTGTTCCTTTCACGTAGGCGCCCAGATAAACAGAAGCACCGCTGGGAGCACGTCCACTCTGCCCGATACTGAAACGGAATTTCGCTTCGTCCAGCCATTTATCTCTTGCTTTTTCCAGTAAAGGCTCGTTCTGGAAGTTCCATGCAAGACCTACAGCAGGGAAATAACCCATTCTTTCATTACGTCCCATAGCAGAGTTACCTTCAGCATTAAGAGATCCGTGTACCACATAACGATTCAGCAATGTATAGTTCAATACCCCTACAAAAGATACATTACGTGTTTCCGATTCGCTTGAATTCATGTCACTAATAGTAGTTCCGACTACCGGATCGGAGAGATCGGAAGAAGCATTACCGTATACTTCGCTATTATAGCCTGAATTGATATACTGACCGGTACGAACCAATACATTCGCAATAATATTATGTTTGTCATTCCAGTTCTTGATATACATCAACTTATTCTCTGTCTGCAAAGCCAATTGATCGGAATAAGCGTCCGCACTCTGATTGGCATATTTGTTGACTTGTTCCACTCCTGTTACAACTTGTGGCAGAAAGCGACGTGTTTTAATTGCACGCATATTGATAGAAGCCCAACCTTTATAATAAAATCCCGGTAAAATCTCATAATCGGCACGGAATGTTATCTTACCTTCACGCTGCACAGTTCTGTTGATAGCTTCATGTGCCATAGCAACAGGATTATAATTACTTTTTCCATTAAACGAACCTTCAAAATTAGGATCGTGGTAAGTAAAGTATTCATCAGTCAATGCACCTGTCAAGTCATTTACAGTAAATGGCGATTTGTTCGGCATTTTACTCAATGCTTCCGAGCGAATAGTGTTTGTCCAGTTCGCATCCGTATTGGTCTGCGAATAAGAAAAGTCTGCGCCGAATTTCAACTTATTAGAGAACTGATAGTTAATGACCATAGAAGTATTTAAACGGTTCATAGACGTACCGATAGTAGTACCGATATCACTCATATATCCTAACGAGAAACGATAAGTTGCTTTTTCACCACCACCATTCATTGAAAAACTGTTATCAGAAACCAATGCTTTTTGGCGTACATAATCCAACCAATTAGTATTTTGATTATACTCATCATAATATCTCCAGTCCGGATTGTCACCGATTGCAGGAGCATCAGACAACATATTGAGGTATTTATTTCCCGGATTATTCAGACCGATGTATTTGGCAGAATTCCAGATAGATTCCTGCATAAGAGAAGTATATTCCTTACCATTCAACATCGGGATAGTACTCGGATCTTCCTTCATTGTCCATTTGGAGGAGAATGAGAAACGAGTTTTACCAACCGTACCTTGTTTTGTCTTAATAACCAATACGCCATTGGCACCCTGAGTACCCCAAATAGCAGTAGCTGATGCATCTTTTAATACTTCAACTGAAGCAATATCATTAGGTGAGATATTTAAAAGAGCACCCAAATCTTCTTCCGTAGCTGTGCTGAAATTGAAATCATCACTGATTTCAGTCGGATAAGGCACACCATCAATAACAATCAACGGATCGGAAGATGCATTTAACGTACTTGTACCACGGATTCTGATAGCACTACGGCTACCGGGGTCTCCACCCAATACAATATCCACACCACCCAATTGTCCTTGCAGCGCTTCCTCTATAGATACAACAGGTGCAGCGGCAATCAACTTTTCCATATCAACTTTCTGAGTAGCCGAAACCATTTCTTTATCCGAAATACCCAAATCATTTCTATTTAACCGACGGGCCGAAACTACTACTTCATCCACCGCCATTGATTCTGACTCCAAAGTCACATTGAGCAGAGTTTGCCCTGTATACTTTATACGCTTTGTTTTCATTCCGATATAGGAATAAACAATTGTCAGATCTTTCTCTCCCTCTGGGACTTTCACATTATATTGCCCGTTCAGGTTTGTGATACCACCACCCAACGAACGGTTCTGGTTGTTTACTAGATTGACATTTACACCAACCAGTGGTTCAGCAGTTTTTCCAAACAATTCGGTAACCGTACCGGATATACCTTCTGTACCTGCCCTGCCATTCTATAGAACAGGACAGAAAATAGGCTACCAATGTATAAAAGACTTTATTTGTCTGATTCATGATTAATTAGATATTCAGTTAATTAAAAACAGCGTCTATCAGGTGGAAAGCACCGTCCATAAAAGCAAATGGGAAATTCTCGTATGATACTATCTTACATGCATTTCCGTACTGACCGGTGGTCTGGTTCTGCAACTGCAAGGTGATGAAAGCGCCGTTATCAGTATACTTCACAGGAATATTATTGCTGTTACGATATTCTCCCGATAGCCAGTCAGGTGATCCGAGATACGGACAGCCTGATGCAACCGGAGCATTGGTAGGCGTAAAGAATAATTGAGCAGATATTACTCGTAATAAGTATTGATTTGTAATCTCTCCTTGAAGAGTTGGTGATGGCAGACTTAAATCTATCGTACCTTTCACTCCCGGAATACGATCATTATCCAAAGCCTCTTTTAGTGCTTCATTTGTCGGAATGAACCCGATAAGACGTCCTGCCAATCTGTAATCCCAAGCAAGTACACCGTCTATAGTAGCAAACAGTTCGGCTTGTCTCATTAAATAGGCGAATACAAAATTCGGATATTTCGTTTCTCCAATAGAGGTCAACATTGTCCTCAGGCTTGTATATTCCAATCCATCCAATTTCCCGAATACACCGAAGTCACTTTCATATTCATATACTTTACCGTTTGCCCAAGATCCTCCGGCATCATTGGTCACCTCTTTTACTTCGGTGAAAAGTGTAGGAATAACAGTTTGCGGATCTTGACCTAATACACTGTTAAACACATAGTTCGTTGTCATTTTCCCATCTTTCACAAACCAATATGTTCCACCATCCTGAGTAGCATAAACAGCCCAAGGCGTATTAAAGTTAACATCTCCTACTACAGTTCCACCACTGACGATTCTTTTCAGGTCCGAAGTTGAAACAGCCACATCACCATCTTCTCCGGATGTTGCCAGTGTATTACCGACTCCATCAGACATCAGACGCATGTCACTGATTTCATATCCGCTATTTTTAGTGATCAACATCGTATAGTTTGTAGCAGTGGTAGTGTACGCAGCCATCTGATTACTCTGAAAGATAGCATACAACGAAAGCAGGTAATCTCTTTTAAGGAAAGACGGTCCCATCACGGTACTGAATATTTCAGGCATCGGGAAATTGCTTAATCCATAAAAACTACCGTTCACACAGATACTCTTATCTTTCACATCGCTCAACTGGAAATCATAATGCGAACCCAAAGAGTTGGTAATTCCGCTAATTTCGTCAGGGAAAACGATAGAACCTCCATATACTGATTGATAAAGCAATATCTTAGTAATCAACGGGTCCAAATCAGTTAAAGAAGAATATCCTCCAGCTTTCCAATATCTATTGAAGAAAGTGTTGAGTGCCTGGTTGGACGGTGCAAAGATACTATAGGAGATAGAAGCTAATTCCGGATAAAGACGGAAGTTAGGTGTCGGCCATTCCAACGCGATATTCGGAAGCCCGTTTGGTGAATGTGCATGCAGAAAAAGACTATCTACTCCTACTGCTTTTCCATAATCGGCAGACAAGTCTTATCATAGGCATAAGTACTGTACTGGCTATAAAAGTCGAGGAAATCGGAATAATCTGATTTTTTCTTTAAAACATCATAAATAGTTTCCAATGGTTCCAACACCCTGTCTACATTATATATATAGCCGTTATTGGTTATGATTTGGTATTCTTTAACACTTGCATTCGACACATTGAACCCGTTATCTCCCGTCCACGTAGAGTTAGGATAGAAAAATTCATAATTCTTCTTGGCATCTATACCTTTAGAGGCAAAGATGTGGTGAGAGAATACAGGCAAGAACCGCTCTAAATGATAGACGGTTACAGTATTGTTTGTTGATGGATCCACTTCCTTTGTAATAGGACTGGTGCTGTGTGTACGAAACTTGTAATACATTCCCGGTTGTAAAACTCCCAATTCATCATCGTCATCATCGTCTTTGCTTGTTGCACTGTCTTCCGGGCGGAAGTTTTCAAGATCACTCTTGCTATAAGAGTAGTAGATTAAATGATAACCAATCAGTTTCTTCAAATCATCTGTCGGTATATCCTTCACTGAAACATAACCGTGTTCTTCCAGATAAGCAGCAAACGCATCATTGTCCGGAGCCATGACAGTTGCGACACTCTTACCATCAAGAATAGCTTAAAGCCTGATAACTCTGCCGCTTCTAGAAACATGGAGAACTTACCTCCATATTCATTAGAAAGAACTTCCCAAGCTGTACCTTTCAGCCATTCGGGTTTTTCATAATGCTCATCCATCTTGTCCTCACAAGAGAGAAAAAAAGGTGAGAGGAGCAATAATAGCAGCCAATGCCGCTTACGATTCATCACATTTCTCATAATATTAAAATCTGTTAAGTAACAATATAAATCTATTTTATCTATTTTTTAATTAAACAAAAGTTAGATTCTGTTTTTCTTCGGGCACTTTATCATAATACCTGTGAAAAACTGTTGCAAACTTAACGACTTATATAAGAAATAGCAATGAAGAATCGTACATAAACATGGAAAATACCGCCTTTTGAACGAAAATACATGCTCTGAACGCGTTTTTTAAATAAGAAAGAGTGTAGATAATACAATTTATTCCGGTTTTTCTTGAAACAAGAATAACCATATATAAAAGCAATATGGCAAACTTTTCAAATATAATTGTGTCGACAAAGAAGTTGACAAATTAAAAATATATGCGATAAACACAAATTCATGTTTGCGAAGTACAATCAAGAACTATAAAGATTATTTTGCCATTCTTATTGTCACTTGTCACTTTTACAACTTAAACAATTGATTATCAAAGTAATAAGAGTGACAATAGACAGTGACAATAGAGTGACAATAGAAATAATAAAGCTTTCTATTGTCACTTTTACTTTTTCCTCTTTTATATCTTAACCACCAGATACACAGTCCCTTTATTCGTATGTTTGCAAGGAATCCCCTCTTTCTGAAGCAGCCGTCCAAAGTGATGCGCCTTGCCGGAAGACAGCGTAATGGTCGTTCTTTTTTGCAGATAATCCAATATTTCTACCGGAGATAAGTATTCTCCTTCCTTATCATCCCTGCAACCTTGAAATAACGATAGAATAACTGAATAGCCGGCGGAGTCTGTTCAAACTCCCGATTCCCCTGTGCCAGGATAGCCTCATCCTTATCGTCAAACCAATACCGCTCGCCATGACAAATCTCGTACATAGCCTGTGCATACAACTGCTCATAGTCAATCGGGCGTGCCGTATCAATCGTACCCGTCACCTCAACGCACATAAAACGACGGCTACCGGACGGATCAGTCAGCAAATCCTTCTGATTGCTGGTCGCGATAAACGAAGCATAACGCCGCAACTCCTGCACCGAATTACTGTACGATTTACGAAGATTGACTACCGGCTTTTGCAGAATATGCTTCAAAAAGCCTGCTGCGTCAAAGTAATCTGATCGAACTCGTCAATATTGATCAGCGCAAAGCGATTCAGATACATTTCCGCATCCCGCTTCCGGCTGAAATCAATACTATCCGTATAATATCCGCGAAGTCCCGGCGGTATCAGATCCCGGCAAAAGGTAGACTTGCGTGTCCCCTGCGCACCTACCAGCAAAGGGGAAGTACTGTTCGCATGCTGCCGGTCATACCCACGCCAATGAGCTACCATGTTGAGGAACCAGCGATGGAAAAGCATCGTCCAATGCGGATTAGCACATGGCACACGGTCTGCCAGTTCCGTAATGCGGTCTTTTTTATCCCAATTAGGAAGATGAAAAATAAATTCTTCCAATGGATTATAAACAGATACTCGGTTTGAATGCAGATAACGGTCCACATCCCGGTCCCACACCGCAATACCCTCACTTTGCGCATCCAGCAGAATACTATTCTGCGCCCGTTTATCCAACGGACGGAAACGAAAATAAAACGAGCATCGTTCCCGGTATTCCACTTCACCTATCTGTGTATTGTAGCGGAATTCATAACGACGGTTCATAAACTCCTCTGTCTGCATATTGAGATATTGCTCTTTTGTCAGCCCGTTTTTCTTGCCGAAGCCTTTGCATTCCTGATACACATTGCCTATCATCTCGCGAACCAGCACAGCCTGCTTCGAATGATAATACCGATGAATGGTCCTCCTCACCACTTCCTCTTCCGGAATACCGGAAAGGAAACAATTTTCCGCCAACCGGACTACCAGGGGCTGCAAATCATCATTCCGCCTCCACCCCTCTTCCATCGACTGAAAAGTCTTTCGCAAGGCAGCCTCATACATCAATGCCAGCGCATCTTCCGTATCATATCCCGGAACGGCACGATTCAACGGAGACTTTTCCGGGGTCAGCTTCTCCTGATAATTCATTTCTTTCGGCATCCCGAAAGGCTGAGAAAGATAAAACGGCACGGAATTTTCCCGATAGAAAGGTTCGGATCGTGACTCAGCCGTGAATATTGCTCCAAAACCGGCTCTTTCAACTGAATATCAAAGGGGATTTGCGCTGATAGCATTTCACCGCCAAACGATACGCATGTGCCTGAAAAATTTCAGCTTCTTCCTGCGTCTGCGGCAACGTACCGTCCGGACGGGTAAAAAGAGTCCATATCTTCACGGAATTTCCACTTGATCCCATATATGCAAACATAGTCTGCGGCAATTCAGCCGCTTTCTTCTTGACCATCTCCACTTCTACTTTTCCCGCCAACGGACCTACGGTCAGTTCCACGATGCCATTATATACTTTCATCCGCTTCACGCCATTCACACGTCCGAAAACAGCAGCGGGTATTACTTTGGGAAGTTTCCCGGCAAAACTGCAAGATTCTCCGGGTAAAACAAAATGCAGGGCTTGGCGCAATCCGGTCACCGGACGGGTCTTAATCTCTGTTTTTATCTTCTCTATCAACAAGTTAAAATCTAATACACTTAATACTTCGACTCCATCTTTCTCCCTGATTTGTGTTATCTTCATTACTTTTCTTAAATATTTATGTATATCCCTCAAAGGTAGGCATAAAACAGACAGTAAACAACCTTTCTATTCATTATTATTACAGATTATTTATCCGCCTTTCCATTCTTTCGGAAGCTCCTTGAATTAATAGTAAATAAAACGTTCATTAAGTTGTTTAGAAGCTTAGATTAATGTATCTTTGTAGTGATAAGAAATCGTTTTACGTACATGGTCCCATCGGTCCACGTATGTGAACTATTGGGTTCACGTACATAGTCCGAACGGTTCACGTACGTGGAACGAAAACGTGAAACAGACAAAATATATTAGTCGAGCCTTGTCTACATGTTAAGGTTACTAGTGTTTGTACTAACACACGCGGTATCAATTGAGTAACAATCCTATTAACCAACAAAAAACAAGTGACGCTATGGCAGCAGATTATGACTTTCGGCGAAAACCGAATGAAAAGGGAGACGGAGAAGTACAGCCTCTGTATCCCCGAATTGTATCCAAAGGAACCATTGACAGCAAACGGTTATTTCGTGAAATAGCCGAAGCCTCTTCTTTCACCGAGGGAGATTTGGCAGGTATCATGGTAGCTTTTCAAGAGAAGGTATCCTATTATTTAAGTGAGGGGTATCATGTGAAACTGGGAGAAATCGGATATTTCTCCTCTAGTTTGAAAGCACGTCCGGTGATGGACAAGAAAGAGATCCGTTCGGTCTCCATCTCTTTCGACAACGTAAATTTCAGAGCTACTCCCTGGTTTCGCCGACGCAGTTCGGGGACGGTCACCCGTGCCAAATTCGGATTTCAAGAATCATCGAACTTGCCGGAAGAGACACGCCGTTCCCGACTGGAAGCCTTTTTAGCAAAGAATCACTTCATCACTCGAAGAGAATACTCTCAGATTACGGGTTTATTGAAGGGAAAAGCACTACGGGAATTGAATCTTCTGGTAGAAAACGGAGTCTTAACACTCGCGGATATGGGAACCGGGTGGTGTATTTAAAGCCTAATAATCAGTAGATTAAATCAGCAAAAGATACAATAAGGGTGATAATAGAAAAGAGGTTACTATTCTATTATCACCCTATTATCACCATCTATTGTCACCCGTTTTTCATTGATAATGAACCGGTTAGTTCTACAAAGTGACAAGTGACATTAAAAAGTATCATTAAACTCCAGTGTGTGACGCTCAATAACTTCTACCGAATCGAGCCCAAGCATATAGTCACCTTTGGTCGCCTCAATCATAGCTTTTTGTTCTTTCTGAAAGTAGACAGGGGCATCTTTACGTAAAGGTAAAATCTTTAGTTCCACCTTTTTGCCGACGAGATCTGCCATACGGACCACATCTCCTTTCCATTCCAGAAGTTATCTGCTACAAGCCTGCCGTCAGCATACACACGGGCCACATCACCCCGATAATTTATACGGAGAAAAAGATTATCATAATTATTTATTCCAGATGTATCATAGTTAATAGTGTATACCGCAGCTTTTGCAAAGTCCTCTTCTACAGGTTGCGCAGCCACTGCCTGACGCCCCATGGGGACAACACGGGGAGCATCCGCTTTTTTCACTTCCGTGACTGTGGCGGCAATGACAGGAGACTTTGTCCATACCTCCTCCACGATGCATGAATCACTCTTATACAGAATACCGCCATTCTTGGCATAAAGCAGTTTACCGTCAATTTTATAGGCAGTCTTTGCCTTTTCGTATGAGAGCACACAGACATTGAGCTTGCCCGCCTTCTGCTGCTTGTTAAGTTTACAAGTATAGACCTTGCCGTCAACGGAGATTTGAGGCTTTTTACCCCTGATTTCGATGAAATAGATAAGGCCATCCACTTTGCAGAACGGTTCTACAGTAGTCCAGTCAATGGTTGCACCCTCAGTCCGATAGTCTTTAAAAGTGACATGGGACGTCCCGCTCTCATTCTTGATACGCACATAGTCATTATAGAATTCGAAAGCACCCCGGCGAGCATAATGCCTGCTTAATGAGTCAACATTCATCTGCAAGAGTTCACTGCCCCAGTCTGTCAACATCTGATGGATAAAACGTCCTTCATGAAAGGGAGTCTCGAATACTTGTCCCACTTCGCCAAGAGGAGCCTGAAAATCATAGGTCATATGAGGCAGGTCATTATGATTAGTACCCGGAGAGGATTGCGTTTCTCCCATAGTGTGAAGAGGATTGTATGGATTGGTGCCACCGTGATACATATAGTATCCCGGAAGATTGGAGCCACTACCCAGCTTGCATATAACCAGCGGTTTAAGCTCCTTTCCATTGATATTTATCCGACGATGATACGCCGGCATCATACCACCGCCCAACTCACAAGTAAAATAGGGATATGACAATTTTGAACTGAGAGAGGGGGAATCTTCCGACAATTCCTCTTTAGAGAATGTCTCTGTGGCAATAGCACTACTCATACGTTTGTCTCTCATAATGAAAGCATCGGCATAACTGCCCGGCATATCCTCCAGTTTCCGGTCCCAGAATCCGTCGGCATAGTCACCATAAAGCGGCAACAGCTGCCCGAAAACCTCTTTTCCCCGAAGTGCAGGCCAACCGGTACGTGTATAGAACGGGACATCAAATCCCGCCTTCACAGCAATATTTTTCAATGCCTCCAGATAATCCCAAGGACCGCGACTTTCGTTCTCGATCTGCACGCCGACCACAGGACCGCCATCTTTCCACAAAAGTCCGTTAACCTGAGCAAAAATAGTATTATAAAGCTCCGTACAATCTTCAAGGAATCCGGGAGTACGGGCACGTATCTTATACTTAGGATTCTGCCCGGCTTTCTCATGTACCCATGAAGGAATTCCGCCTTGATACACTTCCCCATGACAGAAAGGACCAAGACGCAACACCAGCATCACATTTTCTTCTGCACAAATCCGGACGAAGCGGCGCAGGTTATGATTGCCGCTCCAGTTCCATTTTCCCTCTTCCGGTTCATGGTGAATCCAGAAGATATATGTAGAAATGATATTGATACCACCGGCCTTCATTTTGCGGATTTCCCGGCGCCATTCCGACTCCGGTACGCGGGAATAGTGAATCTCGCCCATGACGGGAATGATATGCTTGCCGTCAAGGATAAGCCCCTTGCTATCCACCAGAAGAGTTTTGCCTTCGGGTGTT
>ENA-OQIG01001263-OQIG01001263.1-human-gut-metagenome-genome-assembly--contig:-NODE-1263-length-11439-cov-1.277228_pt1 | contig 11439 bp, 18 predicted proteins | sample MGYA00242576_ERZ504741 | MGnify/ENA primary metagenome ERZ504741 (study PRJEB26092, sample SAMD00036436) | human gut metagenome | host: Homo sapiens | study: EMG produced TPA metagenomics assembly of... | reverse complement strand
AGCGGATTAGTTATATTTGCTAGCAGGAAAGAAAGTCGCAGAAGCGATTAAGTTTGAAATGTGAGTTAATATCAGAATAAAAAAAACGCCGACCTTAAAACAGACTCTATATAATAAGTAGCATATGGTAGCAACATTTGACTACATATTATATAGACATTGTTTTGATATGTCCCCCTTTTACTGGACATCCAGTGAAAGGGGTATTTTATGCGTTACAGTTACGAATTCAAACGAAAGGCAGTCGAACTATGAAGCTGCGCTACTCAAGGCGAAAAAGCAGCGCTTATCAAAGAACTCAGAGAAAAAGGATATCAACTAAAAGGTTTGATTTTCCATTCAGACCAAGGATGGCAATATCAACATGTTTATTTTCGAAAACGGCTACAGGAACATGGAATAATTCAATCTATGTCTAGAAAAGGGAATTGTTACGATAACTGCATCATGGAAACATTCTTTGGAAGAATAAAAACAGAAATGTATTATGGATTCGAAAAAGACTATGCATCCTTTGAAGAATTTGCAGTTGCTATAGATGAATATATTGATTATTATAATAACAAAAGGATTCAGGCAAAAACAAAATGGATGCTTCCAGTAAAATACAGAGAAGCATCCATGATGTCCGCCTAACTTATAAATATGTGTCCAGGATTTTGGGTACATATCACATTAGTTAAAAAGTGCTGGCTGCTTTTTAATTGCTATCTTATCAAATATGCGGTGTATTATGTTATTCTGTGGCTCGAATACAACAATACCATTGTGGCAGTTAAATAGTCTGTATATGTATACAATTATAAATGCGGCAAGAATGATTGCAAAAAGCGTATAATACAGTTTTTTGTTAAGCTTTTTTCTTAGCAGGAATATTATAAGTGCAACTGGTGGAAGGAAAAAAAGTGGATGGTACATAAATGCGGTATTAATATCAAAATGAAGTAAAGCAATCCATGCCCGTGTCATACCGCAGCCAGCACAGGATATGCCTGTTATATATTTTATAGGGCAGGTTATTCCCATATATTGCATAATTCCATATGCTATAATAACCATAATTATTGATATTATAACTGTTTTCACTTGTTTGATATTTTTCATAATTAAAGTCCCCCATCTGCCATATGTGGAAATCTGCTGCCATTGGCTGACTGGCAGCATACAGGCATCAAATCCCTAGATGAATAGAAATATATGTCTTGGTCAAAAAAACACGATTTTGATAAAAGCATACCACAATATACAGCTGATGTGAACTGCCGTATATAAATCAGCATATACAAAGTGCTGTATATAAATTAACATATACAAAGCTGCTTGTATAAACATGTACTACTGGTACACATCCCCCTAGCCACTATTCGCATATCGTCAGATTATCATCCCGCTTTTATACTAATATTTTGACCCTGTCAATTTAATTATTAACAAATTATAAACTTTAGCACTCACCTACTTTACATTGCTAACAATAAAGACTATAACATAGTCAGAACAAAGGAAGAGGAGTTAAAGAATTAAGAGATTGAATAGTTAATATCCTTTACCTGATGTTCCAAAAAACAAGGTAATAGTTCAGATGAATATGTAATCCTTTGGATTTGATGCAGAGTTTTTATATCAGGTCCGAATGAACGAAAGGTTCAGCCGAACAGATAGTTTATTAAAAAGGAGAGATGACTTATGTTAATGCCTAGTATTTTTGGAGAAAACTTATTTAACGATGATTGGATGGACTTTGGATTTCCAGAGGTTGACAAAGCTTTATATGGTAAGCATGCGAGCATGAGATGAAGACAGATGTTAAGGAAACTGATTCAGGTTATGAAGTAGATATTGATTTACCTGGATTTAAGAAGGATGAAATAAATGTACAGCTTGATAACGGATATCTTTCAATAAGTGCTGCTAAGGGACTTGATAAGGAAGAGAAGAATAAAGAAGGTAAGTACATCAGAAAAGAGCGTTATGCAGGTGCTATGAGCAGAAGCTTCTATGTTGGTGATGCTCTTACACAGGAAGATATAAAGGCTAAGTATGAAAGTGGTATACTAAGACTTTCTATTCCTAAGAAAGAAGCTAAGCAGGTTGAAGCTACAAAAAGAATTGCTATTGAGGGATAATGAAAGCATTAATTATGAGAATAATTAAAGCAGCTTTGATTAAAAATATTTAAACTTTAAGTTTATGTGCCAGAGATTAGATTATATATTTAATCTCTGGCACATTTTATATACAATCTAAAAAAATAATTGTTAAAATGTATTTGACATATTTTTGGAATAGTCATAATATAAAATTATCCATTATAATCGTGAAATTTAAAATAGTGAATATGTTCATTGGGAGGTGTGTATGGAGAGAAATATATTTAAAGATTATGCATCCAACGAAAACAATGCAGACTGGGAAAGACACATAGAAAGGCAGGCACCATTATATAAGCGCAAGGATGATATACGTTCTGAATATGAGCGTGATTACACACGTATACTTCATTCACTTGCATATCGTAGATTGAAGCATAAAACACAGGTATTTTTTAATATAGATAATGATCATATATGTACACGTATGGAGCATGTACAACATGTTGAATCGGTAAGCTGTACAAATCTATAAACTTTGCCTTGGTACTTAAACACTAGATCTTACAAGAGCTATTGCTATGGGACATGATCTTGGACACGCTCCATTCGGACACGAGGGAGAAGTTGAACTTTACAAATATCCGTAATGAGCTTGGACTAGATGCCTTCTGGCACGAGAGAAACAGTTTAAGAATGATAGATAAGATAGAACTGCTTCAGGATAATAAATAAAAATTACCAGAATCTTAATCTCACATATGCGGTAAGGGATGGAATAATCTCTCACTGTGGTGAAGTTGATGAAAACGGAATCAGGCCAAGAAAAGAGAAAATAGCTCTTGATACATTTAAAATATCAGGACAATATCAGGCTTATACATGGGAAGGATGTGTAGTAAAAATAGCAGATAAGATAGCTTATCTGGGAAGGGATATAGAAGATGCCATCCGTATGGAGTTCATAGAGGATTCAGATATAAAAAAACTTATGGAAATATCCAGAACATATGGGGTGAAAACAATAAATACAACAGTTATAATACATAATTTTATAACAAGCATATGTGCTAACAGTACACCGGAATCAGGAATAAGACTTAGTGATGAACACAACGAAATGCTCAATTCTATTAAGAAGTTTAACTATGAAACTATATATATGAATCCAAAGTTTAATGTATATCGTAACTATGCAGCATTAATCATAAGAAGCATATATGATACACTTATGGAATCTTATGATTCAACAGACGGAGTAAACACAATATACAGGCTTTTAAAAAGAAAAAAATCATATCCACAGCTTATTAAAAATTTTGTGAAACATCTTCTTATATATTCTGATACTCCATCAGAGATATATAATGATGTATATTCAAGGCTATATCCGGATACCTGTCAGGATGAAGCTTTGGAAGGAAGGCTAAAAGAGGAATATAAGAACCGCAGAATATATGGATTGTTTGAAACAGAACTTATATATGCCCAGGCAATTATAGATTATATATCTGGTATGACGGACAGATATGCAATAGAGATATTTAATGATTGATACGTTATTAAATTTAAAGTGAATAAAAATTGCAAAAATTTCCATATATATGTATAATAATTATTATAAAAAACGTGTTTAATTTTTTACAAATGGGAGAAGAACATTATGAAATTTATGTATAGTCTTCTGATTATAATAGAGATTGTTCTTATGGGAATATGTGCGGTTAATGTCATTTGGTAAGAAAGGAAAGCTTGCAGAAATTGTTCTGTATTATGAGACAGTTGCTTTTGTATGCGGAATATTTTTCTGGTTATATGCTTTTTATCCGGATATTAAGGTGACAACACTCTGCAAAGGAGCAGAGCTTGCATGTTATGACTGGCTTGTGATTTTGCTTATGTATTATACGCAGTATTATACAGGATTGTTTAAAGAAATCCGTGCAGTAAAGATAGTAATGATATTATTTTCAGCAGTAGATTCTTTTGTTATGATTGCTAACGTATGGACACACAAGTATTTACGATATCAGAAATAACTAACAGTGATATAATAATAGAATATGTCAAAGATGGATTTTCTATCGTGCGCATTTTTGTATAATTATATGTTATAGTAGTTATCCTTATATCATTTATATTTATGATAGCAAAGGCATCAAAGTTTTACAGCTTCAGATATGAGGTTATATTTATAACATTATTTGTCGGTTTTATTCTTGATCTTGCAACGGTAAGGTCACAGTCAATATATGATATATCGACTCTGATATATGGCTTCATGTCTATGATCATATATTATCTTACATTAAGCTATATACCTAATGAACTTATAGAGAATACATTATCGCTTATTATTAAAGATATGAATAGTGGTATTGTATGCTTTGATATTCATGGCAAATGTATCTATTGTAATGATATTTTAAGAGAGCAGTATAATATAGGCTATGACTATGAACACATGGAGCATAAATACATGGCATGGCTTGAGAAAATAGGTGACAATAGAAAAGACAGTATGAAGTTTGAGACTTCTATTAACAGCGATAGTGGTAAGCGGTATTATGAGATAGCCTATAAAAGAACGTACGATGATAAAAAAAGCCAGGTATGTGATTATTTTCTTTTTAATGACAGGACTGAAGAGGTTGAACTGCTTAAGTATGAAAAGTACAGGGCAACACATGATATGCTGACAGGTCTTTTAAACAAAGAACAGTTTATATAGAAACTGCTAAGATGATAAAGGAACACATAGATACAAAGTATTGTATCATATGCAGTAACATAAAAAGATTTTAAGTTTGTCAATGAATTGTTTGGTGTGGAAAAAGGAAATGAAATACTAAGAAAACAAGCGGAGTACATTAAAGACTTTGTAGATGAAGAAGTTGTTGCGGCAAGACTCCGTGGAGACCGTTTTGCCATGTGTATGCCAAAGGTCAGATTTGATGAGAAACTTATTGATAAGGCTATAAGTGGAATACAGGATGCTTTTAAAAATAGTTTGTTTCATATGCATATATTTTCGGGAGTGTATGATATAGAGGATGTTAATGAACGTGTGAGTATTATGTGCGATAAAGCAAACCTTGCTGGTGAAACTATAAGAAATGAATATAAGATTAATGTTGCATACTACACAGAACATCTTATGTTAAAGTCATTAGAGGAAAGAAAATCATAGGAGAGTTTGACAGGCACTTGATAATGAAGAGTTTGTTATGTTTTTGCAGCCACAGGTTGACTATGAGGGATATCCATATGGAGCAGAGGCACTTGTAAGATGGCAGCATCCTAAGAGAGGGTTACTTTCGCCAGGTATATTTATAGATGCATTAGAGAAAAACGGCTTTGTGTACAGACTCGACATATATATGTGGAATAAGGCAGCTAAACAGCTTAGTGAATGGAAGAAGCGTGGTATTGAAAAGTATCATATTTCAGTTAATATATCTACAAAAGATTTTTATCTTATAGATGTTTATGAAACATTTACAAGCCTTGTAGAAAAATATGATATAAGTCCCGAAACTTCTTAAGCTTGAGATTACAGAAACAGCACTTATGTCAGATCTTGATAAGAATATACTTATTATTAAGAAGCTTCAGGATTATGGATTTGATATAGAGATTGATGATTTTGGAAGTGGTTATTCTTCGCTTAATATGTTGAAGGATATAAGTGCAGATGTACTTAAGATTGATATGGCTTTTTACGTGCCTCAGAGAATGAAGTCAAGGGCCAGGATATACTTGAAAGTATAATAGAACTGGCTAATAAGCTTGGAATGAAGGTAATAACAGAAGGTGTGGAAAAGAAAAGCCAGCTAGATATGCTTAGCATGATGGGATGTAAGATGTTTCAGGGATATTATTTCTCAAAACCTATACCAGTAGATGAGTTTGAAGAAAAATATAAGCTTGGACAGGAATAATAAATAGTACGAAGGAGTGTTTGGTTTATACAAAGCATTTCTTCGTATTATTTTTTATGATGACAGAGTTAAAAGAGACAGAGTTAAAAATGATAGTGCTAAAAGTGACAAAGCTAAAAGAATAAAAAGTAGTGACAGAATTGTGAAAAGTAGTACAATTATAAAGTGAAAAGCAAAAGTGAATAATGGGAGGATATTAAAGAAAGATGAAGAACAAGGCAGACAGTCTTATAAAGAAAACAATAGTATGTGTGGCCGCTGCTATATTTGTATTATGCAATGCTGGAATATCAGGGAAAATACCGGGTGTATCAGTATCTATGGTGAATAAGCATATGCAGCACAGGAAAATGTTACAGACAAAAGCAGTGAGGCATTACAGATAAAGACATATAACGATCTTTTAGAAGCATCTACGCACACAGATGGAAGTTATATTCTTATGTCTGACATAGATATGTCAATGGCAGGAGCAGATGGCTGGAAACCATGGAATTTTAATGGTACATTTGATGGTAATGGACATACTTTATACAATATGGACATACATACTGTTACAGATATTACAGCTAAGACATATGATGGCAATCTTAAGGAATATGATACATATTTTGCAGGTTTTTTTGGAATAACAGATGGAGCGGTTATAAGTAACCTTAATATAACAGGAGCATATATAGAGCTTGGAGGGCAGCAGGAACAGACACAAAAAAGTATATTTGCAGCTGTACTTGCAGGATACATGAACAATACAACTATAAGTAACTGTAAGGTGGAAGCTTCGTATGCAGCTCTTACCTCAGCTTCTAAAATGTGGGGAACAGCAGGCATAGCCGGCTTTGGAAATGGACTTATAGAAAATACGACATCAGATGTAACGCTTGTATGTACAGATGCAGACCCGGATGTTACAGACAGAGACGAACAGTTTATGGGTGGCATATATGCAGACGGTTATATAGATGTTAAGGACTGTACAGTAAACATAGATGGTTATATATCAGAAAGAGGCTATGTACACTCTGGCGGAATTGCAGGACTTTATATATTATATCCTGTATCAGGAAGCTATGTTGCCGATATAGCAGGCAATACAATTAATGGCATGATAACATTCTTTGAAGATAATGCAGACAGAAGGGCATATTGCAGGGCATTAGCAGGAGAAAGAATGAATGTGTATACAACATCAAGGGATAACACAGATAATTTTACAAGAAATGAGATATATGATTATACACAGGTGCTTAAGCCTGAAAACTATGAAAGAAAGCTATATACAGTAGATAATCCATATGAGAGCAGTGAAGCCTCTGCTATATCAGAAACAAAGGAAAATAATCCAGTCAGTGTATCGTCTGGGGAACTCATTGAAGGAGTTAATGATAATGCCAGACAGGAAGAAAAGCCTGGTTTTAAGTTTGGAAGAAGAGTGCTTTTTAGTGGAATCAGTGAGGCAGCAAGGGCAGCTATCATAATAGTGATTGCAATAGCTGCCATTAGTGCATATTATTTTATAACACGATATATAAGACGAAAAAAAATAATTTTAAAAGAGGAAGAATGGAGATTATTATGATGAATGGGCATGAAGGCAGCAGTATAGCAGCTGATAAATATAAGAGGGATTATTATAAGGATTCATATGAATCTTATTGAATTCAATAGAGAAGAGTCCAAGTCCATATCATGTTATTGACAACATAAGAAGTAATGCTGTCTGATATTGGCATGCATGAGTTAAGTGAAAAGGATAAATGGAAGCTTAAAGCAGGACAGGGTTATTATGTTTTAAGAGGAGCCTCATCAATAATTGTCTTTTACTATGCCGGAATATAAATATAAGGCATATAATATTGTGGCAAGTCATAGTGTATTCACCATCCTTTAAGATAAAAGAAAAACCACAGATGCCAGGAGATAATCATTATATAAGTCTTAATGTGGAAAAATATGGAGGAATGATTATGTCGACATGGCTTGACCGTCCTCTTTCAATAGCTGGCCGTGCTATAGCAGCAGATGGAAGAAATATAATGGAATATCTTGTAAATGCAGACAAGGATCTTGTCGTTATTCCGAATCTTGCTATTCATATGGACAGAAAGATTAATGATGGATACAGCTTTAATGCACAGAAGGATATGCTTCCTTTGTTTGGTGATGAAGCTGCCAGTGGGAAGTTTGATGAATACATTAAGAAGCTTATAGGTATTAAAGAACTTGAGTCATATGATATATCAACAGATCTTTTTCTTTATAACAGGGAAAAGGGTACTATATGGGGGTATAACGATGAGTTTATTTCAGCTCCAAGACTTGATGATATACAGTGTGCATACTCATCAGTAAAGGCATTTACAGAAGCCTATATTAAACAGAAAAAGAGAAAAAGGGAAAAAATGATTCCTGCGTTAATGTCTGCTGCATATTTAACAACGAGGAGGTTGGAAGCACAACACAACAGGGTGCAGATTCCACTTTTTTATCAGATGTACTTGAACGTATAAGCATAGCATCAGATATGGACAGGGAAGAATATATGATGGCACTTGCATCATCTTTTATGATATCTGCAGATAATGCACATGCAGTACATCCTAATCATCAGGAAAAGGCAGATCCAACAAACAGACCATATATGAATGGTGGAATTGTTATTAAGTATAACGGGAACCAGAAGTACGCAACAGATGCTGTTTCAGCTGCAGTGTTTAAGAGCATCTGCAAAAAGGCTGCTGTCCCATATCAGACATATGCAAACAGGTCAGATATAGCAGGTGGTTCAACACTTGGTAACATATCTGACTCACATGTATCTATCAATACAATAGATATAGGGCTTGCACAGCTTGCCATGCATTCGGCATATGAAACAGCAGGAGTTAAAGATACTACATATATGATAGAGGCATTGATGGAATTTTTTAATATGGGCATTTAAAGCTGCTGCTACAGCAGCAATGCGTATTGCTATCAGAATTTCTTTGAAAATGATATGTATGGCTTCTCTTCAAGCCGGCAGTTGGTAAAGAATACATTAACAGCATCTTTATATGCACTCATATTCTGGGATTTTTTAATAGCTTTGGCTTCTTTCTTACAGTCAGCGAATGAATATTCCATATAACACCACATTTCTTTCATGCGGTGTATGGCATGTTTATCACCAGACATGATTTTAAGACGTTCTTCATATACCATATCATGCAGATGCTTCATATTAAGCCTGTCATCCTCAAGATTTCTTACATATGTTTCGGGGTTGTCACTTAAAAGGACATTGATAAGTCCAGGGTCAGCAACAAGACCTCTTCCTGCCATTATACAGTCTGGATTATAGTCATGTATGATATTAATAAAGTCACGCCTTGTAAAAATATCGCCATTATAGCATACAGGATTACGGCTTTCCTTCATAGCATACAGGAAAGCCTCTTTGTTTATATCACCTCTGTAATAGTCAGTACGTATTCTTGGGTGTATGATAAGTTCCTCAAGCTGGAACTTATTATAAATATCAAGTATATTATGCCATGTATCAGGTGTTTCGACACCAATACGGGTTTTTACAGATACCTTTATATGATTGTCACATATATATCTGTCAGACAGTATTTCATATAATATGCGTTCAAGAGAATCCAGGCAGATAAGCATGCCAGCTCCCTTGTTTTTTGAAACAACAGTTCCAGATGGGCATCCTGCATTGAGATTGATCTCATCATATCCGAATTCATCATAAAGCATGTGGGCAGTCCATATAAAATCTGAGGAATTGTTAGTCATAACCTGAGGAATAGAGTTAATATGATTATTATCTCTTGATATGTCCCTCATTTCCTTTGCAAGAAATTTTTCACTTTTATTAGGAGATATGAAGGGCATAAAATATTTATCAATCTTATTATGACCAAAGAACTTATCATATGCATTTCTGAACATATAATCAGTTAATCCTTCCATGGGAGCCATATATACTTTCATCGGTTATGTGTATCCTTTCTTTTTTCATCTGCTGTTTTGCAGCAATGGCAGCCGCAAACTCGCGTGGTGCCAGCTTTGAGGCTATTACAGCAGCTTTCATTGTAAATGTAGGTACTATAGTAACCCTGCCTTTAAACATCTGTAAAAGCGCATAGGATGCACAATACTCAGCAGATATTCCTGGCAGTGCAAATTCCACACCTGCTGTGTTGTTAAAGTTGGTATCAACAGGTCCTGGGCAGAGCATACATATATGAACATTGCTATGTGCAGCCTTAAGCTCTCCATTTAATGAGGTTGTAAGACTTGTAACATAGCTTTTTGTAGCATAATAGGTTGCCATATATGGTCCACCAGGAAGAAGTCCGGCACTTGATGCGACATTCATGATGTAACCACGGTTCATCGTCTTAAATGAACGGAGCATATATTTAGTAAGAATATGCATAGCCCGTATATTAACATTTATCATTGAAATATCTTTTGCCATACTTGTTTTTTCAAAATCACCAATATCACCAAATCCGGCATTGTTTATAAATATGTGTATGTCACTTCGTTTTGACAGTTTTCTTCCAAGCTTTATGCAGCTTTTTCCATCTGATAAGTCACATGTGTATATTTCACAATCAGTGTCAAGAGATGCAGCAAGCTTTTTTAAAGCCTTTGTATTGCGGGCTACAAGGATAAGATCATATCCAAGAGCACTGAGTTTTTTAGCCATCTCATATCCGATGCCAGAACTGGCACCAGTTATACATGCAGTACGTTTTTTCATATTAATCCTCGTTTCTGCGCACATTTTTATAATAAGCCGTGTCTGATGCGCGTGGACACAGACTAAAATATTATTTTGTGCATTACAATGCTTTAAATTTATAGTATAATAATAAAATATCAGGGTCAAAATGTCTAAACCCACGATATCATATTATCATATATGAAGCTGGTGGTCAAAGCAGGATAGCTGTAAGTGTAACAGTTAATATGGTTATAAAGTGTAACAGGAATGGAGATAGTCATGGTGATAAAAAATAAAACATTATTCCAGAAGGAATATGTTGAGGCGGCTATGCATGCTGCTAATTTTGATGATAGCAAATACAAGTTTTTTAAGATAGTTTATAACATGTTTGGATTGCTGTTTGGTATGGGATGTGTAAGATATCTTGTATTTCAGGCATTGGGAAGAGAAGAGGCTGACTGGTTCATGGTTGTGTTCTATGGATTGGCAGCAGCCATATTCCTGTATATAGGTATGGTTGGAATGGATAAAAGTAACAAAAGAAGATATCAACAATACATATTCATAAAATGAATAGGAATAACATTCACTATATGAGATAGATTCAGAGGATATATTGTTACAGATTGAAGAAGAATGACAGTTGATACCTTCAAGTGGGATGAAGGTTGATAAA
>ENA-OQIG01001261-OQIG01001261.1-human-gut-metagenome-genome-assembly--contig:-NODE-1261-length-11453-cov-1.792248_pt1 | contig 11453 bp, 16 predicted proteins | sample MGYA00242576_ERZ504741 | MGnify/ENA primary metagenome ERZ504741 (study PRJEB26092, sample SAMD00036436) | human gut metagenome | host: Homo sapiens | study: EMG produced TPA metagenomics assembly of... | reverse complement strand
TCAGCAAAACTTGCAGATGCCCTATTGTAAAAATCTTCTTTTTCTCTAATTGCGGCGTTGTAGTAATCTCTCGCTCCTTCTGGAGTCTGAGCGTCCTGGCGCATTACTTCATCAGTTCTGCCTTTCATTTTCACACGGAGCTGTTTTCCAAAGACAGTTCCGAAAAGTATAATCACAGCAAGCACAATTACTACAATCACAGTAAACATAAAGTTAGTCATGATATCCTCCTACTCCGCGTCAATTCCGTACTGTCTACAAAGAGCTGCAAGACCTCCGTTATATCCGCTACCAACTGCTTTAAATTTCCATTCACCGTTGTGTCGGTAAATTTCTGCAACAACGATGGCTGTTTCTGTAGAGAAGTCTTCGCTCAGGTCAAATCTCATCAGTTCTTCTCCTGTGTCTGCGTCAACAACTCTTACGTATGCGTTTTCTACCATTCCAAAATTCTGTAGTCTGCTTTCTGCATCGTAAATTGTTACAGTTACAGCGATTGATTCGTAATCATCCGGAACCTTGTCAAGTTTGATGTTGATTACCTCATCATCTCCCTCTCCTTCGCCTGTTCGATTGTCGCCCATGTGAACTACGCTCTTTGAATTGTGTGCCAGATTTCCATAGAATACAAAGTCTCCATCCGATCCGACTTACCATTTTCTTTTGTCATAAACACGGATGCATCTAGGTCAAAATCAGATTCTCCGTCGTAGTGATTGATGTCCCACCCAAGACCTACAAATATATTCTTTAAAGAAGGGCGACCTTTCGTAAGGTCTACCCTCTGCCCTTTACTTAATAATACTGACATGTGAATCCTCCTTATTTATATCTGTTTGCCAATTCACTGATACTTGTGTCGTTTGTTCCCTGTCCGATTGCATTGAACTTCCACTCTCCGTCTTTCTTATACACTTCTGCAAATACCATAGCAGTTTTTCCTGCATAATTTTCAGAGAGATTATATTTGCAAATTTCCTTTCTACTTGCGTCATCCACAAGTCTAATAAATGCGTTCTTAATCAGACCAAAGTCCTGTTTTCTGGATGTACAAGCATAGATATTAACAACGAATACAATCTTTTCGACATCGGATGGCATCTTTTCAAGATTTACTGTAATCTGTTCATCATCACCATCTCCGTCTCCGGTAAGGTTGTCTCCATGATGATATACACATCCGTCTTCAGCTGATCTGTCTCCGTAATATACAACACCCTTATACTTATTACCTTTACCCAGGATAATTGCAGACGCATCACAGTCAATGTTTGGCTTATGACCGAACACACCCTGTTTTGCTGCATCCCAGCCGACGACCTACAACCACCTTTTTAAGCCCTTCTACTTCTTTTGACAGATTGATTTCTGCCCCTTTACTAAACTTACTGACATATGCCAACCCTTCTTTCTTATAAATTCAGTCCAAAGTTTCTACCGACTGCTGCTAATCCTCCAGTAAATCCAGATCCAACAGCATTGAATTTCCATTCTCCATTTCTGCTGTACAGCTCTCCGGCAACTACGCCTGTTTCCAGTGAGAAGTCCTCATTCAAATCGTATCTGAAAAGCTCCTCATTTGTATCTGCATCGTATGCACGGATGTATGAATTATCAACCATACCAAAGTTTTGCAGCCTGTTTTCTGCATCGTAAATTGTTGCAGCGAAACTGATTTTGGAGATATTTGCCGGAATCTTTTCTAACTCGACCGTCATGGTTTCATCATCGCCGCTTCCTTCTCCTGTTCTGTTATCTCCTGAGTATGTAAGTGCTCCGCTCGGATGCTGTGGCTGTCCGTAGAATACGAAATCATGCTCTCCTGTGACCTTGCCAGACTCATCAGTGAAGAACGCCGACACATCAAGATCGAATTCTTCGTCTCCGTCATATCTGTTTGTGTCCCAGCCAAGAGCAAACACAACCCTCTTCAGCCCAGCATTTCCTTTTGTAAGATCAATCTTCTGACCTTTCACTAAACTAATTGACATGTTACAAACCTCCTTATTTTCTATTATCTACAGCCTTTCTTATAAGATCGACTGGGATAACCATAAACGCAAGTGCGATAATTACAAGCCAATGATTTAAGTCAAGCGCTGTTGCCTTAATCAACGTTCCTGCGAAATCACACAGAATTACTGTCATCGCACAGATTCCAACTGCAATATATGAGAACAGCTTATTCTTTCCTATACCTTTAAACAGATTCATATGTTCTGTACGGATATTGAATCCGTTGAATACAGCCATGAAACATAAGAGCGCAAATCTCGCCGTCATAGCCTCCACATCAGTTGCGAACATATTTGATACTGGACTGAATGTGATGATTCCGTATAAGGCGATAAACGTAGCTGTACTGATTGCTATACGTTTCTTAGCTCCTCGAATAAATAATCCAGAACCCTTTTTAATAGGTCGCTCAGACATATATTCTTCCTTCGGCGGCTCACCTCCAAAAGACAGCGAGTTAAGTGAATCCATAATGATATTCACAATCAGAATTTGTACCGAAGCCAGCAGAGCACCGGTTGCAACCATAGGATAAATCACACTCAAGATAAGCAATGCGATGTTGATTGGTAACTGGAACTCAAGAAACATCATGATGTTGTGCATGAATGTTCTTCCAAGTTCCACAGCTTTTACAACACTTGCAAAGTTATCATCAGTCAGAACAATATCAGATGCCTCTTTTGCTACATCAGACCCGCCCTGCATACCGAATCCTACATCTGCTCTTTTTAATGCCGGTGAATCATTCACACCGTCTCCGGTCATCGCAACAGACTTTCCAATTTCCTGAGCAAGAGTTACCAGTCTCAGTTTTGTATTAGGTGAACATCTTGAAATAACTCTCAGTTTTGGAATGATACTTTTTACTTCGTCATCAGACATCGCTTCAAAGTCATCATTTGTAATAGCCAGATCTCCAGCCATATAAATTCCACATTCTTCTGCCACGGCTTTTGCTGTCTCAAGGCAATCTCCGGTAATCTCGATTACCTGAATACCTGCTTTATGAGCCATAGCCACTGCATTTGGAACTTCCTCTCTTACCGGGTCAACAACTCCGATAATTCCTAACAATGTCATGTTATTTGGAAGCTCATTCTCAACAAGTTCTTCCTTTGATTGCGTAAGAGCAATACATCTCATTGACTTCGTTGTCATCTCTTTAATGTTCTCAAGCAGTCTAATCTTATCGCTGTCTGTAAATGTCTGAATTCCATCTCCGAGAGCTGTCGTACAGTGCTCAATGAGTTTTTCTGGAGCACCTTTATAATAGGTAACTTCGTTTGAACAACTTACTGCGGAATATTTATTAGAACTATTGAAGACCTGTTTCGCTTTGACCTGTAAGTCATTCACGATTTTTCCATACTCTTCAGAATCCGTCAGAGTTAATACCGCACGGTCAATGGAATTGCCTCCAGTAATTTCTCCGTTGCCGTCGAATACTGCGCTATTATTGATACAGATATTATTGACCATAGCTTTCCATAATTCAGACGATTCATCAACTTCATCTACAAATGCATCGATGATTTTCTTTGGGGTCATGATTCCGGTTGTAAGCGTACCAGTCTTATCCGTACAAATAATATCCACATAAGCAAGCTCTGGAATTTTGCCTGGATTCTTCGCCAGAATATTGAACGTCTCCATCGTCCGAACATTTTGCTTTGTTACGAGCTTTACAATCAGTGGAAGCCCCTCCGGAACTGCTGCTACAATAATTGTTAATGCGACAGAGAAATTCTGTGCGATTTTCTGGATCACATCTAAAATATTTCCTCCGAAATAGTTGCTGAACCCAACACTCATGATGCCTGTCATTGTCAAAACTGCAAATGTTACCACAGCTGCGACGGTTCCCCATTTTGAAATAAAGTCACTTAAATTATCGAGTGCGATATCAAGAGCTGTTTTCGGAGATTCCAATGTCTGCATCTTAACCATCGTATCCCCGTTGACTGTATTTACGCCTACATCTGTGACAATCATCTTGCCCTCGCCTGACATAACCGTAGTTCCTGCAAACAAGCAATTCGGGTTTGTGTATGCAGATGTTGATGTAGTTTTTGCGTGTATGTATCCTTGAATCGGTGTCTTCTTACACTCTTTTGTCTCTCCATTGATTGCTGCATTATTCACTGAGATTTTTCCATCTACAATATAACCATCAGCGAAAATCTCCTGTCCCATACCTACACATACTAAATCTCCAACAACCAACTCATCCTTGTTGATTGTCTGAACTTTCCCATCACGAATTACATCGCAGTACCTGACCGACGTCTTTGCTCGCAACTCTGCTGCTGACTTCTGAACACCAAGTCCAGTCTTTACAGCAATCACTGTCACGATTGCAAGTACCACAAGAATCATGATTGGATCAGAAGTTCCATCACTCCCATGAATCCGAGGAATAACTGCAGAACAGCAATGGCAATCAAAATCATTGTGATTTTTTCACTCAATGCCTCTTTTGCAAAGTCATACCACTTCTTCATCTTCGGTTCTGGAAGTTTATTACTGCCATGCATTTCCCTGCTTCGCAGAATCTCACTACTACTTAATCCATTCATTTCTTTACTCCTTTCGTTTGTTTTGTATATATAAATAGCGAGTTGCATTGCTGCAAGCTCGCTATGTTTCGTGTTAGAATCTCTGTCTCAAAAACTGATTTTCCAACCCTGCTGCTGAATGATCCATCATATGTCTTAAACCATACATATGATCTGCATAATCATAACCCATCCATCTCCATCCAGCTGCATCTATGTAGTCTGGATAGTCCGGCTTTTCCTGATATATTCTAAGTAATTCATGTATAAATTTTCCGAATTCTGTTTGTGTCATGCTTTGTATTGCAATATCATCTGGCACACAAACTACTCTCGTTGTGTTATCTCTAACAGTATCAGACACATTTTTTAAAAGCCTATCCATATAATCCAGTGTATACTCTCCAGCTGGATATCTTATTGCAAGGAGCCGATTATGGATTGTAATACAGTCAATCATATTTCCTTCGACCGATCCGGCGCAGCGATTATACTTGTCCACGATAGTCATCAGAGACATACAATCAACATATTTTGCCCCTAACTTTTTTTGCGCAATTCACACAATTCTTTTTTAAGCCTATCAACTGCATCCATCAGAATCACCTTCTTTGCACTTAATCAAGTCTCCCTCCCAGAACAACCATTCCGGACTCTCTTTCAGGCTAATCAGACCATTGTCTTCAACATGCGCTGTAAAGACTTGTCCATCGCACTGATTGATGAATTCTTTGTATCTATCGTGCATGGACTCGTAATTCTTACCATGCTTCACACGCTCTACATTGACCATGACTTTCATACCGTCTTCGATTAAGTCACCATCGCTTTTGCTTGCAAGCATTGTCAAATAGGCATCAATATACTCTTTTGAGATACCTTTGCTTTAGCTTCTTTAGCAAACTTCCTTCGTTTTTCACGATTTAACATAGCCTCACCTCCTAATGTTCATTAAAAACAACCTGCTCTCCTGACTTTAAAGACCAACATCCTCCATCTGTAATTGCACATTCTGTACAATTACCAGCACATTCTCTAGCATCCTCTCTTGCGGTCGTAGTACCATCACGATACCTCACATGAGCCTCCGGAAGATTGAATAGATTTTGCATTTCTAAGCCAGCCCATCCGCTTAAAATCAGATGCAAATTGCTCGGCACTGGATATGAAAGTAGTATTTTATTTACTATTTCAAACTTCTTTGTGAAGCACAGAATCTCACAATGAGGATTCCTCTGCGCAGTTTCAAGCATATGTATTAAATAATCTTCATCCGGTATATCACCGGATACGTGAAATCTAAAAAATCGAGACATCATAATTGACGCCTCGACCTCTCTCCAATATACATCTGGTTTGTTTTTTAATAAATCATAGTTGTGTTGATACGCTTCCCTTACTGTCTTTCTAAGTCTTTCGAGTTTCTTTGCGTAACACTTCTTGCTGCACTCACAATCGCTTCTACAGGTTTTCCCGGCAGGAAGTGATACACTCGGTATCTTTCCGAGCTTTGAATTTCCACTACTGATTTTAACTTCCATATCACACCACTCTCTCAAAACTGTCATACAGCATTACAAATTTACCCATGATAAGTCTGTCATCGTGGTAATGTCCAAAGTACCACCTGGTAAACTCTGTGCTCTCCATGATCTCATCGAAGTAATTTGTCAGCACATCATGCTTGTACATTCCATGAGAAAACATAGCTGCGATTTGCTGTGGACAGCAATGTGATATAATGTAATCAACCTTATTATCGTTTTCTTTCAGTTGTTTCTTTACCGAAATTCATTTCTTCATCTGTCGGAAGTTCTCTTTCCCACCATGATAACCCCTTTACACGGAACATCTTTCTCTGTCTATCCCATTCATTTGCGACCTTTACAAAGTCATCCCATGTTGCGTAATCATCTGGATCAAGAATGCCATCATCTACATCGTGACTGCTCGCTCCTCCAAACGCGAAAAATTTCTTTCCACAGAATTCAAATACATATCCTCGTAACAAATGGTATACATTGTCTCGAAATTCTCTGAGCTTTACCACCATGAAAATCAACCGTCTCAAACTCATCGCTGTACAACCTATCAAAATTCTCATGGTTGCCGGAGACAAATACAACCGTAGGTTTGATTTCTGCAAGTCTATCTAACCCTCGTGTCTCGTATCCGTTTGTATCATTCCAGATTCCGAAGTCACCACAAACTATGATGAAATCGTCCTCGGTTAATTCACGGAGAATGCTAAATTGCCTTAGTTTTATCCACTCTCCGTGGCAATCTCCTGTTATGTATACGCCCATTATTGACCATCTCCTTTCTACATCTAGGGAACGGACAATCATCGCAGTTTCCATATTGGCATTTAAACTCTGGATGATCTGCTATTGCCATTACAACAGCAACCAGAGATGCTGTCACTACAGCCGCAACTACGACTCCAAAACATGCCTCTAGCATATCAAAACCTCCTATTTAATATCGGCTCCCTGATTTGAACAGCAACTTATTCAAATATAAATATCAGAAAACGCAAATGCGTCACGCAACTTAGTTGCACCTTTATCGTCGCCGATCACAACTATTATGACCGGCGTCAATGTATGTTTTCACCAATTTTACACTTACCATATGTGTCATTAAAACCCAAATATCATTTGAGGAAGAAGTAGCGTTTGTTTTGATTGACATATTATCATTTTATGTACGCTATATTTTTTGTGTTATATGGATATGGAGCTATCGTTTTATGATGAAGAATGCCTTGCAAAGTGCTTGTCGAACTTGATAATTTTCGCTAGAAAATTTAATATTCTTCTTTTAGATTTATAATCAATGATTCAAATAATCATCTGTTATAAGATTTGACCTTCATCGCTGAAAGCCAACAGTTATGTACTGTCAGACACTGATATTACACTTTCCTAAATTACTGTCCAAATCAGAGAGCCGATAGCTCCCTACTCTGTTACTTCCTGCATACTCAGGAATGTATTCATTACATCCTCGAACGAGTCATTAACATCGAACACAGGTGTATACTCTACCTGAGTATTAACTTTTGCCGCATCAATTTCTGATGAAATCTTATCAGCTTCAGAGATAATTTTTTTCATTGTTTTCTTTGCAGAATCTCTATCATAAGCTTCTTCACTTGTCACTTTCACATCGTATTTATAATCCACTGGATCTCCTGCGACATTAAATTTGTGACCAATCTCTGTTTCGATACGATTACATGGCTTGAATCTCATCATTAGTGCAATGGAACCATTGAGCTTCTGTCTGTATTTATTAACAGCTGTGGCTGCATCAATATCCAAAGCAATGCTTTTCTTAGCCTTATTGATTGCAATGCTGAGCTTCTCTTTCTCTCCAATGAGAAATCTCATAGCCCGGATCACATCGTCGTTCTGGAAGAATTCTTCCTCCGTCTTAACTTCTTCTCTAAAATCATCGGCGTCTGGATTTACCTTATTACAAAGATGCTCTCTTGTCTGAGTAAGGCAATGGTCTCTAACCTGAATACTTATTGCAGCGGCGCCAAATACTCTGTCAAGAAAATTCTGGTATCTAAATGCTTCTTTTAAATTCATAGCGTCCTCCTTTTATAATTTTACACCGTCATGTGGGATATTGAATTTCTTTACAAACATATCGAATTCTTCATCAGGCATCTGTGATAAGTTATCCCTGCACGCATCAACTGAAAGAATTCCATAATCTGCATAACCGAAGAACTCCTGTATTTCTTCATTGGATGCATGATTCATAATATAATCTATCATCATTCTTCAATATCCATATGAATCCTCCTTAACTGAATTCTTCTTCAATAGCGGCAATCAACGGATCATAATACTTGTGCTCCGCTTCGATTCTTGCCTCTACCGCTTCCGCATAGTTGTCAAAACATCCTAAATGCATTTTCTTTATAATTAACAGTAATGTATGCCTGGTATATATTTCTCTTTGGATCAAGCCACACTCCTGTTCTTCCGGTTTTATTGTTCTTCGCAATATTCCCGTTCTTAATTCGATTAACCTGTGTATGATATTTACGCATAATCTCATAATGCTTTGCAAATCTCATCCTTGCCGCATCTGCTTTCGACATTCTTCCTGCGCTTGTCATAATTTCATTCATATGTATCGCCTTTCTGCATCTTGTTTACTCTGTCAATACTCACAAGACACATTGTTACCACGCCGGACATAAGTCCAGCGCAGAAACACACTATTCCAGCAACAATTAGAGTTGTCATGGCATCATCTCCTATTCATCTTTGAATTTCTTACCGGAGTCTGATTCGTAAAACATATCTCGCAATGTGCAGATATTTCTCGGAACACTATCTAAATCCTCTACATCATGAAGTGTTTTAACCCATGCATAGAACTGATTTGCAAGAGGTGTTACCAACGCAGCTGTTCTTTTCGGGTCAATATATCCTTTCTTAATAGCTTCATGCGAAATTGATCTCATGAATTTCCAGAAATTGTAGTACGCCAGTTTCAACTTAACCATGTACCCGTTTGAATCTTCAATAACGAATCCTTCGATGCGTTTTCCGCCGTACTTGTAATCTTCATCATTACCCTGTTGTACCAATCAAAGAAATCCTGCCATGTTTCAATCTCGTATCCTAATTCTTTATGAGGAATTTGAGAGATTCGGCAACAGTACACATCTTCTCAAAACTAAGCTTCTGGAATTTCATATCATTCGATACTATATCCAGCAGAAATACTCTGCTTCCCGGATACTTAATGATATGAGGGTCTCTTTCCATGTCTACATTTTCAAATACAAATGATACATCGTGCTCTTTACAATAAGCATTGATCTTATCAAGAGTATCGTCACCAAGCTGTGTATGAAGTGCTTCAGCAAACCATTCAGCATATGACCCTTGCGGGTTTGATTTAGTAGTCACAAACAGCTTTCCTGTTTCTGGATTATTGGATACGATTCCAAGATATCCATTCTCTTTGACGTATGCTCTTACCGGGAATGCCAACTTATCCTGCAGCTTGTCTAATTCTGTCTCTGGTCTTTCATTGATGTTAAAGAACTTATCATAAGCTCTGGCAACAATCTTCTGTTTCGGAATATTGATGTATAATCCTCTTGCCTTTGTTGTCTGCTCGTCCCAGATTTTGTCATAAAACGCTGTTTTGGTGAAGTTAAATGATGAGATATCTCCATACTGCTTTTCCTTGATGTACTTATTTCTTCTAAGCTCAAGAATCCACTCTCCGACGGAATCCGCACCAGCAGACACCTCTTCCGGTTCTCTAAATACTGTATTCTTTACCTCTACCGTATTGAAAGTACCGTCGTTATCGAGGATAACAGCTCTCAGGCTTCCACCAAACTCAACTCTTCCTTCAAGATTGAAGGCATGATTGTTGACTTCTACCGGAAGTCCTTTTGTATTTCTATGACCATGAATCTGATAACAATTTTCATCCATCTTATCCTCGAATGTTGCATCTACCTGCTCAGCATCGTTGTATCTTCCAACACCCTTAATCATCTGACTGGTAGATACCATTGTGAGATTATCTGGAATCATACTTAACCAGCATGTGTGGCAAGGACTGTCTTACCTCTGAATTCGTAATAAGCGCACTGACCCATCCGTCTGTAAAGCTTCCTGATTGACTTCTTATCAATACCGGCTGCTTCGATTTCTGCTTTTGTATGGAATTCAAACTCTTTAGATGCCGTCACTTTATCATGCGCCCAGTCCCATAACCACCGCTCATGATTACCCTCAAGAAGCAGCACATTCGGCTTATCATATGTTGAAAGCAAGAACTTCAAGACATCAGCGTTTTCAATTCCTCGATCTGTGTAATCACCACAGAAGATGTAGAATTCATCATCTTTAAAACCGCCATTCGCTTCAAAATATGTATTCAATGCTGTATTACATCCATGAATATCTCCAATATGATGGATACGTTTGTACTGATCCAGATTGAATTTCTTCATAAACACAGCGTTTAACTCATCTGGCTGAATAACCTTAATGCCTGACGGAATTTTCTGTGTCTCGAACCTTGCATACATCTTATCGATTACTTCTTCCGGCACTCTTTTCAGTTCCTGTCGTCCTCGATTTCTTTCCTTTGTTACCTCGATTGGAACAGTCGTCATATCAACGCAGTAGATTCGGTATCTGTACTCATCGCACATCTTCTTATATCTATTCATTTCAGATGTTTTAGAGTTAGTAGCATCAATCACAGTAAACTCGCCATTCTTCATTCTTGTCTCCAAGATATTGAACAGTGTTTTCCACACAATATTGTCATTTGCCTGACTGATTGCGTGTGTTCCGTCCGGCATCATCTGCGGACTTGAGCACATCATTCTAATATTATCTGCTGATAATGCATACTGTTTTAATCCGTTCTGCTCAATCCATGTGGATTTCCCACATCCTGCGCTTCCTCTTAATAACAGTAAAACTCTCATGTTTCACCTCTCATATATTTCTTAGTTGGTTGCATAAGTAACTCCACTCCAGACCTCACTCATTGCCTTTACGCATGACGATATTGCAACCACAATAATGCCTCAAGTGCATTACCGATAGTCTTTTCAGTATACTTATAGGAGCAGGGGTGTTAGTGTTTCCCGTCTCAGTCTACCAAGGTATTTACGAAGCCAGAAAGGAATAATCGCTCCGTCCGTTGAGGCTACGCCTTACGCATCGCTGAAAAGCTCATCGTTTCGCTTCGATGGTGCAACTTCCACCTAACCTTCTATTTCTTTTACGCCCAAATATATAAACAAATATATGCCAACCACAACATACTTGTTATATATCCACCTTGGAACCCGACCGCTACTCACAGCCGTGA
>ENA-OQIG01001260-OQIG01001260.1-human-gut-metagenome-genome-assembly--contig:-NODE-1260-length-11455-cov-1.890625_pt1 | contig 11455 bp, 9 predicted proteins | sample MGYA00242576_ERZ504741 | MGnify/ENA primary metagenome ERZ504741 (study PRJEB26092, sample SAMD00036436) | human gut metagenome | host: Homo sapiens | study: EMG produced TPA metagenomics assembly of... | reverse complement strand
ACTCATAAGTTGGGAATGGTCTTTGGGAAAGTTCCGGGTTATCCGCATATCAGGGATATTCCAAATGAGAATAAATGTTTTCTTGCCTGAAGCATTGAAAACAGCTGGATATTTTAATGTCATGACAGGTAAATGGCATTTAGGATATTTTCAAGGTGTTACTCCAATAAGCAGAGGATTTGACCGTTCACTGAACGCTCCGTTTGGCGGCTATTATTTTTCTTCTGACAAATCATTGAAGAAGAATAAAAAAGAAAGAACCAACCAACGAAATCTTTATTTGAATGATGAAGAAATTGGATTCGATGATGATCGTTTACCTGAAAATTGGTATTCTACTCATTTGTGGACAGATTTTGGATTAAAGTTTATTGATGAAGCTATTGAAGAAAAACAGCCCTTCTTTTGGTATCTGGCACATAATGCTGCACATTTTCCCTTGCAGGCTCCTGTAGAAACCATCAATAAATATAAGGGAAAATATATGAAGGGATGGGAAGATGTGCGTAATGCACGATTCAAAAAGCAATTAGAATTAGGGTTATTCGAGCGTCCTGACCAGTTAACACCTCGTAATCCCAAGGTTCCGGAATGGGATTCACTGACTCAGGAAGAAAAGGAGCGCTATGACATGCAGATGGCTATTTATGCAGCTGTTATTGAGGAAGTAGATCGGAGTATCGGGCGTGTGGTAGAACATTTAAAAGAAAAAGGTGTGCTGGATAATACCCTGATTATCCTCCTTTCGGACAATGGTGGAAATGGAGAACCGGGCATAGAAGGACGCTTTGCTGGAAAGAATCCCGGTTCAGCGGGGAGTACAGTTTTTCTGGGTGCTGCCTGGGCAGACGTTGCTAATGCACCATTCTTCTTGTACAAACATCACGGTCATGAAGGAGGTTGCAACACACCGTTTATTGTTTCCTATCCGAATGGAATTGATAAAAGTCTGAACGGCACTATTCAAAAAGACAATTACGGACATATAGTAGATATCATGCCTACTTTGGTGAAACTTACAGGCGCTACTTATCCCTCTTCGCGTGGCGGCCATAAAGTACCTCCAATGGAAGGTATATCCTTACTGCCTTTATTAAAGGGAGAACCGGTAAAGCAAACCAAACCGACCATTGTGGAACACGAAGGCAACAAAATGCTGCGTGACGGAGAATGGAAATAGTGCAGGAATATAAAGAGCCGAAATGGAGGCTATACAACTTGAAGAATGATCCTACTGAAATGCGGAATCTCGCAGATAGGGAGCCTGAAATACTGAACCGAATGATTCATGATTACCAAAAAATGGCAGATCATATCGGAGTAGAAAGTGAGATCGAATTCAAGGTTGGCAAATGGTATACTCCTGTAGAAGAATATCTCAAATAAGAAGTATCGGAATTATAATCTTTAATTTATAACATATGAAAAATAAGTATCGTAAACTAGCCGTCATCATGCTGACTGCTGTATGTTTCGCGGGGTGTCAACAAGAAGATATTGTATATCCCGAACCGGATGCAAAGGTCGCTGAAACTTATTTGACCTTAAACGAGCTCACTCAGTCCCCTCTACAAGTACCGGGACCAGAGGGAACCTATATATTGAAAGTGATATCTGATGATAAATGGACGTTAAGTAGTTCACAAGCATGGTGCAGCGTATCAGAAACAGAAGGGTTCAAATATTCCCAAGTGCCTGTTTCGTATTCTGAGAATCCATGGAATGAACCTCGTACGGCAGAACTGACTTTTCTTATCAATGAATCGCAGGAGATAAAGATAGTAACTGTGGAGCAAGAAGCCAGCGAAACTTCTTTGGCTGCGGACTCTAAAGAACTGCAATATAACATTGGAGGAGGTGAAAAGGATATTACTCTACAAACCAATGCGGTAGAATGGAATGTCGAAGTAGTGGATGAACCGACCCATACTCCGGTTAAATGGTGTACAGTAACTCCTGTTACAGGAAAAGGAACAGCCACTTTGAAAGTCACTACCGAGAGTAATACGACAGAAGTGGTACGTAAAGCCAGTTTGGTTTTTACAGCTGCCGACAAGAGTCTGAGTATTCCTGTCATTCAGGCCGACAAACTGGAAGCTCCTGTCATTACTTTGGATGATCACAACGATTTCCTGCTTTCATGGAATGAAATTACCGGTGTGGACGGCTATAAGCTGAAAGTCATTGCAGACCAGAACGAAAACACAATCGATATTCCTTCGGGAACGGCATCTTACAATCTGGATGTTATTGACTGGAAAGGATATGTAGGAATGGTTTCTATTCAGTTATTCTCTTACGCAAACATTGGCGGAGGAACTGTAGCTCAGATGGGAAGTGAAATTATAGAGGCACACAATCTGTTTGACGAGACCAGTGGAGACGGAGAAAAAGGATCTGAATATATTATCACGAAGCCCCGTCATTTGAGGAACGTCAGCAAGTATCTTGATAAGAACTACAAACAGACTGTAGATATTGACCTTACAGGCATAGATATGGCACCTATCAGTACAGAACTGGTCAATAACACTTATAACGGTAATTTCACCGGAGTATACGAAGCAACTAAGGGAGATATTATCGATACCGGTACAGGACGTTCTTCCGAACAATATAAGATAAAGAACTGGACGCTGAATAAAAGTTCCAATACTAATTGCGGTTTGTTCGCTTCTATCGGTGCAGAAGGTATCGTACGTAATGTATGTATCGAGAATGTTGTTATCAAGGCCAAAGCCAAAGTTGGTGCGATTGCCGGTAACTGTTCTGGTAAAATTATCTCTTGCCACACAACAGGTAATGAGGGAAGCATCAGTACGGCTGCAACTACGGATGCTGAAATCTATCTCGGAGGAATTGTCGGTTATCTCACCGAGAAAGGCGAAGTTTCCTATTGCTCTAATACAGCGGCTATTGAAGGGACAGCCGGTTGTGTCGGTGGGGTTGTAGGAATCATAATGCGTGATGCTAACAATGCTCCTGCCGTTGCATATTGTACCAATAAAGCGAATGTAGTTTGCAGCAGCAAATCACCGGTTGGAGGTGTGGTCGGTTCAATAGCGGGAGCAGCAGGAAATGACCTGATCAAAGTGACTGGTTGTGCAAATTCAGGAGAAATTTCTGGAACTCAGGCTAACAATCAAGTAGGAGGAATTGTCGGTCGTGCAACTATTGATACCGAAATATCCCAGTCTTACAATACTGGTTCTATCACTGCGATGGGCTCGGCAAGTGGTATCATCGCACGTATGGGTGGAACCAATGCTATAGTCAGAGATTGCTACAATACAGGTGCGATAAAGAGCACAGGTACAGCTACCAATGGCAACAGCAATGCCGCAGGAATTGTAGCGACATGTACTATAGCAGCAGGAGGTGGCATGACAATCGAAAACTGTCATAACGTAGGAGACATGACAACTGCGAACGGGGCTTCTTTCGGAAACGGACTGTTCCATCGTACTGATGGCAAGATTTCTCAAATAACAATGAAAAGCTGTTTCTCTTTGAACGAAGACGGAAAGTCACAGAGTAGCGGAAGTGACTCATACATATCAGGTGGTTCTTCCAGTTATAAGAACCTGTCTGCAAGTGAAATGAAGAACACATCTTCATTCACAAACTGGAATTTCAGTACGGTTTGGGAAATGGGAAGTGAATACCCGACATTACAGGGCTTATTAAAATAAGGTTTAACAATCAATGAATAACGAATATAATATTATGAAACAGAAGATTCGATTTAAGTTGACGGATAGATACTTAGTCCTACTAATATGCTTTTTAGGATATATATCAACCGTATCAGCACAGTCTCATAAAATTTCCGGTGTGGTAGTTGATGAAGGAAAGTCTCCTATCATTGGAGCTACAATCCAAGTGAAGGGTGCTAACAACGGAACCATTACAGACATTGACGGTAACTTCTCGCTGGAAGTAAAAAATCCCAAGGCCCAGTTGCAGATATCGTATATCGGATTTACTACTATAACTGTTCCGGTACAGTTAAAAGGGAAGATGACGATTACAATGCAGGAAGCATCACGCAATTTGGACGAGGTAGTGGTCATCGGCTATGGAAGCGTTCGCAAATCAGACCTTTCCGGTTCGGTAAGTGCTGTCAGTATGAAGAATGAAGCTGAGATTATGCTATCACAAGTGCCGACCAATTCTTGCAGGGACGTATAGCGGGCGTCAGTATCGCAGCTAACAGTGGTGCACCCGGAGCGGGCATGAATATTCAAATACGTGGTGTCTCTACACTGTCAGGCAATACAGACCCGCTTTATGTAGTTGACGGTTTTCCGATAGAGGCTGCAACAGCAAGTGTAAATGGTGGCACCAGTGAGTTAAGCCAACAGCCGGCGATGAATCCGCTAGCTTCCATCAATCCCAATGATATTGAATCTATCCAGGTTCTGAAAGATGCTTCCGCAACGGCTATTTATGGTTCACGTGCTACGAACGGAGTTATTCTGATCACAACCAAACAGGGAAAAGAAGGAAAAGTCAATGTGAACTACAATGCCCGTGTAGATATTTCCAACATTGCCAAACGCTATAATTTACTGAATGCTCATGACTATGCGCTTTTTGAGAATGAATTGGATCGACCTCTAACGGTTACGATATGCAAGGAAACGTCATTCCAAGTACAAAAGTCCCCAGACATACAGATGATGCCTTGGAAAGATATAAGATTTATTCAACTGACTGGCAGGACTTAATGTACCAGACGGCAGTATCTCAGGACCACCAGTTGCTGTCAATGGTGGTAACAAGATGACTCAATATAATATTACTGCCGGCTACACCGATCAAGAAGGTATTATTATGAATACTGGACTCGAACGTTATTCTTTCCGTCTGAATCTTAAATCTGAGCTTGCCAAGCGTTTAGTTTTGCAACTGAACACAAGTTATTCACAGACTGAGCAGAAGCAAACGTCGCACTCTCAATCTTCAAGTATGAACCAAATGGTACGGCGTATTTTGACTACCAAACCGACATTAATGCCTGGAGATCAAATTTATGAAGATGAAAATGTGGAATATGTTCCGGCAGACAATCCTTATATTATGGCGACCGAACTAAAAGACATTCTTCAACAACGGTTCTTCATACTGAATGCATCTTTGACATATAACTTTGGTAAAGGGCTTTCCTGGAAAGGTGCCGGTAGCTTCAACCGCACAGACGGTTCGCGTTCTACTTATTATCCAATAGGTACCAATGCTGGAAACAGTGCCCATGGTATGGCATTTCGTGGAGAAGACAATCGCCAGAATATTGTATTGGAAACGACGGTTAATTATGATCGTAAATTTAAGAAGCATCATCACATCAATGCTGTCTTGGGATATACGCATGAAGACCGTCAGAGAAAGACACTGGCAATTCAGGTAGGTGATTTTGCAGGCAATGACTTGTTGTACTACGCTATCGGAGAAGGAACGAATACGATGGACAAATCCAGTTCAGTCATTCAAACTAAACTTTCCTCTTTCTTAGGACGTATGAACTACACCCTGTATGACCGTTATATTTTCACGGCAACCGGACGCTACGACGGTTCTTCTTTGTTGGCAAGTGGAAACAGGTGGAGTTTCTTTCCATCATTTGCAGTAGCCTGGCGCATTAATCAAGAGAAGTTCATGAAAGACATACCTGCTATCTCTAATATTAAGCTACGTTTGAGCTATGGTGTTACAGGTAACCAAAGCATTGCTTATGCTGCTCCGCTCGCCATTATGAACCATGTCCGCTCTTATTCCGGAGGTGCAGTGACTCACGGTATGGTCAACGGGAAGCTGGCTAATCCTAATTTAGGTTGGGAAAGTACTGCTACCTACAATGCCGGACTGGATTTAGGTTTTATAGACAACCGTTTTAGAGTAACCATGAATGTATATCAACGTACTACCAAAGATATGCTGATGAATTTTGGACTGCTTTATCATCCGGATACGGTTCTATACCTTACAATATGGGAAAAATGACCAATAAAGGATTTGAGCTGGAAGCCAGTGCGGATATTCTGACAGGTCGCGTAAAATGGACTCTTGGAGGAAACATATACCTGAACCGTAATAAGTAGACGATATCAGCGGCAATGAGTTACTGGGAACCTCCTATCTGGCAGGTGGCGGTGTATTCAGCCAAAGCATACATATCACTAAAGCCGGTTATCCGTAGGCAGCTTTTATGGCTACGTAGTGGATGGTGTTTATCAGAATGAAGCAGAAGCAAAACTGGCTCCATTTGATACTCCACAAGCTACTCCGGGTTCTTTGAGATTCAAAGATATTAGTGGACCCGACGGGTTGCCGGATGGAAAAATAACTTCTGACGATATGACTATCATCGGTACGGCAGAACCGAAATTCAATTATGGTATTAATTCTGAGCTATCTTGGAAGGGCCTGACATTATCCATGATTTTCACGGGCCGTGTAGGAGGTGATATCGCCAATTTGAACCGTTATTTCTTGGATTCTTTTACAGATACCAACGACAATATTCGTGCTGAGGCTTGGGAAGGAAGATGGCAGGGCGAAGGAACCAGTAACTTTTATCCGGCAGTAAACGGTTCGCAAGGCAGTTCTTACTTTAACAAGCGTTTCTCTACCTTCTTGCTTGAAGATGGTTCATTTTTCCGTCTGAAGAATCTGACACTCGCCTACCAGTTAGCTTGAAAAAATACGATGGCTACGTAGTATACGTGTATTCGGTACCGTTACCAATGTCTTTACAATCACTAATTATAGCGGTTATGATCCGGAAGTCAGCATAACTTCGGGCGCTATGTCACCTAATGTTGACTATGCTGCTTATCCTTCTAGCCGTACGTATTCTATGGGTATAAATCTAGCTTTTTAACATTCAAAATACTGAAAATATGAAGAAATATATATTATCCTTACTGATAGGAACAGCGCTGCTTTCAAGCTGTTTGGATGTAGATATTGTAGACCGTGTAGAAAAAGAGGACGGATTCTTCAAAACGGAAGATCATGCCTTGGCGGCTATTAACGGGTATATTCCACTCTTTACGCTTTCGCTTATCATAAAACAAACTGGGCTATCATACTTCCGACCTATGAAGACGCTATGTTCTCTACCGGAAATGCTGTACCTGCCACTGTTTCCAACAATACACACAGTGCTGGTTCCGCTCCAGTTGTTAATTTTTGGGGAGAGCTATATAATGGCATTAAAAACGCTAATGAAGTAATAGCACGTGTTCCTTCTATTTCCTTCAAAAGTGAAAATGATAAGAATCGAATCATTGCAGAAGCCTACTTTCTGAGAGCACTTTATCATTATGACTTAATGCGCTTGTATGGTGGTGTTAATGGTATTCCTATTGTTATTGAGCCTGTGACCGGAATTGAAAACGCATATGTACCACAATCTCCCGCATCTAAAGTTTACGAACAGATAATAAGTGATTTTGAATATGCAGCCGGACTGAACGATGATGATACTCCCCGTTTGCCGAAACGTTTAGATCCGGCGTACACAAGCGGACGTGTAACTAACGGAGCTGCTCATGCATTTTTGGCGGAAGTCTACTTGACTCTCGGAAGATGGGAGGATGCAGCCAGAGAAGCCCAAGAGGTGATTTCTTCCGAACAATATACGTTTGTCAATGATTATCAGAATTTATGGGACATTGAGCAAGAGTCATTAGCTCAAACCGAACATATCTTCTCAGTACCTTTCTTTCGTGACAAAGATGCTTTAGCAGATCAGTCATTGGGTTCTAATATTGCTCATTTATTTAATCCGGCAGGTGTGCAGGTTGGTGGTAAATTGGTTTCTGGAAATCCCTATGGAAAAGGAGCAGGAGCTCATAGGGTACAAAAATGGTTTATCAAATATTTTCAGGACGATCAGGGTAATCTAGGATACAGTGACCCCTCTGTTGATGCATCCATTGATGAATCCAAACTCATTTCTAAAGATTACCGGATTGAGGTTACATTCTGGAGACGTTTTCAACAAAAGAACAATAATACAGGAGTATTGGGCAATATCGTAACCGTATATCCTGCTGCCGGAGGCAACTCACAGGAGAACTGGGGATATATCCGCAAATTATTGATCCGCAAGGTATCAATAACCGTACCAATGAAAACGATATGCCACGTCTGCGTCTGTCCGATATGTATCTTATAAGAGCAGAAGCATTGAACGAACTTGGAAAGTACACAGAAGCCTGCCAGGCTATCGATATGGTGCGTGAACGTGCGCGCAAAGCGAACGGAACCGAACGTGCTTATCCGAAGTATATAGGTTCGGACAGACCCGATAATATCGGACGTACCTTGACCAAACAAGAATTCCGCTGGCTGGTATTCATGGAACGGGGATTGGAATTTGCCGGTGAACAGAAACGCTGGTTCGACCTTATTCGTATGAAGTATGATGAAAACACGCAGATGTATGACTACATAAAGGATACATTCATTCCATCACGACCGGCTGCGGATGTACAAAAGCAAGGAGTTATGGCTGCAAGAAAGAAATATTTTCCGATACCATTTGCAGAGGTTTCTCGCAATGATGGAGTACAGCAAAATCCCGGGTACTAAAGATATATGTTTAAATTAAGCACTCCCATGAAAGGAGAAATAAATTATGAATAGACTATTTTTGAGTGTTTCTGTTGCATTAAGTGCGACAACTTGCTCTTTTGCGCAGCAATCACGCAGCCTAATTTGGTGTTGTTCATAGCCGATGATTGTTCATATTACGATTTAGGTTGCTATGGAAGTGTGGATTCGAAAACACCCAATATAGATAATTTTGCCACACAGGGAGTGCGTTTCACCCAAGCCTATCAAGCTGCTCCTATGTCATCGCCTACCCGCCATAATCTGTATACAGGTTTATGGCCTGTGGGTAGCGGAGCTTATCCAAACCATACTTGTGCTGATCAGGGTACTTTAAGCGTTGTGCATCATTTGCATCCATTGGGGTATAAAGTAGCTTTGATTGGAAAGAAGCATGTTGCTCCAAAGTCAGTATTTCCCTTTGATCTCTACGTGCCTAGTGAAAAGGGGGAATTACATTTTGAAGCTATTCAGGAATTTATCGCTGATTGCAAAAGGAAAGGCCAGCCGTTTTGCCTGTTTGTTGCTTCCAATCAGCACATACCCCTTGGAATAAAGGTGATGTCTCACAGTTCGATCCGGATAAATTAACTTTGGCACCTATGTATGTAGATGTTCCACAAACACGTCAGGAGTTTACTAAGTATCTTGCAGAAGTCAACTTTATGGATCAGGAGTTTGGTAACGTACTCTCTATTCTGGAACAGGAAAAGGTCGCTGATCAATCTGTTGTAGTATATTTGAGTGAACAAGGAAACAGTCTGCCTTTTGCCAAATGGACTTGTTATGATGCAGGCGTACATTCGGCATGCATTGTCCGCTGGCCGGGAGTAGTCAAATCGGGGAGTGTCAGTGATGCATTAGTAGAATATGTGGATATAGTTCCTACTTTTGTAGATATAGCAGGAGGAAAACCGCAGGCGAGAGTAGATGGTGAAAGCTTTAAATCTGTTTTGACAGGGAAGAAGAAGGAGCATAAGAAATATTCTTTCTCTCTTCAGACTAGCAGGGGAATAAATAAAGGTCCGGAGTACTACGGGATACGCTCAGCCTATGATGGAAGATATCGATATATTGTTAACCTTACTCCGGAGGCAACCTTCCAGAATGCGATGACTGCTACGCCTTTATTTAAAGAATGGGAACAGCTTGCAGAGACAGATTCCCATGCAAAGGCGATGACATTCAAGTATCAGCATCGTCCTGCCATTGAATTGTACGATGTACGGAATGATCCATTTTGCATGAACAATTTGGCAGGAGATACGAAATACTCCAATATTATTATTCGGCTGGATGCAGAACTAAAGAAATGGATGAAAGCGTGTGGAGACGAAGGGCAAGCTACCGAAATGCGGGCGTTTGATCATATGCCTTCCAAACAAAAGTGATGTGTAAACAGTGTGCAGATTGAAGTAGATACTTCTAATGGTCTTCATCCTATGGGACAATGGATTCAGGAGGATAAATGTTTTATCTTTGATATTGATGAGGTCAGTTATCTCGCTATCCAATGACAGATATAAATAAACCTGTTAATTTGAATGAAATGATAAAAAGTATAATAATGCGAATTAAACTAATACGGTGTATAGAATTAAAGGCTATTGTAACATTATCTTTAGTTCTTATTAATAGTGGAAACCTATTAATAGGTAGCAACCTGTTTATTAGAGATAACAATGATTTAAGTGCAGATACGATTTTGAGATATAATCACTATCCTACAGGTAAACTCTATGTTTATTATTCCAAGGACCAAACGAATCAGAGTTCTCCGGCTGTTATTTTCTTTTTTGGTGGAGGTTGGAATTCCGGTTCTCCTAAACAATTTGAATCACAAGCCAGTTATTTGAATAAGTATGGAGTAACAGTTGTATTAGCTGATTATCGAACCCAAAAGAATGCAGGTACTACTCCTAAAGAAGCTTTAATGGATGCAAAATCAGCTATGCGTTATTTAAAGCAGCATGCAATGTCCATACATGTTGATCCTGATAAAATATTGGCAGGCGGTGGCTCTGCAGGTGGACATTTGGCTGCTGCAACAGCTTTTTGTCATCAAATTAATAATCCGGAGGATGATCTTAATGTGTCATCAATTCCTAAAGCTTTGATCCTTTTTAATCCGGTTATAGATAATGGACCTCATGGGTACGGATTCGACAGAGTAAAAGATTATTATAGAGATTTTTCTCCTATACATAATATAAAAAAAGATGCTCCTCCTGCTATATTTTTTTTAGGGAGTGAGGATAATATTGTTTTGCTTGAAACGGCTCTAAAGTTTAAGAAGAAAATGGAACATGTAGGGTCACGTTGCGATTTATTGCTATATCCGGGACAAAAGCACGGTTTCTTTAATGCTAAGTTTGAAGAATTTTTTGAAAAAACGATGTCAGCTACTGTGGTCTTCTTGAAATCTTTAGGATATATTAAATAGAGGCTTTTGATTTGCCAGTCGTTTTTATCGGGGATTTTTCCATTTAAGCTGTTTGCATATTAAAAAACACTTAGAATTTGGATATTTCCTCTTTATTATGGTTCATTTCTGATTCGCTTCTGAATCTGCTTCCCAACCACTACAATCATTGCTGTCGAATACAATAAACATTTTCTTTATAAAAAATAATATCCGCAGGTGCATAAATAATTCGTCCGCCTATAGACAACGTTTCGTCCGGCTATAGGCAAACGCAAACGTCGGCTATAGGCAAACTTGCGTCCGGCTATAGGCGGACGAATTAATTTATGCAACTTGCAAAGGATTATTTATTGACACAAGCCGGAGCTAAATTTAAGCATAGGAACTCTTTATCCAATAAATTATCTA
>ENA-OQIG01001259-OQIG01001259.1-human-gut-metagenome-genome-assembly--contig:-NODE-1259-length-11461-cov-4.004764_pt1 | contig 11461 bp, 17 predicted proteins | sample MGYA00242576_ERZ504741 | MGnify/ENA primary metagenome ERZ504741 (study PRJEB26092, sample SAMD00036436) | human gut metagenome | host: Homo sapiens | study: EMG produced TPA metagenomics assembly of... | reverse complement strand
CTTTCATGGGCTCGGGCTCGCTTTGAAACAGGCCAGAGAGGAAAAGTGATTTTGGCAAAGCTACTGCTTGAAAAACCAGATGTATTGCTATTAGATGAGCCGACAAATTTTTCTTGATAAAGATCATGTTTCTTCACTCAAAGATAGCTTTACAAAATACACCTCTAAGGCTACTACAATAGGTAGGGCGCAAGGTCTTATGCAGAAGCACTTTGAGACCTTGCGCCCTCTGTTATTCTACCCTAAAAATACTTTGCCAGCTGCTTCAGACCACGCCGGATACTGTCACGGATACGGCTTGGATCTACACCTTCTACTTCGGCAATTTCATTTACCGTCATTCCCAGATAGTATCGGGCATAGATCCGCTTGGCCTGCTTCTCCGGCAGAGCCATCACTGCGGCATAAAGCTTCTCCCGCAGCTGCTTTTCCTCCAGAAGCATTTCCGGTGTCTGGGGCTTCGTCAGAATCGCATTTTCAATGCCATTGTCACAGTCCAAGGAGTAATGCGCTTTATAGCGATACATCCTCCGGTCATAGGCAGCTTCTGCACGCTCGGCAGCTCGGATCGTCTCCAGCACATCTTCGGTTACTTCTACAAAGTGATCGTTTTTGTAAACATCGGGATATAAGTCCTTAAGATTGACTTTCTTCATTATGTACCTCCATTTCGATTCACGGGCGATTGACGAGTGAATGAAAGGAGGAGGGGATCGACAACGACATACTTCGGGATCTTTCCCGAAAAATCGACAATAAAAAGCGCCAGCTCCCCGCAATGGGAAACTGGCGCAACAAAAATGACTATGATTCTTCTGCTTTAGTAGGAATGATAATGCCGATAAGTAGTCATATCTCCCCGGAGGAGGAGCAAGACTTTTTTTAATTGGTGCAGCTCATGAGTGCTATGAATGACGAAAATTGACATGGCGGTATCCTCCTATATACCGCCCTCCTGATCGCATGAGCATCGTCGAAAAAGAAACGGCGGCTCTGAAATATGTTATTTCAAAACCGCCGTAAGGCCACTGTATTTTGTTTTGGCGCATAAATATCCAGCCGCCGAAACAACGGTTTTTTTTATTCCCGTTGGGCGACTTTTTTCTTTTAGATTGTTTTGAGTTCCCGACTATAATAAGCTATACCTGCAATTACAATAAGGCTATACCTGATCCAATCATAATCCACTGCAAGGAAGAATATCAGCCAAAGGCCAAACATAGCCATACCAATCGGTAAAAAGCCAGCATACATCGTGCCAAGTAATCCAAATACACGCCCCTGCATAGAGGTGTCCGTTTTTTCTTGTAACATAGTGGTAATTGCTGTTTGCACCATTGTTAATGCGACTCCATAACATACCATTAGGCCAAGGTAAAAAATAAAATTCTTTGAAAAGCCCATTCCGATTGCAAAAGAGCCAAACGCAAAAAGTCCAACTGCCAAAGTTTTTCCTCGGTGCTTAAAACCTCCCCATGTACTCATAATAACTCCGCCTGCCATCATACCTGCGAACCCTACTACTTCCACTGCGGTAAGATACCAGTAAGTATCACCGAATACTCGCCGAACAAGAAGTCCTGCAAGATAGCCTGCTGGAACACAAAAGAAAGTGAATAGTCCGTAGATGATTAAAAGCTTTCCAATTAGTTTGTCTGCAAAAGCGTATTTGACGCCAATTTTCATGTCAGAAAAGACGCTGGCCTTCTCAATGGAAGTATTTTGTTTCGGAAGTGCCAAGCAGGACAATAGGCCCGTTCCCAAGATCGCCGTTACAATGTCTATCATAAGCGTCGTTCTCAATGTGCTGATTGCAAAAACTGCACCTGCCGCCGCTGGAGCCGCAAAATTAACAATAGACTGCATTGTTGCATTGATGCCGTTGTACCGCATAAGCTGATCTTCTGGGACAAGCTGTGGGATAACGGCATTGACCGCTGGAGTTTGTATTCCTGCCCCCAAGGATCGTATGACCGACATAACAAGCAAACCGCCGAGCAAAGCAGGCTCCGATGAAATATGCGGAATTGCCAATACCATTACGAAAGTGACAAATGCAATCAGCAGATCTGCGCCTATAATCAATTTTTTCCTGTGGTATCGGTCTGCCCATACGCCGCCTATAAATGAAATGAGAAATTGCGGCAGATAGGAACAGACTGTAAATGCAGCCACCCACACGCCGCTGGATGTTTGCATGGTTGCATACCAAACGAGCGCCATTTGAACAAGCGTAGAGCCAAAGAGTGTGATACATTGACTGGTTAAGAAAAGGAGTATTCTTTTCTGCCAGCCGGTGCGTTGCGTGTCATCCATGTTGTATATCCTCCTGTTTTTTAGGAGGGAGCACAAAGCGCTGCGTGGGATAGCCAAACTCTGTCAGCAATTCTTTTTCGGCAAAACCAAGTTGCAATAGCATATCTCGATGCCCTGTATCGGCCTTGTCCTGTTCTCGAAAGGTTGTTGTGCTGATTTCCTGACCTGGAAGATATGTTTCCAATAAGGCATCCAAGAATAACTTTTGAAGTCCGCGATTTCGATATTGCGGATGTACGCCAAGAAATTCTATACTGCCTGGAGAATAGGTAAATGCCATAGCTCCAATGAGAATATCTCCCTCCCTTAGCACAAGCGCACGCTTTTCGTCAATACTTTCTTCCAGTTTAGCTAAATAGTCATCTTCATCCATTACAGGATACCCATCAATAACAAGCCGCATTAAGTTCATCCAATCGACAATATCTTTCTTTTCTGCTAGCCGAATATCCTGTATTGTAAATTCCATAGCCGTCGTTCTTCGATGTAAAATGAACCGCAACTGCAAAGGATAAAAGCTCCGTTCTTCACGATACTCCGCAGGTGGCGATTTATACATGGCCTTAAAAGCTAATGAAAACGATTGCTGGCTCTCGTATCCGCAGATAAAAGCAATTTCTATAATAGGTTTATCCGAAAAGACCAGAAGCTTTGCCGCCTCTGTAAGCTGGCGGCGTTGCACATAATCATGAATCGTCATTCCTACGGTTTCGGTAAATAGTCGGTGTAAGTGATATTTTGAATAGTGAACAGCCTCCGCAACCGTTTCTAATTCCAGCTTTCCGTCAAGATGACTTTCGATATAGTCAATGACTGCCTCTATGCTGATAACTGATTGATTGCCCATTTATGTTCCCTCCTTTCCATCAAGCATAATAACAAAATCAAAAAAGATTGTTTTAATAATTATTGCGAATTTTGAAAATCCTCTCTAAATTCAGATGGGTCATTTATTATACTGTAATTATACTTGAAAAACAAATATTAAAAATAGTCTTTGGCTCTCGTTCTACCAAAAATCAGTATAATCATTCCTATCAACCGGCATAATAAGGTTATTCCTTTGTGCAAATCGGCACGATAGAATATATTTGAGGTGAATGATTATGCCGATTGATGATTTAACTGCTTTAGGGCTAAAAATGCGAGAAGCCCGAAAGAATAAAGAGCTAACACAACAGGAGCTATCTGATCTGAGCCATGTTTCTGTAAAGCAAATCGCCAATATCGAAAAGGGGAAAATGAATCCTTCTTATTTGATTTTGAGAGCATTGGCCAAGGTCCTGCATATCTCTTTAGATACACTTATAAATCCAGATGTTTCTCTGGAGGATGAGGGTGTCAATCAGATGAAAATGCTTTATTCCAGCTGTCCGCCAGAAATGCGTGACACCCTGTTGCATCACACCCAGGAAACGGTGAAGGAACTGACAGAGTTGTCCGAGAAATTTGAAACGAATTGAGCCAGTGAGTGAAATTTAACGATTCTCTCACTGGTTCTTTTCATTTCATATAAATTTAATCAAATAAAAAGTTAACTTATACATATCAAATTTAGGTTACAAAAGGGACAAAGCTGATTTTTTACATCTACTGTCCCTTTTACATTTCCGTTATTATCTATTCATACTATATATCGTAAATAATTCCAGGTGGTAACAAAAATTTAAAATTCTTTTAAAGTCAGAAAAGAAGTTCCCTACTCATTTAGACAATGAACTCTTTACGTTGATGAGTTGTCAACTGTATACTATTTTTTTACTTTTTTCCAAAATACAAAATATTTTACAGCAAACTGTAGAAAAGTAATAACATATACAACTAACATTACCCTAAAAAATACTGGTATCCAGCCTGGTTCACTGGGATCTGTTACAATAGTATCAATCAGGATACAAAGAATCATCAATATTAACGGAATTACTCTTCCACGAAAAATCCGATTCATCATATCCAGACGGGAGATGTCGTCACAGAATATTTCCTCTTTCTGTTGCATCTTGTCTGCTGGTTTCCTGAAATAATTGTATCCATCAAATTCTGTCAGGTATTCCCATCCGCAATCTTCAAACATTCGTATATATTCACTCTGATGTTTGATTCCTTCTTTATTGTAATCTAGCTGGTAAATTACCTTCTCAGGCTCACATCTCTCAAATGTATATAGTCCAGGAAATGTTACGCTCTTGAATTTCCAACCTTCCAAGTGCCTTTTGCTCAGGTAATTTTCTTCTTTTTCGTACTCCATAATACTAAACCAGCGAATTTCTTTTTTGAGTTTCTTCATTGCGTTACCTCCTGTGCATTACGATACAATCTGCGGATTCTTTTTAGCTCAAGCTCCAGAACTTCCGTACCGAGTTCTGTGATCTCATAAATTTTCCTTTTATCTTCTTCCCTGATAAAATGGATTAGGCCATCTTTTTCCATTTTTGAAAGACTTCCATACATGGTTCCAGGACCAAGTACCACTTCATTTTCTGTCAGTTCTCTTACTTTTTGTACAATCCCGTATCCATGATTTGGAGTACGAAGACATAACAATATGTAAAAACTTGTCTCCGTCATGGGAACGTAAACCTTTTTTATATGTGCATCCATAAACCTTTCCTTTCAGTGCGATATATCGTACTTCGATACTTACGTTATATCGCACTGTGATATATTTGTCAATACAGTAATACAGTTATCATAAAAAACCAGAAAATCAGTGTGTCCATTACTGATCTCTGGTTTTTATTTACAGATAATATATCACATGCTCTCTAATAGTGTCCTACAGAAGCATAAACTGATACAGCGTATTTTTATGGTTCTTTAAATAATCTTTGCATAAGAATCCATACTTGCATCAACTTTCATTATCAACTTACACATATCAAATTTCTTTTCATAGGTTATAACTTATATTCTATTTTAATTTTCAAAGTATACCATATCCCATGATCGTTCCGTTATTGATATCATAGCTTCTCTGGTTCACGGCATTGCTGGAGTTTCCCTCTACGGTGTATACGGTACTGCCCTCGGTTTTCTCCACAATTCCTACATGGTCTGAGGTTCCATCACCGTTCCAGTCAAAAAAGATTAGGGTTCCAGGTGCTGGCGAGTATCCTCGGCTTTTCCATTTTCCTTTGCTCTGGAACCATGCGATCCCATCATCGCACAGGGAGAACTTCGGCATCTTTCCGCTCTCAATCAGACCTGCCTGGTCCCCACACCAGCTGGCAAAGCAGGCACACCATGCTACATGGCTGTCAAATCCATACCACGACCAGAACTTCTGGCCTCCCTGGTTTCCAAGCTGGGTAAGTGCCACCGATACGATCTGCCGTTGCCTCCAAACAGGCCGGCAAACAATCCGCCGCTGGAATAATACCGCAGGACGTGAGGGACATATTCTGGATCCCCATAGGCACTCCAGCCATGTGAAGCCGCCTGTTCATTGGAAAACTGCAAAGCGTTTTCTGCACTGTAGCCCCCATAGTTTCGGAGAGCCCACGTTATGTACCCGTTTCCGTAGTTATACCTTGCAGGGACAGCTTCAGCTTGTCCATGTCCTGTGGGCTGGTGCATCCGGCTTCTCTTAGGCAGTCCGCATAATACTGGATTCCTACCTGTATGGAGTAGTCCGCATCCTGGATGGCATTCGGGCTGTTGGAATACCGGGTGTTGTATGGGCACTCACTGCTCTGCATGGGATCGGTCCCCCGGCCGCCAGATTCCTGCATCATGATTGCCTGTATCACGGAAACGTATTCGGGGATTCCATACTGGTTGGCGTATTTCTGGATGGTTGCCGTATAGGAAAGTACTTCCTGGCTGAGTGCTTCGTTGCTCTCTGAGCTTCCAGAGAATGCCGCACCGCCAATGATCCCGACCATGATAACCAGAAGCAGAACCATGACCGCTCCGGCGGCTCCCAGTGCAGCCATCATGGACTGCACCGTTTTCGCTGCCGCTTCTACAGCGCCTTAGCTGCCTTGAAGGTATTCTCTCCTGCCCTTGCCGTTTTCTGTATCCGGCGGACTCCATCGGAAGTCTGCAAGGCGGCTTTCTTCGCCGCCTGCTTCGCTGCCCTTCGTTCCATCTGCTTCTGCATCCGGGCTGTCAAGCGTTGGAACTGGCCACCCGGAGCTTCTGCTCTGGCTGGATGCTGATCTTCACAGATGGAGGGGCGGTCTTAATAGTACGCCGCTGTATGGTCTTCGGCTCCAACTGTTTCCGTGGCTTTTCCTTGATCCGGATGCTTTCCGGCTGTTTCTGGCGGATGGCATTCTGCCTTGCGGTATCTTCGGCCTTGCTTTTCTGGTTTTGTCTTTTGATGGAAAGCGATCCACCTTCCGACATTTCCTGTCCATTCTGGATTCTTGGTGTCTCCCTAGCTGCCCGGATCTTCTGTTCTTTCGTTTTGACGGCATCTGAAATCGCCTTTTGCCGCTTGACTTTCTGAATCTGGACTTCCTGGTTTTCCCGTTCCTTGACCTTCACACGGGATGCCCCCTGTTCCCGTTTTTTTTGCTTCGGTGCTTCCCGACTGACCGGATCGGGAGCCTGTGTGTCCCCTGTTCCTCTGGCGGCTTCTTTCTGCGCTTCTTTTTTACCAGTAACTCTCAGTTTGATCTTCTCGTAGGAAGTCTGTGCTGCTGTCTTTCCGGCGCTGGTTACAGTTCTGCCAGACTTCTGGCAGCCCATTCCTCTGCGGATGCGACTTTTCCACTGGCATACTCGGATGGGGACTGTTCCTCCATGTCATTATCCTGGCATTTGCGATGGTCTGGGACTTTTCCTTGCTCTCCAGTATGGCCGTCCGCATCAGCTCCTTCGGGATTCTAGAGGCAGGATTTTTAGTCTTTGGTTTTGTTGTGACTTCTTTGGTTTTGATATTCTTCATCTCTCACCTCCAGTCCCGGTCTGTACTGCTCTTACGCTTCGCCCGGCTTGGTCGTCATCAGACGGTACAGCTTTGTATTTCTTGGGAACGAATTTTCAAACGGCACCAGATTCCCGGAGCAGCGGATCAGGCCGTGGCCGGCACCCACATTGGTGATGTAGGATAACTGGTTGTCTGAAATATTCAGAAGTGCCGCCAGCTCATCCCGGTCGGTGGTAGCCTGATTCAAAAGGATCAGGAACTCACTGTTCGCCAGCATCAGGCGGGCGGTATCGGATTTCAGAAGTTCCTCAACGTTCTGGGTAAGTCCGGTTACAAATCCGGAATACTTACGGATACGCTTGTACAGGCGGTAGAAAAAGTCCGCACTGTATTCATAGCGGAACAGCAGATAAAACTCATCCGCAAAGATCCATGTCGTTTTTCCCTTCTTCCAGTTCTGGATCACACGGTTAAAAATCGAATCCAGTGTGACCAGCATGCCAAGGGGCATCAGCTGTTCGCCCAGCTCCCGGATGTCATAGTCGATGATACGGCTCTTCGTGTTGACATTGGTTTCCTGGGCAAAGGTGTTCAGACTGCCATTGATAAACAGTTCCGAAGACAGAGCCAGCTCTCTGGCTTCTTCCTCCGGCTGGAGCATGAGTTGTCGGTACAGGTCCTTTAAGGTCGGCACCTGCCTTTGTAACCGCCCCTCATATAATCCCGGTACACATCTGCGGTGCAGCGGTCAAGGATGGATTTCTCCTTTGCCGAAAGGTTTCCGGCTCCTACGAGCTGCTCAAACAGGGAAAGGATAAATTCTGACTTCTCAATCAGAGGATTTCGGTCATTGCCATAGGCAGAATCCATATCCAGTGCATTCAGATGGGTATCCGAGGTTGCCGAGATCCGGATGACCTCTCCGTTTAAGGCTTCCACTAGAGAAGCAAACTCCGACTCCGGATCGAGATGAGGATGTCATCTTCCGTGGAAAGGGCAAGGTCTACGATCTCTTCTTTTGCCGAGAAGCTCTTTCCGGAACCGCTGACTCCCAATCGGAACGAATTTCCATTTAACAGCTTCCGGCGGTCTGCCACCAGCATATTTTTGCTGACTGCATTCTGCCATAGTAGATGCCGCCCGGCTGCATGATCTCCTGCGTATGAAATGGAATCAATACAGCGGTGGACTCTGTGGTAAGGGTACGCACCGCATCGATCTTCCGCAGGCCATACGGCAGGACGGTGTTCAGCCATCGACTTGTTGCCATTTCAGGGTTGCCATCTGGCAGAGATGTTTTCTTGCAATGGAATACAGGGTTTCCGTATCGGAATCCAGCTGTTTCTTGCTGTCTGCCATATGTACCATTGTCAGGATACCGAACATCATTCTCTGATCCCTGGTGGTCAGATCGTCCAGCATCTCCTTGGTCTCTTTTCTCTGCAGCTCCATGTCATAGGGAACTACGGCAGAAAAGTTATTATTTGCATTCTGGCGTCTCTGCCAGTTCGTTACGTTGGTCTCCACACCCAGCAGTCGATTCTGGATCTCACGCACCGCTTCATCTGTCGGCACCGATGATGTCAATGGACAGCATCAGGTTCCTGCCAAGGCTGCACAGTTCGGAGATCATCTCATCTTTCACATAGCTGGCGTAATCTTCCATGAAAAGGACTCTACCGTACTGCTCACCCAGTTTAAAATGATCGTTGTGGAATTCCATCGTGTCCGGGCAGATCCAGTCTTTGAAGCTGTGCCCTTTTTTCGCAAAGGCTTTCATGTCAAATGGAAAACTCTGCAGAACATCTGCCTTGAAAAAGTCCCGGAAGATCTGGAGCCTCTGCTCTGCATCCAGCTCTTCCCCGATGGAGGACAGCTTGGCCAGATGGGTGATGATATCCGTTCCCACACGGGCGAAATAGGTCCTGGCTTCATCGATGTTCTTCTTGTGGACACTGACGGTCAGGTAGCGTTCCTGGTAGATGCTGTTGTTAGTACCGGAGATCTTGGACAAGAGCATGTCGTTGTACTCCTTCCGGTATTCATCGAGCCCGTCCCCTTTCATTGGGAGCAGCAGGGACTGTTCAAACTCTTCTTTGTTGATCTTACGGTTGTTCAGGGTAATCTTCGCAGTACAGCCGGAATCCAGTGCATTTAAAAGTTCGGAATAATCCAGGAACATTTCTGTCTTGTCCGCTTTACTGGCAATGGAATAATTGATATCCGTAAACCGGAATGTCCGGGAAAATTTACTCTCTACCTGAAAAATCCCATCCGGCCAGATCTTGCGGATGGGGATTGCCTGCTGGACAGACCTCGGTACTTTAAATTTTTCTTTGTCCTGTTTCAGTGTCTGACTCAGAGTTTTAATCAAAGGCATCACCCCTTCCTCTTGGCTTCTTTGGTTTCTTCTGTTTCGTCCGCTTCTTCTCCAGAAGCTCCGCTCCGTTTCCCATCATTTTTTCACCCAGCCGCAGGCTCTCTTCCATGCAGGAAAAGTACAGGTTCTCCGATTTGAATACCAGCCGTTTCGGGTACAGCAGTTCGGATTTGATGACTGTCCATGCGAACTGTTCTGCCGTCATGCCGTGGTAACGGAAAAAACCGCAGGCTGCAAAGGGAGCCGCCCCAAGCACACACAGCCATCCGGTTACCTGTTCCCCGGCATATTTCCGGGTGAGGAAATAGATCCCAAGGCTGCCAGGATCGCCAGTACCGAAAATAAGCACTGCCGGAAACTTAAGCCCCAGAACATTGACTCCTGATAGTCTCGGATTTCTTTATTCATTTTCACTTCCATGTTGTTTTCTACCTTTCTCTCTGTGATTTGTTCTTTGGTTTCTGCTTTGGTGCATCCGCAATCTGGATGCCGTGGCTTTCCATAAATTCTCTGGTTCCCTGCGGATCATATTCTGCCAGTTTCTTCAGGTCAAAGGCGACCTTCTGAAAGGTGCAGTAACCGGAAACTGCGGTCTCCGGAAGTACCCTGCCCAGCTTGTGTTTCCGAATAAAACGCAGATGCTCTTTGCTGAAATTGTGGTCGATATAGGCTTCGTTCACACCATTCAGCGGAGCATGGTGCAGGTTCACCGTAAGGTCGGAAAAAAGTTCCGGGTAGCCATATTCTATCTGGTAAATCCCGACATACAGGCGGTCTCTGTCCAAGTAGCCGCTGACCCGTAAGAATACTTCCTCTGGTTGCTCTCCACTGTCATAAATTAATTTCTTTGGTTCTTCCATTCCTTTCTGCCTCCTATAATCCCATGATTTCTTTTACGATCCGGTCAGATGCCTTCACTGCCCCGACCAGTACCAGTAAGTTAAAGACCAGCTCCCCGATGTAGTTCCAGACAATCGTCACAGCAGACAGACTGGTATCCCCGACGGCCGGCGGACTCGCCGCAAACACCGAAAAGATGATGCAAGCCAGTGCGATGATGGCACCTTCCAGACATACCCCGGCGTAGGAACGGATAAAGTTCTTCCCTACAGATGTTGGTTCCCCGGCAAAGGTTGCCAGCGGGATCGGTGCGATGGCTGTGTACATATACAGCTTGAACATTCTTCCATATACAGTCAGGATCATCACAAAGGAAAGCACGGTAATTAACAAGCTGCCTAACAGGGTTACGATCCACAAAGGGATGGATTCCAGCATCCCGACTGCTTCGATCTTGTCCACAATCTCTGAGGGCAGTTCCGTCACCGTTCCACCTGCATCCCGGAATGGGACATAATATTTGCCACGATTCCCTGCACAATGGAAAAAATTGCCGTCAGAAGCTCCATGCCGGACATGACGGCTCCCTGTGCCAGTGCGAAACGGATAAAGGCTTTCACTACGTGTTCCGGCTTCTTCATATCCGTGAAGCTCCCACAGGTTTTCACCAGCCCTGCCGCAAAAAATAAGACCAGCAGGCCGTACCCGATGGCTCGGAGCCCTCCGTTGATGTTCGTCATCACGCTCCAGATCGCACCGCCCTTGAAATTCTCCGGGCTTTGCGTCAGCAGTGTCCAGATCTCGGCCAGCTTGTCACTCCAGGTCTGCAAGGCAGAATTCAGATTCTGTACGATCCAGTTATCACTCAAACAGTTTCACCTCCCATCCTGCAAAAGTGAGCGGGGAACCCGCATTTCGCATGGCTCCCCTTCTGTCTCTGATCCTAACCCATGATCAGATCCAGGATCTCTTTTGCAAAGGTAATTATGATACCGCCTGCCAGTGTCAGGAATCCGTTTGCCCTCTGGCTCCGGATCGTGCTCTTCAGG
>ENA-OQIG01001258-OQIG01001258.1-human-gut-metagenome-genome-assembly--contig:-NODE-1258-length-11462-cov-4.101191_pt1 | contig 11462 bp, 14 predicted proteins | sample MGYA00242576_ERZ504741 | MGnify/ENA primary metagenome ERZ504741 (study PRJEB26092, sample SAMD00036436) | human gut metagenome | host: Homo sapiens | study: EMG produced TPA metagenomics assembly of... | reverse complement strand
ATTTACCGGAACCACAGACGAGGAGAGAAGATTTTGCCTGAAGGATCATTGGACATTTCTTTTAAGAATGTACATTTCGCATATGAAGAAGATAGAGAGATTTTAAAAGGAATCGATCTGTACCTTCCGGCGGGAAGTTTTGTGTCTCTGGTAGGAGAATCCGGATGCGGTAAGAGTACGATTGCAGGGATCATTTCTGCAAAGAACAGAGGATTTACCGGAGAGATTACTATTGGCGGTGTGCCGCTTTCCCAGGTGAAAGAAACAGATCTGATGAGACATGTGGTACTGGTCCGCCACAACAGTTATCTGTTTAAGGGAACAGTGGAAGAGAATCTTAGAATGGCAAAACCGGATGCAACAGAAGCGGAAATGGAGGAAGTTCTTGTTAAGGTAAATCTCCTGGGATTTCTGCAGACTCAGGACGGACTGCAGACAAAACTTCTGGAAAAAGCCGGCAACCTGTCCGGCGGACAATGCCAGAGGCTGGCGATTGCCAGAGCATTACTGAGAGACTCGGCAGTATATATTTTTGATGAGGCTGCTTCTAATATTGATGTGGAGAGTGAAGAACTGATCATGGATGTGATCCACCAGCTTGCCAGAACAAAGACAGTGCTTCTGATCTCACATCGACTGGCAAATGTGGTAAATTCCGACCAGATTTATTTCCTGAAAGACGGAGAAATAAAGGAAAGTGGAAAACATGAAGAGCTGATGCAATTGAATGGTGAATACAGACATCTGTATGACAGTCAGATGGCATTGGAGAACTATGGCAAGGAGGAACCTGTGGATGTCTGATACGAATGAAAAAAAGTATGCAGAAAAGTACAGTACAAAAGAAGATGGTGAATGAAAGCATAGCATCATATGGAGCGGCTGCAACGAAAAAACGCAGAAGTGCTATTTCAATTATGGGAAGCTTGATCGGTCTGGTGAAACCATTGCTTCATATCATGCTGGCAGCAATCATCCTGGGAACAGCCGGATATCTCTGTGCTATTTTTCTGACTATTCTTGCAGGGCAGGTAATTGTACATGGCTTATAGCAGGAGGTGCAGGAAGTGTAAAAACAATCATAACTGTAATGCTCATCATAGCAGTTCTCCGCGGCATCCTGCATTATGCAGAACAATACTGCAATCATTTTATTGCATTTAAACTTCTGGCGATCATCCGTCACAAAGTATTCGCAGCACTGCGGAAACTCTGTCCTGCGAAGCTGGAAGGACGGGACAAGGGAAACCTGATCTCTATCATTACAACAGACATCGAACTTCTGGAAGTGTTTTATGCACACACAATATCACCGATTGCCATTGCAACCCTGACTTCTCTGGTCATGGTAGTATTTATCGGAAGATATCACTGGCTGGCAGGAATCCTTGCGCTGATTGCGTATCTGATCGTGGGAGTCGTGATTCCTATGTGGAACGGCAAGTGTGGAAGCCAGATGGGAATGGAATTTCGTACAAACTTCGGGGAATTGAACAGCTTTGTATTAGGATTCCTTCGTGGTCTGGATGAAACAATCCAGTACGATCAGGGGGAGAAACGAAAAGAACAAATGTACTGAGCGCTCCAGAAGCCTGGCGGGAATGCAGGAGAAATTAAGCAAAATGGAAGGCACTCAGAGATCATTTACAAATCTGGTGATTCAGCTGGCATCCTTTGGAATGCTGGCATTGACTGTATGGCTTTACGGAAAAGAAGAGATCGGATTCGAGGGAATCCTGACCTGTACCATTGCAATGGATGGGTTCTTTCGGACCGGTGGTGGCACTGTCCAGTCTGTCCAACAATTTGAATCAGACGCTGGCAAGCGGAGAGAGAGTTCTGTCTTTATTGGAAGAAACACCGATGGTGGAAGAAATCTCCGGGAATGTGGATATAAGAAATCAAAAGAATAGTCCGGAAAAAGAAAAATATATTTTGAGAGGTATTTTAACAGGCAGAGCAAAGAACAGCGTAAATGCATTCTCAGGTGCAGAAGCACAGCATGTTACCTTTGCTTACGAAAATGAAACAATCCTGGATGATTATTCCCTGAAACTGGAGTCAGGCAAGATCACCGGTATCCACGGAGCCAGTGGTTCCGGCAAGTCTACACTTCTGAAACTGCTCATGCGTTTCTGGGATGTAAACGAGGGAAGTGTATCTGTAGACGGCGAAGATGTGAGAAAAATCCCAACCAGACATTTGCGAGACATGGAAAGCTACGTGACACAGGAAACTCATCTGTTCCACGATTCCATTGCCAATAACATTGCAGTTGGCAGCCCGGGAGCTTCCAGAGAGGCAATCATCGAAGCAGCAAAGAAAGCTTCCATTCATGACTTCATCATGAAACTTCCGAAAGGCTACGACACAGAAGTTGGCGAATTGGGTGATACCTTATCCGGCGGGGAAAAACAGAGAATCGGAATTGCGAGAGCATTCTTGCACGACAGTCCGCTGATCCTTATGGATGAGCCAACCTCAAATCTGGATTCCCTGAATGAAGGAATCATCCTGAAATCCCTGAGGGAAGCCACAGAGAAAAAGACAGTAGTACTTGTATCACACAGAAAATCTACTATGAATATCGTTGATACCGTATTCGAAATGAAAGATGGCAGGATCTCATGATTCTGCCGTCTTTTTCAGTGTTATTCGTACAATTCGACATATTCAAGTATTTCCAGATTTTTATATAAAATAGATGAGAAATTGATTTTATAAATCAGTATGAGACTTGACGAACGATATGAATGTGGATATAATAGGTTCAGAAATAAAGAATTGGAATTTTTAACCGGATTTGACCGGCCCTGATATCGCTAAGGAGGAACATTTTATCATGAAAATCGGAATGATATTTATTATGTAGGTGTAAATGATCATCAGGTAGATCTGTTTGAAGGCCAGTATGTAGTGCCAAACGGTATGTCCTATAACTCATATGTGATCATGGATGAAAAGATTGCAGTTATGGATACTGTAGATGCTAATTTCAAAGACGAATGGCTTGAAAATGTAGCCAAAGTCCTGGACGGTGCAAAACCGGATTATCTGGTAGTACAGCATATGGAGCCGGATCATGCCGCAAATATCGAGAACTTCATGAAAGCATATCCTGACACAACCGTAGTTGCAAATACCAAGACCTTCACTATGATGGGAAATTTCTTCAGAAACCTGAATCTGGACGGAAAGAAGCTGGTGGTTGCAAACGGTGACAGCCTGACACTTGGAAAACATGTGCTGACTTTCGTATTTGCACCAATGGTTCACTGGCCGGAGGTTATGGTTACATATGACAGTACTGATAAGGTTCTGTTCTCAGCAGACGGTTTCGGTAAATTCGGAGCACTTGACGTAGAAGAAGACTGGGACTGCGAAGCACGCCGTTACTATATCGGAATCGTTGGAAAATACGGTGCACAGGTTCAGAAGCTTCTGAAAGCTGCCGCAACTCTGGATATCCAGACAATCTGTCCGCTTCATGGTCCAATCCTCACAGAGAACCTGGGACATTACCTTGAGAAATATGATATCTGGTCCTCCTACAAAGTAGAGAGCGAAGGTGTTGTGATCGCCTATACATCTGTTTACGGAAACACAAAGAAAGCAGTAGAACTTCTGGCACAGAAACTGGAAGAAAAAGGATGCTCGAAAGTAACTGTATTTGACCTTGCAAGAGATGACATGGCAGAAGCAGTGAAGAGGCTTTCCGTTACGGTAAACTGGTACTTGCCACAATTACATACAACGGAGATATTTTCCCATTTATGCGTACCTACATTGAGAACCTTACAGAACGTAGCTACCAGAACCGTACCATCGGTCTCATCGAAAACGGAAGCTGGGCACCTGCAGCAGCAAGAATCATGCAGGGAATGTTTGAAAAGAGTAAAAATATCACATGGCTTGAAAATAATGTAAAGATCACTTCTTCCTTAAGCGAAGCAAACGAAGCAGAGATTGAGGCCATGGCAGAGGAACTCTGCAAATAATTGATAATTGTAAACAGCAGGATCGAAAGATTCTGCTGTTTTTCAGAATAAGATAAACCCGGTTACTGAGAACGGAGTGTACAAGTAACTAAACCCGTAAGAGAAAGGCAGGAACAAAACATGACAGTAGCAGAAGTTATAAAGAAAATGGTAGAGTATTCCAAGGGAGATCTTCATGACATCAACCATTTCATGAAAGTATACGCATATGCAAAAACAATCGCGGAAGGCGAAAATCTGTCACCGGAGCAGCAGAAGCTGGTGGAGGTGACTGCGGTTGTCCACGACATTGCCTGCCCTCTCTGCAGAGTAAAATACGGAAATGCCAACGGTAAACATCAGGAGGAAGAAAGTGCGGCACTGATAAAGGAATTTTTCGCAGATTCAGATATGTCGAAAGAATTTGTAGATCGTGTTTCTTATATTGTAAGCCATCATCATACAATAACCGGAATCGACGGTATTGATTATCAGATTATGATAGAAGCAGATTATCTGGTAAATGCAGATGAGAGTAATTTCTCCGGAAACAATGTGAGAAACATGCTGGAAAAAGTATTCAAAACAGAGACAGGAAAATTCCTGCTCCAGTCTATGTATCAGAAGAGATTGAATGCTAAGGAAGAGAAATAAACAGAATGAAAATATAACATCAAAATAATCATTGAAAAGCTGTCACAAAAAAGTGGCAGCTTTTTGAAACTTTTCATTACATTTTCCCATCTAATAAGTGTAAAACAAAAACAATAAAACTTCATTCGAATGAAAACCATTTACAGAAACATATAAGCAAGGAGGATCAGCATTTGATACAGTTGGTAAAACGTTCCATTTCAGGAGATGCGGATGCATTTCTGGAACTGATGGAAAAGAATTCTCTGGCAATGTACAAGGTGGCGCGGGGAATCCTGGATAATGATGAGGATGCCGCAGATGCCATGCAGGATACCATACTTACCTGCTTTGAAAAAATACATACACTGAAGAATCCGGAATATTTTAAAACCTGGATGATTCGTATTCTGATCAATGAATGCAATAAAATCCACAGACATTATAAAAACTTCAGCAGAGCCGAAGAACTTCCGGAAGTTCCCGGACAGGATATGTCCATTGAGGAATTTGAGTTCAAGGAAATGCTTGGAATGCTGGATGAATCCTACAGGATCATACTGGTTCTGTATTATGTAGAGGGATTTCGGATCGCAGACATTGCTTCTATATTAAATATGAATGAAAACACAGTAAAAACCAGACTGGTCAGGGCCCGGGTGCAGCTAAAGCAGGAATATACTTCAGCAGAAGATAATATTCAGAAGGAAAGACTGCAGCAGAAGAAAAAGAAAAACAGAGAATTTACAGGTATAACAGAAGAGCTTGCGGAAACCAGAATGGAAATATGAGAACAGGATCGGTAACAGCAGGAAGTATAACGGTAAGTGCAAGAAAGGGATGAAGTGATCATGGCGAAGAAGTTGGATTTTGATAAAGAAAAGAATAACAGAAATGATAATGCGATAGAGGAAATCATGCAGGCAGATTTTCCATTGCCAAAGCAGGCAGAAGATGCAAAAAACGAAGCATTTGCCAGAATCAGGGAAATGGCAGCAGCTTCTGAAAATGTGGAAAATGCAGAGAATATTGTGCAAAGATTGCCAGAGAAATCAACAGAAAAATCAACAGAAAAATCAACAGGAAGTTCCGGAAAGAAATCCACAGGAACAGTAAAATCGCATAAGAAATTCAAAACAGTGTACAAAACAGCTTTGGGACTGACCGCAGCGGCAGCTGTGTTTTCCGCAGTGTGTATCACAAATCCTGCATTTGCAGAGAACATTCCTCTGGTCGGAAATGTGTTTAAGCAGCTCGGCAATTCCCTGGGATTTTATGGTGATTATTCGAAATACGCAAAGCAGCTGACAGCATCTGCAGAAGATACACTGTCTGCAGATGCTGATGGAAGTCAGGAGGGCAGCAGTAATTTTCAAAATGCTCAGTCTGAGGATCAGAATACAACAGAAAATAACAATGCAGATAAAACGAAAGACAATGAATCATACAGTAAAACAGTAGATGGAACAACTGTCACGCTTTCAGAAGTATACTGTAATGAAATGGCTCTGTACCTGTCCATGACAATCCATACAGAGGATAAATTCCCGGATACATTCATTACATCTGATGGAAAACCCAATATTAAGCTCAGCGAGAATTCTACAGTGAAATATGATTACATGGATGAAAAAAGTAATCTGTTCAATGCTTATCTGGATGGAAAAATGCTGGATGATAACACCTATGCAGGAGTTTTGCGTATTCCTGTAGAAGATATGACAGTGGATGATGCAGGATGGACAAAATTTTATGAGGTGCGTAACGCATTTTTCAAAGAAAAAGGGATTGATGTAGATTCTGAGGACTTTAGTTTTGACAAGTTAGCCCAGACACTGGGAATGGATGAATACAGTGATGAGAACCTTCCTCAGGTGGGAGGTCCGGCAATCAGCGATTATGTCAAAGACATCAAAGTACCTGACAGGTTTGCCATGGAGCTGGATCTGAAAGATATTGTGGGTACTCTTCCGGATGACCAGGATACTACCCCGGATATCCCTCAGGATCTGCGGGATGAATATAATCAAGAAAATGGCAGAGCATAGAATCAGCACAGATGATGCAGATTATGAGAGCCTGACAGAAGAACAGAAGGATCTGGAACATCAGTTTTTCACTGAGATGTGGAATGAGTATTTTGAACGGTATCCTGAGGCAATTGAAGGTAATAACAGATATAACTCATGGACACTGAAGGGTGACTGGAAGTTCAACGTAGATGTAGAGAAAAATACTTCCGATACGGTTAAAAAGGATGTAAATGTGGTAGATGAAAATGGAGATGGTGTTCTCTCCATTACGAAAACACCATTTGAGATCACTATGAAAATGCAGGATCCGGAAGCAAAGTATTTTGCAGTTATGCTGGATGCCAATGGAGGAGATATCATGCCATATGGAGGCGTGTCAAACAGCAATAACACATATGCGATACAGGACAGAGACATTTCCACTGTATATATTTATCTTTGTGACTACTATGAGTATATGGATGAGCTGAAAGGCTACTACTGGTCCGATGACTACGAAGAAAAAGCAAAGACCAAGACCTTCAAACAGCTCCTGGATGAGCGGGCAGTTGCCGATACAGAAGTACATTTTGATACAGATAAATAATGATATAAAGCTCCTTTTTGCCCTTGATATCAGATGATAAAGTCCCGTAACTGAAACAGCATCTTCACAATTTTCTGCAGAAAGATGCTGTTTTAGTTATTTTGATAAAAAAAAGGTCAGAAAAACAGTAGAATCTGAGCCGAGTTAATGTTACAATGTAGGCGTCTCAAAAAAAGAGTGCAGAAGGGAGCCAAAACAAAATGGACTACGCAAAAGAATCTTTAAAAATGCATTATGACTTAAAAGGTAAAATTGAGGTTGTATCAAGAGCCAAAGTAGATTCCAAAGATGCTTTAAGCCTTGCTTACACACCGGGTGTTGCTCAGCCTTGTCTGGAGATTCAGAAGGATGTAAACAAGAGCTATGATCTGACAAGACGTTGGAATACAGTTGCTGTTGTAACAGACGGAACCGCGGTACTTGGACTGGGAGATATCGGACCGGAAGCAGGTATGCCTGTTATGGAAGGTAAATGTGTACTCTTTAAAGAATTTGGCGGTGTAGATGCGATTCCGCTCTGCGTCCGCAGTAAAGATGTTGATGAGATCGTTAAGACAGTAAGCTCCTGGCAGGATCCTTTGGAGGAATCAATCTTGAGGATATTTCCGCACCAAGATGCTTTGAAATCGAAAAGAAACTGAAAGAATGCTGTGATATTCCGATCTTCCATGACGATCAGCACGGAACAGCAGTGATCACACTTGCAGGTGTTATCAATGCGCTGAAACTGGTTGGCAAGAAGCTTGATGAAGTGAAGATCGTTACTTCCGGAGCAGGTGCTGCAGGTATCGCTATCATCAAACTGTTAATGTCCATGGGACTTAAAAACGTAATCATGACAGACAGAAAGGGTGCAATCTACGAAGGCAGAGAAGGATTAAACCCGATTAAAGAAGAGATGGCTAAGATTACAAACTTCAACAAAGAGAAAGGTACTCTTGCAGAAGTGATCAAAGGCGCAGACATCTTCATCGGTGTATCCGCACCTGGAACACTGACACAGGATATGGTCCGCTCAATGGCAAAAGATCCTATCATCTTTGCATGTGCAAACCCGGTACCTGAAATCTTCCCTGACGAAGCAAAAGCAGCAGGCGCAGCAGTGGTATCCACAGGACGTTCTGATTACCCGAACCAGGTAAACAACGTACTCTGCTTCCCGGGACTCTTCCGTGGTGTACTGGACGCAAGAGCATCAGATGTTAACGATGAAATGAAAGTTGCAGCAGCATATGCAATCGCAGGTCTGGTAAGCGACGAAGAATTAACAGCGGAATATATTCTTCCGGCAGCCTTTGACCCACGCGTAAAAGACGCTGTAGCTAAGGCTGTAGCAGAAGCAGCAAGAAAATCAGGCGTAGCAAGGATCTAACCGAATAGAATAATGAAGCCCTCTGTTTTCATGTGAGCAGCATGCAGACAGAGGGTTTTTTGTGTTATAGGAAATTACTCCGTAATGTTCCTATAACACAAAAAGGCCCTCCGGGCAGGATCGCACTGCGACGGAGAGGAATTATGTCGCTGAAGCGACCGCCGCAGTCGGAGAATCCTGCAAGCAGGATTCTTTTACATAATATCCAATCTGACCTCTAAAAAATTCAAAAAATTGGTCATTGAAATAATGACACATTTCGCGTATGATAACTTCAACATATTGATGCGTCAATATATAAAAAATCTGATAGTGAGAATCAAACAGGCAATCTGGCTTATTGATATGGGCCTTCTATCAGATCATATGAGAGGGGACAGTTATTATGAATACTCAGAACAGCACAATTACAAAACTTGCAGAGACAGCTCTTATGGCTGCGTTATGCTATGTATCTTTTACATTCCTGCAGATTAAGATCTGTACCGGGCGGTGATGCAACATCCATCCATATCGGAAATGCATTCTGCGTACTGGCAGCACTTCTGATCGGCGGTGTATACGGCGGATTGTCCGGTGCCATTGGAATGGGAATCGCAGACCTGATGGATCCTGTATATATTACAGGCGCACCAAAGACATTTGTACTGAAATTCTGTATTGGCCTGATCACAGGTCTGGTAGCACATAAGATTGCAAAGATTAATGAAAGTACAGATAAGAAATACGTTTTCAAATGGAGTGTGATTGCCTCTGTAGCAGGTCTTGCGTTTAATGTTGTGGCAGATCCGATCGTAGGATATTTCTACAAACAGTATATTCTCGGACAGCCTCAGGAACTGGCACAGGCACTTGCAAAAATGAGTGCTGTAGCGACATTATTCAATGCAGTTGTTTCGGTGATTCTTGTAGCAGTGATCTACAATGCAGTACGTCCGGTACTGATCAAGAGCCATCTGCTTACAATCACCGGTAAGAAAAAAGAACAGGCAGCATAAACGGAAACAAAATGAATAAGACATAATAAAACAGCATTTCGGGTGCAGAACCTGAAATGCTGTTTTATTATGTTACAGGAAATTATTCCGTAATGTTCTGCGCAGAAGTTTTTACTTGTCTGACGAAGGAAAAACAGGCACAAGCCATAGGATACAATTCAAAGAGTATGCACTTTTTTGACCTTAAAGTAGCACTTTTTTGGACATAGTGTAATAAGATAGAAAAAATAAATTGTGCATATTTAACAAATGACGAAAAAGAAAGATAAAAAAATTAAAACTTATGCGAAAAAGGTCTTGCTATTTCAGAAACAAAGTGGTATTATACAACTATCAAAAAACCTTATGCGCAAAAGGTAAAAAGAAACAGTTAAAAAAATGACGAGGTGACGAAAATGAAGAAAAAAGTATTTGCAACACTTTTAGCAGTATCTATGATCGCATCAATGGTTCCGGCAGCAGTATCCGTACAGGCAGCAGACGGTGACAGTATTCGTCTTGTAAATGGTAAGATCGAAGTTGACGCTCAGCTGAAGAAATTAGCTGAAATGTATGAGAAAGAAACAGGAACTAAAGTAGAAATCGAATCCATGGGCGGTGGAATCGATATTCAGGGTACTCTGAAAGGATACTATCAGTCAGATAACATGCCTGATATCTTCGTAAATGGTAGTGGAGCAGACTTTGCTAACTGGACAGATATGTTAGTAGATATGAGTGATCAGAAATGGGCTTCTGATACAGATGCAGCTTATGTTGATGAGAGCCAGGGTACAATCGGTTTCCCATATACAACAGAAGCAATTGGTCTTGCTTATAATAAAGATATCCTTGATAAAGCAGGAGTTGATCCTTCCACATTAACAAGTCCGGATGCAATTCAGAAAGCATTCGAGACAATCGACTCCAAGAAAGATGAACTTGGACTGACAGCAGTTGTAGGTTATGCAGCAGAACCAGTTAACCTTTACTGGTCAACCGGTAACCATTTATTTGGTACATATCTGGATGAAGGTCTTGACAGAGATGACACTACTTACATTGACATGCTCAATGATGGCGGTAAACTTGACGAAGCCCGTTTTACAGATTTTGCTAAATTTGTAGGTCTTCTGAATCAGTATTCTGATCCGGCACTCCTTGTATCCGGTACATATGATCAGCAGATTCTGAACTTCTCATCAGGTAAATATGCATTTGTTACACAGGTTCCTGGATTGGTGCCACAATGGTTGGTGACGATGCTGATGCTTACAAAGAAGCTGGTAACTTCGAAGTTGGTATGATCCCGTACGCATTCGAAGATGGACAGGATACAATCCTTACAAGCTCCCCATCCTGGTGGTCCGTATACAAAGATGGTAATGTAGAAGCAGCAGAAGCATTCCTTCAGTGGCTGACAACAGATGAAGCTCAGGAAGTCCTCGTAAAAGAAGCTGGATTCGTAAGCCCATTTAAATCCTGCACAATCGTAGGCGATGATCCGTTTGCTCAGACAATTACTGATTATCAGAAAGCAGGAAAGACATCCGCATGGCACTGGTCAATTCCTGGATTTAAAGAAGGTATTGCACAGAACTACACAGGTCAGGTATTTGCTGACTATGCAGCTGGAAGCCTTGATGAAGAAGGCTTTATAAAGACAATGCAGCAGGTTCTTGAAAGTGCATATGCAAACTAATAACTAGTATTTTGTGGGTGGCACTTATGGTACCACCCATTTTTGACTGTTTAACCTTAACTGAAGCAGGTAAGTTTTCTGTTTCAATAGCGGATATTTACCGGACTGTTTTTTAGTGATAGTGTAAGAAGATTAAAAAATAAATTGTGAATATTGCACAATGACATGGACGAAAAAATAAA
>ENA-OQIG01001257-OQIG01001257.1-human-gut-metagenome-genome-assembly--contig:-NODE-1257-length-11496-cov-1.979506_pt1 | contig 11496 bp, 22 predicted proteins | sample MGYA00242576_ERZ504741 | MGnify/ENA primary metagenome ERZ504741 (study PRJEB26092, sample SAMD00036436) | human gut metagenome | host: Homo sapiens | study: EMG produced TPA metagenomics assembly of... | reverse complement strand
CACGTCCCCAGGCCGGCCGGCCAGTCCTGGGAAACGACTGGCAGGGACTATTGCTACCCGGTGCACCCCCAGCCCATCCATTCGGGAAGTCCAACGCCAATTTACAAAGAAACACCTATCTAGAACAAAGCGGAACGGTATCTCATCGAACTGCTGAAAGAGCATTTTGGAAACCATCAAAAAAAAGACTGACTGGATCCACACAGTCAGTCCTTTTTGTTCTCTGTTGTTTCTTTTACGCTTCCCGCTGCAGTATCCAGCAGATAATCCGTGAATTCTTCTGCGGTGGCCCCGTCCTTGTCCGTGGTAATCACCACTTTCCGTTCCGTCCGAGTGCAGATGTCCAGGGCCTTCACCAGCTGTTCCTTCTTTTCCGGATAGCCGATATGGCTGATCATTTCTCCCATGGCCCGGATCAGGCTGCAGGGATCCGCGTACTGGGCCCGGTTGTGCTGGACCAGGAAGTTCCCCACCCCGTGAATGGCTTCGAACAGAGCATACTGATCCCCGATATTGGAGGAGCTGGCGGTCCCCAGGCCCCCCTGGTATTCCGCCGCCACATCAGTGACAATGTCCCCGTACAGGTTGGGCAGCAGGAACACCTGCATCCCTTTGGTGAATTCCTGGTCCGTGATCTTGGCAGCCATGGAATCCACCAGTCTTCCCGGACGGTGATTCCGGGATATTCCTTTTCCAGGCATGGGCCGTTTTCAGGAAGTTCCCGTCCACCAGTTTCACGATGTTGGCCTTGGTGACCACCGTCACGTTGGTCTTCCCGTTGTTTTTGGCGAATTCAAAGGCGGCCCGGCAGATCCGTTCCGCTCCGGGACGGGTCAGCACCTTGAAGTCCACCGCCAGGTCATCATCCACCTGGATTCCCTTGTTGCCCCAGATGTATTCCCCTTCGATATTTTCCCGGAAGAAGTCCAGTCGATGCCCTTTTCCGGAATCCGCACCGGCCGCACCGCCGCATACAGCTGGAGGGCCCGACGCAACAGGCTGTTGGCGCTGACCATATTGGGCCAGGGATCCCCGGACCGGGGCGTCACAAAGGGCCCCTTCACCAGCACGTCACAGGCTTTGCAGGCTTCCAGCACTTCCGCCGGCAGACTTTCATTCTTCTGGGCCCGTTCCTCGATGGTCATGCCGGGGATGGTCCGGAATTCCACCTTGCCGGAGCCATTTCGTCCTTCAACAGATATTTGGCCACCCGCAGGGCCTGTTCCATGATGTAGGGCCGATGCCGTCGCCGGGCAGGATGCCCACGGTGATGTGGCTCAGCTTCTTGAAGTCCTTCCGGGCCGGGGCGTTCTTGATGGTCTCGATCCGTTTGAAGTCTTCCCGGATCAGAGCGCCGAAACGTTCCATGGCCTTTTTAATGACTTCTTCCTGTGCCTGTTCGTCAGATTCCTTCTGATTCATGATTTCCATGGTATACTCTCCCTTTCTCTCAAGCCGCCGGCCGCTTCCACAGCACCGGGGGCAGCTATTCCTTTTGATGGTTCCAGTTTATCCGATTGTTCAGAGCATTTCCAATACTTGTACTCCCATAGGGGATATTGGAGGGATTCTATGGGAGTTGATATATTTTGTCCTCCCCTGAAAGGGAGGGGGACCAGCCGAATGGCTGGTGGAAGGGTCCCACACCCGATGTGAGACCCCCTACCCGCAAGCGGTCCTTTCCCCCTTTCAGGGGGGACACTGGGCTCACAGCCTGCAACACACCTTACACCTCCGGCAGCTTTTCCGCTTCCGGCAGGTTCAATAACTTTCTCGCCACCTGGGCGGCCTGGTGGGGATACACATTGGCCAGTAACCCTTCTGCCTTCTGCAGGGCCGCCTCCTCGCTGAGGGGCTTCCGGTACGAGCCGGTGGGGTCCTGGATGAACTGCCCCAGCACCCGGCCGTCCTTCAGCTGCACCTTCACCCGGCAGCTCCAGTGGCCCGGGTAGGCCGCCGTCAGGTCCGCCGCCTCCCGCACCCGGATCCGCCCCAGCATCGTCTGGATGGCCGGGTCCGCCACTTTTTCCGGGGTGAACAGGCTCTGGTCCACCTGCCCCAACACCAGAGCCCCGGCCAGGGTAAAGGCAGGGAGAACTTGGCGTCCAGGGGGTTCTGAGGATGCAGGCACCCGTCACTGACGGCGCACTGCTGGTACCCGATCTTATACGTTTCTGCCTCCAGGCTCACCACGCTGTCCAGGATCCGCTGCTCCGCATCTGCCAGAGGCAGCATCCCCTCTCCCAAGATGGCTTTCCGCAGGGACAGGGCGCCGTCGATGCCCGCATGGGCACTGCGACAGCAGGGATACGGCTTCATATCCATGTTCAGGATTTCCCAAGTAGTCCCCAGGCCTTCCGTCAGTTTCTCCAGGTGGCCGCCGTCACTCATGGCATTCAGCAGTCCCCCGTCTTCCGCCTCCAGCACATGGACCGGGCCCTGCATGCCATAGCGGGCCAGATAGGTGCAGCGCAGACCGGTCATGGCCGCCTGCCCCGGGTTCAGCACCTTGGAGTTCGTGCCGTCCCCCAGGAACGCCCATACCCCCGTGGTCTGGGACCCGGCCAGTCCCAGGGCCGAAGCCGTTCCTTCCGCATCGAGGCCCAGCAGATGGGCACAGGCCGCTGCCACCCCGAACGTGCCGCAGGTGGCCGTGGCATGCCAGCCCCGTTTCCGGTGGGCCGCCACTCCGAGGCCATGCCCACTCGGTGGGCCACTTCGTAGCCGGCCACCAGGGCGGTCAAAAAATTCTTCCCCGTGCTGCCCAGGGCGTGGCCCAGGCACCAGGCCGCCGGGATCATACTGGAGGAGATGTGGGTCTTGGACCCGGGATGCACATCGTCCAGTTCCAGGGTATGGGCCAGCATGGCATCCAGCATGGCCGCCTCCGTTACGGGCCATCTTTCCTCCAGGGGCTGTCCCAACAGGGCCACCCCCGTGCGCCGGTTTTCCGGATCCAGGCCCGCAGCGCCTGTTTCATTCTTTCCACCAGCGGGTCACCCACGGCCCCCAGGGCCACGCTGATCAGATCCAGGGCCCGGTAGACCGCCGCCTGCTGTACTGTTTCAGGGAGCCCATCCCAAGAAAGGCTGGCCGCAAATGCAGCCAGCTTTCCCAGAGGTGCCTCCCGCACCGTTTGTTCCATTATGATGACCTCAGCTTTCTTTGAACAGGTTGATCATGGACCCGGCCAGCAGGGTCTTCCGTTCCGTGTCGTTCAGGATCTTCAGGTCCAGGTGCAGGGTCCGGGTGCTGCCATCGGTGCCGATGACCGTGGCGTCGATGCCGCCTTTGTTTTCGGCTACGATCTCACGGATGTTCGGCAGCCATACCCATTCGCCCACCTTCAGGTCGATGTTGTCGTCCGGGTTCGTGAAGGGCAGCATGCCCCAGTTCACGCAGTTGCTGCGATACCGTTTCGTGGCGTATTCGATGCAGATGTTGGCCAGGCCGCCCAGCACCTTCTGGCAGGACGCCGCATATTCACGGGCGGAACCATCCCCCGGCCGTTTGGCGTACAGCACGGAGCCGATACCGGTAGTCGCCAGCAGGGTATCCAGGTTCTTGTCCACGTCGATGCCCACATTCTTCAGCGGAGCTAGAATTCCGCAGCGGTCTTCCGGTCGCCGGACAGACGGGCTTTTTCATAAGCCTGGGCGTCTTTGGCCCGGCCCACATACTTCGGATCCTTCCGCAGCAGGGTAAATTCGGAGATCTTATAGGGGTTGGACCGGTAGGAAGCCGTTTCCCCGGATGGGATCAGTTCGTCGGTGGTGGTCACTTCGTCCCGGATGACGGAAGCCACCTGGAGCAGCAGGTTGTCGGTCAGGTGTTCCATGGCCGGCCAGTCCTTGATGAACGGTCCATAGACGATTTCCGTTTCCGGCTGGGCCTTGCCGAAGCCGTTGTAGACCACGTTGTCATAGATTTTCTTGTTGAACGTGAACGCCGGGATGTCTTCCGGTTTGAACACGTCCTTGATTTCCTCGGCGGAGGTCAGATAGCCACCGTTGAAGGCCGTGGCCGCAATGCTCTTGGAATCCATCAGAGCAGCGGAAGCCACCTGCCCATGTTGGGTTTGGAGCCTTCTCGGTTCGGATAGTTCCGGGTGGAATGGCGCAGCACGAAGGCATTGTTTTCCGGGCAGTCACTGGCACCGAAGCAGGTCCGCAAAACGCGGTCTTCACCCGCACGCCTTCCGTCATCAGGTCATTGACGATACCGTCCTTGTTCAGCTCGGTGAGCACCGGCTGGGAAGCGGGGTAGATGTTCAGGGGGAACATGCCCAGGCCCCGGTTTTCGGCTTTGGCCACCTGGTCCACATAGGAGATGTTTTCGAAGGAACCGGCCGCGCAGCCGGCGATGGCAGCCTGGTCCACCCGAATGCGGCCGTTCTTCTGGATCTTGCTCAGCATATCCGGATGGATGTCCGGGTTGTTCTCGAAGACAGTTTTGGCGTTATCTTCCACGTATTTCATGTATTTTTCCGGACGGGCGATCACGTCCTTCAGCGGGAAGGCATTGGACGGATGGTACGGCAGGGCGATCATGGGTTCCACCGTACTCAGGTCGATGTGGATCAGGCGGTCATAGTAGGCCTTGTCGCCGGGCACCAGGTGCTTGTAATCGGCTTCCCGGTCGTGGATCCTGTATCTTCCGTACCTTGTCATCGGTTTCCCAGATGGAGGTCAGGCAGGCGGATTCCGTGGTCATGGTGTCGATGCCGTTCCGGGTATCCATGGACAAGGAGCGATGCCGGGGCCGAAGAATTCCAGGATCCGGTTCTTCACGAAGCCGTTCTTGAACGTGGCACCGATCAGGTCAGGGCTACATCCATGGGGCCCACCCAGGGTTTGATGGAGCCGGTCAGGTAGATGCCCACCACTTCCGGATATTTCAGTTCATAGGTCTTGTCCAGCATGGCTTTGGCCACTTCCGGGCCCCCTTCGCCGATGGCCAGGCAGCCCTGGCTGCGTACCGGGTGTGGGAATCGGACACGATGGCCATGCTGCCGCCCTTGACGATCATTCCCGCATGTAGGAATGGATGACGGCTTCATGGGGCGGTACGAAGATGCCGCCGTATTTTTTGCAGATGGTCTCGGCATATTTGTGCACGTCGGAGTTGATGGTGCCGCCTACGGCGCACAGGCAGTTGTGACAGTTGGTGAACACCGTGGGCACCGGGAATTTCTTCAGACCGGAAGCGCAGGCGGTCTGCATGATGCCCACATAGGTGTTGTCGTACACGCCGATGGCGTCGAACTTCAGCTGCAGGTTGGCCGGGTCGCCGCTGGTGTTGTGGTCTTCGATGATTTGGTAGGCAATGGTGTGCTTTTTGCCTTCAGCCGCATCCAGTTCCGGATGATCCTTGGCCGGTACCGGTTTGCCGTCAACCAGGTAATGTCCTTCTGCAAAACATTCAATCATGATTCAGTCTCCTCTGTTTTTCTAACGGATCCAACTCTCTTCCATCAGATCCTCTATCTTCTCTTTTCAAACCCAATCAAGCTGACATCTGACATCTGGTGTCTGACATCTCCTTACCGGATATATACGTACCCGTCCATGATACGCCGGGCCGTCCGGACCACGCCGCCCTGGAGGACTTTTTCGCCGTCCATCTTCATCAGCACATCGGTGACGCCGCTGGAATGGCCCAGCCGGACACAGTCGCTGTCGTGCTGCCCCAGGATGTCGCTGACGATGGTGCCGGGGATCTTGGCAGCGGCGCCGGTGGCCACGGCCACGGTCATGGGATAGGCCTTGTGCAGGGCCCCTACGGAAATGGCCCGGACGCACAGATCCATGTTTTCCTTCTTCACGATGTTGCCGTCCATGTTCTTGTAATCCTGGCCGGGCTGATGATGGCCACTTTCGGAGCGGAGGTGGATTCCGTCCGGGCTTTCATGAAATCATCCACGAAGCCGAATTTCTGGGCGGTGATGCCCCGGATCCGTTCGATGTGTTCCATCACATCCTTGTTCTGGTTCAGCTCGGTCAGTTCTGTCCCCGTAATGCCCAGGTCGGAGGCCTTGATGAACACCACCGGTTGGAGCAGTCGATCATGGTGACTTCGGCTTTACCGTACCCGGGTACGTCGATGGTCTCTTTCTTCAGGCCGGTGGGGAACAATTTGCCGGTCTTGGCCCCGGCCGGGTCTTCGAAGTACATGTCAATCCGGGAACGGTGCCCGGTACGCCCTGGATGCTGGCGTCCCCGTTGACAGCCATGCCGTCCTGCACCCGCACATGTTCTTCGATGACCTTGTTGGTGTTCACGTTGTACACCCGTACCTTCGTGATGCCTTCCACCGGTTCCACCAGGCCTTCGTCGATGGCGTAGGGACCCACCGCAGAAGAGATGTTGCCGCAGTTGGCGGAATCATCCACCCGGGGGATCACGATATCCACCTGGAAGAAGTGGTAATCCACGTCGATGCCGGGCCGGTCGGATTTGCTGATCACGGCCACCTTGGAGGTGGAGCTTACGGTGCCGCCCATGCCGTCGATCTGTTTCACATCCGGGGTCCCCATGACCTTCAGAAAGATGTCCTTCCATTCGCTTTCGTCCGCCGGCAGATCTTCTTTGTGGAAGAACACCGCTTTGCTGGTGCGCCGCGCATATATACACAGGGGAATTTCCGTTGTTTCTGGTTCATGCTGATTGCCTCCTTCAAGCTTGCCATCCGTTTCTCTCTTGATGGCTTCAGTATACCGCTTTCAAAGCATTATGAAAATGATAGAATATAGTCATAAGCAATTCCGAATTGGAATAGATTGGATGTGAGTACCATGGATGAACGGGATATCCAGATTTTCCAGACCCTGATGGAAACGAAGAATGTGACCAAAACCGCCCAAACCCTGTACACGACCCAGAGCGCCATCACGAAGCGGCTGCACAAGTTGGAGGAAGAGCTGGGGGCACCTCTGTTCCTGCGCTCGGTGAAGGGACTGATCCGGCGCCGTCCGCCGATGCATCGCCGGAGAGATGGAACAGCTCCAGGCCTCCCTGCAGCGGGTGAAGAACCTGTCCCAGTATGCCCAGGGCCGCATCGCCGGCCACCTGAAGCTGGGGGTATCGGTGAACTACGCCCGCTACACCCTGCCGGACCTGCTGAAACAGTACATGACCGATTATCCGGAAGTGCAGATTTCCGTCACCACCGGCCAGAGCCTGGACCTGTTCACCCGGCTCCAGGAGGGGAAGCTGTCTTTGGCCGTGCTCCGGGGCCATTTCCCCTGGTCCGGCCAGAGCCGGCTCCTTTCCAAAGAAAAGGTGTATGCGGTCACCAGTAAAGAGAATGAAAAATCCCCTTTTCCCAGCTGCCCTATATCCACCGGCAGTCGGACAAGCCGTTCATGGCCCGGATCCAGCGCTGGAAGCTGGAGCAGCACATCACGGATTCCCCTTCCTCCATCCAGGTGAACGACATCGCTACCTGTCTGGCCATAATCACCAGCGGCATCGGTTGGTCCGTGCTGCCGGAGATCTGCCTGAAGGGCCGGGACGACCTGGTGAAGAAAGCCCTGACCTTCCGGGACGGCACCCCGTTCACCCGTTCCACTTTTGTGTTCTACCAGGAGGAGTACGCTCAGCTGCCCCAGGTAAAGATTTTTCTGGAGAGACTGGAAAGGGAGCCTTGAGAAATGCAAAGCATTTTCTCAAGCTCCTGTCATACGTCATAGGTCATACGCCAAAGGATAAAATTGCCTTTGGCAAATTTTATAACTTCCACACCACGCACACCGGCGACCCTTCCCGGAGCTGTTCGGGCTCCCGGACCAGGCTGCCGTCCTCCTGGATGGCGAACCGAGTCAGGGTATGGCTCAGTTCATTGGCCGCCACCAGGGTCTCGCCGCCCGATTCCACGTCGATGAACCGGGGCTGTTTCCCTTCCGTGGCGATGTTCTGCCGGTAGCTCAGCCGGCCCGTCACCGGGTCGATGGCGAATACGGTCACCGAATCCTGGTCCGATTGGAGCATAGACGCATTTCCCCTCCGGCCCCATGACCATGCCACTGGCCCAGCCCGGACCGAAGTAATCGTCCGGCAGGGTACTCATAATCTGCTGGGGTTCCAGATGGCCCGTCTCTTCATCGAAATGGAAGAAGATGGCCGTGCTGTCCTTTTCATTCACCAAGTACACCCACTTCCCGTTGGGATGGATGGCCACATGGCGGGGTTCCGCCCCTTTCCGGGCCGTCCACACGAAGGCTTCTTCCAGAGCGTTGTCCACCGGATCGATGGCATACACCTCCACCTTGCCGATACCGTGGTCCCGGCCCTGGCAGGGCACCAGCAGCCACTTGCCATCCGGATGGAGACAGACCTGATGGGGATGAGAAATGTACGTGGCTTCCTGCCCGGGTACGAAACACCACCTGCTGCACCGATCCCAGGCTGCCGTCTTTTTCCAGGGCCATCCGGGTGATGCAGCCCGTTTCCAGGTTTCCCACGTACAGGTTCTTCCCGTTGGGGCTCACCACCAGATGCACCGGATTGGTTCCATAGGTAGGCGCACTGTTCATTTCTTCCAGGGTACCGTCCTCGGCCACCGCAAAGGCCGTCACCGTGCTGAAATCCCCATGGACCGCATACAACCGGTCCTTGGCCTCATTGAAGCACAGATAGGAGGGATTCTCCCCGCAGGGAACCACCTGGATTTCTTTCCAAGCTCCCCCTGCAGCCGATACACCGTGATGCCCCGGCCGATGGCTTTTCGTTCTTTCGTGGTTCTGGAACCAATATAGGCAAACATAGTATCCCTCCCGGATCAATGCAGGAAACTGAGCCCACCCACCAGGGTGAACACGAAGATGATGGTCACACACAGGGCCGAGACCCCGAACAGTTTGGCGAACAGGGCGGAGTCGCTTTCCTTCCCCTTGCCGCTCTTTTCCTGGGAGCAGCTGGCCATGACCAGGGACCGCCGGTGGACATGGGACTGATGCCCGCCACTGTGGCCGAGCACACAATGGCGGCCACCATCTGGAGCAGGGAAGCTCCGCCCACGTTGGCCGCCACCTGGGGCACCGTGGGAATCAGGGTGGGGAATACCACCCGTTGGCGCTGGAAAACCAGCTCATGATGCCGCCGGTGAGACCCATGAGGCCGGTGCTGTCATTGGGCTCATGAAGGAAGCCAGGCCCCGGGCCAGCAGGTCGATGCCGCCCAGCAGCTTCACCGCATTCATCAATACGCTGATGCCGCAGATCAAAATCAGGGTATTCCAGGGCAGGCTCTTCACGGCCTTCTTTTCATCCACCCTGCCGGTGAGCAGCAGGATGAAGGCCAGGGTGAAGCACACGAAGCCCACGTCCTGGGAGAAGCCCACCACGGAAACGAACAGGGCCACGATGAGCAGCAGGCTCAGTTTCTGGATGGCATCGAACCGGATGGGTTCTGCCTCTGCCTGGACCGGCTGGCCCCGCAGCTTCCAGCCTTTGAATACGATATAGACCACCAGGGCGCACAGGGCATTGGCCACCGTCACCCCGGCGAAGATGGCCATGCCGGGCATGGTGAGCTGCATCTGTCCCAGCAGGTCGCTCACGATGATGCCCGTCAGGGCAATGGGCGAGGCCGTACCGCCCACAGCCCCCAGGATGGCCATGGCCCCCATGAGGATGGGGCTGGCGTCCAGGTGGAAAGCCAGGGGCACAGCGAACAGCACCATGACCGTCTGCACACTGATGGCCCCGGGCCCGATGGCACTCAGGACGAAGCTCACCACGTAGACCACGATGGGCACCAGGAACACCCTGGTCCCGCAGAGCCGGGTCAGCTTTTTGGACGCCTTATCCAGGGTCCCGTTCTCCTGGAGCAGGGCAAAGAAGAACATAGTCCCCAGTAGCGTTAGGAACAGTTTCCCCGGGAACCCCACATACATTTTTTCAGCGGCAGGTCCCCAGTTTCCCTAAAATCAGGACCGCCCCCAGACTGATGAGCCCCACATTGGACTTCTTCACGAAGCCCAGGCGATGGCGCCGAACAAGAACAGCAGTGCAACAAACGACATGGACATGATGTGCCTCCCTTTCAGAGTATTCCGAACTTCTTTCTGATTCCATTATAGGAGGCCAAAGCTATTCTGAAAAATGAAAAATAAGAGGATAAATTCATTCCCTATGGGAATTGTTCATTTCCCAGACAGCACAAATTCCTGTATAATGGAACCAAATGCACGCAAAGGAGAGATTTCCATGACCATACAAGAAACCCTGGCTACGCCAGCCTGCCCTGTACGCCCGGTCCTGTTACAAAAAGGCATACAACCTGCAGAAGGACCAGATCCTGGTGATCAACGCCCCGGTGGAAGCCCACTCGTTCGCCTCCCTGCTGGCAGAGGAAGCCTACAAGGTCGGTGCCGCCCAGGTGGTATTCAACTGGTACTGCAACGCCACCACCCGGCTGCGCTACCAGTATGAAACCCAGGACAAATTCGAGACTGTTCCCGGCTGGCGCAGCGAGTTCAACCTGTATTACTACCGGAAGGGTGCGGCCTTCCTGAGCCTGATTTCCGCCGACCCCTGCAGCATGCAGGGCATCGACCGGAAGAAGATTTTTGCCTGGCAGAAAGCGTTCCACCAGCCGTGAAGGAGTATTCCGACGGCATGATGGCTTCCCGGACCAACTGGCTGGTGGCCGCCGTACCCAGCACCGTATGGGCGAAGCTGCTGTATCCGCATCTGCCGGAAAAAGAAGGGCTGGACAAGCTGTGCTCCAGATCCTGGACGTATCCCGCTGCTGGGTAATGACCCTCTGGCCGACTGGGACAAACACCTGGAAACCCTGAAACAGCGGCGGGAATGGCTCACCGCCCAGCAGTTCACGGCCCTGGAATATGCCAGTGGGAAAGGCACGAAGCTCACCGTGGGCCTGCCGGACCATCACATCTGGCAGGGCGGGACGGAAAGCACCACCCGGGGCTTCCTGTTCAACGCCAACATCCCTACCGAGGAAGTGTATTCCGCTCCCCAGGCGGACCGGGTGGACGGCGTGGTCTGGAGCACGAAGCCCCTGGTGTACAACGGGAACCTGATCGAGGATTTCCAGTTCACTTTCAAAAACGGGAAAGTGGTGGACGTACAGGCCGCAAAGGGACAGGAAATCTGGAAGACTTGATCAAGATGGACGAAGGTGCCTGCCGCCTGGGCGAAGTGGCTCTGGTACCCTACCATTCCCCCATTTCCCTGACGAACCAGATCTTCTACGAGACCCTGTTCGACGAAAACGCTGCCTGTCACCTAGCTCTGGGACGACTCCTATCCCACCTGCCTGGAGAAGGTCCGGAGCGCAGCGAGGAAGAACTGAAAAAAGCCGGCTCAACGATTCCATGATCCACGTGGATTTCATGGTAGGCGGTCCGGATCTGACCATTACCGGAATCCGGAAAGACGGGACCAGGGTGCCCGTGTTCGTGGACGGGGATTGGGCGTAAAAAAGGGGATGTGAAAAAATGATTTTCACATCCCCGTCACTAGTCTCTAGT
>ENA-OQIG01001256-OQIG01001256.1-human-gut-metagenome-genome-assembly--contig:-NODE-1256-length-11500-cov-2.915941_pt1 | contig 11500 bp, 19 predicted proteins | sample MGYA00242576_ERZ504741 | MGnify/ENA primary metagenome ERZ504741 (study PRJEB26092, sample SAMD00036436) | human gut metagenome | host: Homo sapiens | study: EMG produced TPA metagenomics assembly of... | reverse complement strand
CTTACAGACTACTTTGTAGGCGGTCATCCTATGGCCGGTTCTGAAAAACAGGATACGAAAACGCAACGGATCATCTCCTTGAAAATGCTTATTATATTGTTACACCGCCGGAAGGCTTGACCAGAGCGGCAGCGAAACCGGTAATATTCCACCAAAATATGCCGAAAATGCCAACCGTATTATCGCAGTGGCCCAGACCGTAGGTGCTATCCCACTGGTACTTGACTACAGGGAACATGATAAAGTGGTGGCTGCCATCAGTCATCTGCCCATCTGGTTGCTTCCAGCCTTGTAAATCTGGTAAAAGATGCCGACTCACCTGCCGGAACCATGAAACGGGTAGCTGCAGGCGGTTTTAAGGATATTACCCGTATTGCGTCTTCCTCTCCTGAAATGTGGGAGCAGATCTGTATGACCAATGTGGAACCTATTGCAGATATGTTAGAACGTTATATCGGTTCCCTTCAGGAAATCCTTTCTGAAATAAAAGGACATCAGGGAGAAGCGATTTATAAACTGTTTGAAAAATCCAGAGACTACCGAAATACCATTACTGACCGGGCCAAGGGTTCTGTGGAACCTTCTTATGCTTTTTCTGTAGATGTGGCCGATGAGGTAGGTGCGATCTCCACCATCGCAGTTATTCTGGCAGCCAAAGGCATCAGTATTAAAAATATTGGTATCAATAACAACAGAGAACGGGGCGAAGGTGCCTTAAAGATCGAATTTTATGATGAAGCATCTATGACCGCAGCCTGGAAACGGCTGGAATATTATAAATACGAAATGGTAAGACTGTAACGTCTACCTGTCTGGGAGGAAACATATGGAATTTAAAAAATCAGGCCCATTAAAGGGAGAAATCACAGTTCCGGGAGATAAATCTATTTCCCACCGTGCCGTGATGTTCGGCTCTCTTGCAAAGGGAACCACCGAGATCACAGGATTTTTACAGGGAGCTGACTGTCTGTCTACCATCTCCTGTTTTGAACGTATGGGCGTTGCCATTGAAAATAGAGGGGATATCGTCCTGGTACATGGAAATGGCCTTCACGGTCTTAAAAAGCCGGAGACCATACTGGACTGCGGAAACAGCGGCACTACTACCCGCCTGATCTCCGGCATTTTATCTGCACAGAACTTTGACGTAACTTTAACCGGTGACGCTTCCATCCAGAAACGTCCCATGAAGCGTATTATGGAACCACTGTCCCTTATGGGTGCAGATATTGTCAGTGTAAATGGAAATGGCTGCGCGCCTCTGGCGATCCACGGAAAAGCCCTTCAACGGCATCCACTACACCTCCAAAGTAGCCTCTGCCCAGGTTAAATCTTCTATTTTATTAGCAGGACTTTACGCAGAGGACCTACCTCTGTTACAGAGCCCTATGTATCCAGAAATCACTCTGAAATCATGTTAAATCTGTTCGGCGCCCATGTGACCACAAAAGATACCACTGCTACTATTGAACCGGCCAGTGAACTGCACAGTGTAAAGGTAAATGTACCAGGAGACATTTCTTCTGCTGCCTACTTTATTGCAGCAGGACTTATGGTACCCGGCTCTGAGATCCTGATCAAAAATGTAGGCATCAATCCTACCAGGGACGGCATCCTTCATGTATGCAGGGCTATGGGTGCAGACCTTACTTTATTAAATGTAAAAGAGGACGAAGGGGAACCGGTTGCTGATCTTTTAGTCCGCGCTTCTTCCCTTCATGGAACAGAGATCGGCGGCAGCATTATCCCGACTCTTATTGACGAACTGCCTATGATCGCTGCCATGGCCTGCTTTGCAGAGGGAACGACCGTAATCCGGGATGCAGCAGAATTAAAGGTAAAAGAGTCCAACCGAATTGCTGTTATGGTGGAAAATTTAAGTGCTATGGGAGCTGATGTAACAGAAACAGCGGACGGCATGATCATCCGCGGCGGCAGACCGCTTCACGGTGCAGTGATTGAAAGCCACTTAGACCACCGCATTGCCATGACCTTTGCAGTAACGGCTCACTGCGCAGAGGGCGTTACACAGATCAATGGGGCAGAATGTGTGAATATTTCTTATCCTCAATTTTATCAGGATCTTGAGAACTTGTTTTCATAAATACGGAAACAAGATGAATAGCAACAAAAGGCGTATGAGTCCATACCAGGATCCATACGCCTTTTATATGCTCATTTTCAGTCCCGATCAGGATCTTTTCCTGAAAAAATGGAAATCACAGCAGTCTCCCCCGTAACCTAATGTTTAGTACGGGAAAAGTCCAGTTTTTTCAGACCACCATATGTTACATTATCAACATCACAAAACAGGGGACAAAGCTTTTCACAGCCATTTTCTAAACAGGCTGTATGCCACAGGCATTTTTTCATTGTCACATCAAAATAATCCTTTCCATGGGCCTGCTCACTGTCCCACAGATTCGTTCTTCGCACAACACGAAGGAAAATATTGCTGTAAAGAAAATAAAATCCCGGCACCCGTTCCATTTTTACCATGGACAAATGCTTTTCTGTTCCAACGATATCCAGCATATAGTTTCGCATATGCCTGTAGACATCCTCCTGTGACAGACCACTTTGGTTCAGTACCTTGTACAGGGCTATACGGGGCAAAATTGTCTGAGTCAGCGTTTTCATCTGATCCTTTGTCTTATTTTCTGTATTTCTGATCAGTGTATCAAGCAGTTCCTCCTGTTGACGAAACAGCATATCTCCTCTGCTGTTCCCAAACAGGTTGACTAAAAATGCATTGATCTGCCTTTGCTGTTTTATTTTCATCCTTTTTGTGCCTTTTTCTTTTATCATTTTCTGTGATCTCAAGATCCATTTAAAGGGCAGTCCCCTTCTTTGGAATAAAGAACCCGCTCATATCTGTATGTTCCAGTTCTAACAGCGCGATCTTCTTTTCAATTCCCCCGGCATATCCGGTAAGACTTCCATTGGTTCCTACAACACGATGACAGGGATGATAATGGAAACTTCGTTATGTCCTACTGCTCCGCCTACAGCCTGTGCAGACATATGAGGCGCATCCTGCATCTGTGCCATCTTTTTTGCAATCTCTCCATATGTCATAGTCTGTCCATAAGGGATCTGCAGTAAGATCTGCCATACAGCCTGGCGAAACGGGGAACCTGCAGGATGAAGTGCAGGAGTAAAATCCGGCTCTTTCCCTGAAAAATATACATCCAGCCATTTTTTCGCCTGGATCAGAACGGGTGTCTCCTGTGAAATGGTTTCTTTTGGAAGTGTATTTGCAAAGTATTTTTGTCTTTCAAACCATAAACCAGTCAGTCCAACCTCATCTGCCGCCAGTAAAATATTTCCCAGTGGGGACGGATATGTACATGTATAAATCATATTACCACTTCCTTTCCCATCAACTTTTACATTTAAGTTTTTCGCTTACACAGACTCTTTTGGACTCATTATACCTCATTTTTATCTATCCGTCTATAGTTTTATCGAATGTATGTTCGTTTTGCTTTTATCTTAAACTTTCCACCTGACTCTTTTTGCATAAAAAAACGAGCAGCAAAACTGGATTTACGCTTGTTTGCTACTCGTTCAGGAATTATTATATTTCTCAACTCAAAAAATGTCAAAAGGATGGAATCATTTTTTATTTACATCCTATGCCGGATAAAATCCAGTAGCGCCTCTGCCATATTAATCATAATGTTCTTCATCTGGGTATAATGTTCCAGGATGACCTTATGGGTCTCTCTTCCGATACCGGATGCCTTGCAGCCGCCAAATGGAGCGCCTTCCGGGATCGCATTGTAGGTGTTGACCCACATACGTCCTGTTTCCACGCCTCTTGCCACACGAAGGGCCCTGTTGATATCTCTGGTCCAAACAGCACCGCCTAAGCCGTAGGCACTGTCATTTGCCATGGCAAGGACTTCTTCCTCTGTTTTAAACTTGATGATGCATGCAACTGGTCCGAAAATCTCTTCCTGGGCAACGCGCATATCGTTGGTCACATCTCCTAATAAGGTTGGACGCAGGAAGCAGCCTTTTTCCAGTTCTCCTTCTTTCGCCTGTACACCGCCGCAAAGCACCTTTGCGCCTTCTTCCTTGCCGATCTCCACATATTTTAAGATCTTTTCCATCTGTCTGCGGTCGATCTGGCTTCCCATCTGGGTCTCTTCTTTCCATGGAAGACCTACTTTTACTTTATTAAAGCGTTTTACAGCCTCTTCTACAAAACGGTCATAAATGCTTTCCTGGACAAAGACTCTGGAACCTGCGCAGCAACCTGGCCCTGGTTAAAGAGGATGCCCATCTGAAGTCCGTCCATTGCCATTTCCCAGTCACAGTCTTCAAAGAAGATATTGGCAGATTTTCCACCCAGCTCCAGTGTAGCAGATCAGTTTCTGGGCTGCTGCCAGAGCTACATTTCGTCCTACTTCTGTAGAGCCGGTAAAGGCAAGTTTTCTAAAGCCGGATGATCTAACATATACTGACCGGATTTGGAGCCGGAACCGGTGATCACGTTAAATACGCCTGCAGGGATCACATCCTGGACCAGTCTTGCAAATTCCAGAACGCTTAAAGGTGTGGTGCTGGATGTCTTAAATACAGTACAGCAGCCGCTGGCAAGAACAGGAGCCAGTTTCCATGCTGCCATTAAAAATGGGAAGTTCCATGGAACGATCTGCCTACTACGCCGATCGGTTCTCTTAAGATCAGGCTTAAGGTGTCTTTGCCAAGAATATTGGCACTTCCCTCTTCTGCCTGGATGCAGCCTGCAAAGTAGCGGAAATGGTCAGCTGCCATAGGGATATCTACTGCCAGTGTCTCACGGATGGGCTTGCCGTTGTCCATGGACTCTACCATAGCCAGATGTTCCTTATTTTCATCAATGATGGCAGCGATCTTATTTAAAACGGCGGCTCTTTCTGCAACTGTAGTATGCTTCCATGTTTTAAAAGCTTCCCATGCTGCTTTTACTGCCTCATCTACATCTTCCTTTGTTGCCTGGCACACTCTGCTAATACGCTTCCGTCTGCCGGGCAGATTGTTTTAAATGTTTCATGGGCAGAAGCATCTTTCCACTGACCTCCGATAAATAACTGATAACGTTCCTGTAACTTTGCCTTTTCCATATTATTTTCCGCCTTTCTTATGCAATTTCTTTGCAGTCTTTCATGCCTTTTGCCACTGGACCATTTCCATTTCCATTTTCATAAAGCCCGCAGATCTTATTAATAAGCAGCCTTGAAAATTCCGATTACCTGTTCTTTGGTAGCCTTTCTCGGGTTGGTCAGCTGGCATACGTCCTTCATTGCATTTTCAGCCATGATCTCATAGTCTTCTTCTTTTACTCCAAGACTTCTCAGGTTCTGTGGGATACCTACCTGCTCGCTGAGCTGGCGGATGGCTGCAATGGCTTTTCTGGCTGCTTCCATAGTGGAAAGTCCGTCAATGTTTTCACCCATTGCCTTTGCAATGTCTCTGAAGCGGTTTGCATTTCCGATCAGGTTAAACTCTTCTACATGAGGAAGGAGGATAGCGTTGCACACACCATGAGGCAGGTTGTAGAAACCACCTAACTGATGAGCCATCGCATGAACATAACCTAAGGAAGCATTGTTAAAAGCGATACCGGCCAGGTACTGTCCGTATGCCATTTTGTCTCTTGCCTTCATGTATTCTCCATTTGCGACTGCCTTTGGCAGATACCGTGTGATCATGGTAATAGCCATGGTAGCAGCTGCATCTGTCAGTGGATTTGCATTGGTAGAAACATAAGCTTCAATAGCATGGGTCAAAGCATCCATTCCGGTAGCTGCTGTCAGTGACGGTGGCATGCCTACCATCAGCTTGGGATCATTGATGGCGATCTGTGGTGTCACTCTCCAGTCTACGATCGCCATTTTTACATGACGGCTGGTATCTGTAATGATACAGAAGCGGGTGATCTCAGAAGCAGTTCCTGCTGTGGTGTTGATGGCAACCATAGGGCACATAGGCTTTTGTGACTTGTCCACACCCTCATAATCCCGGATGTTTCCTCCATTGGAAGCTACAATGCCGATACCCTTTGCACAGTCGTGGGAAGAACCACCGCCAAGAGAGATAATAGAGTCGCATCCATTTTCCTTGAATACCTTAAGACCGGCTTCTACGTTTACATCCTTCGGGTTTGGCTCTACCCCGCCAAATACAACGCTTTCAACACCAGAGTCCTTTAAGATATCCTGAACCATCCGGGCCATTCCCTGTTTTGCCAGAAATGCGTCTGTTACAATGAGAGTTTTCTTTCCTCCCAGGCTCTGCATTAAGGAACCTGTTTCCTTTACGGAATCTTCTCCAAATAAGTTTCTTGTAGGCAGAAAATAATAAGTTGTTCCCATGTGTCCGTACCTCGTTTCTTTGCTTATTTTTTTCACTCATTTTCCTACAGGGAGTTTTTATTTTGGAACACTTTATTCCTCCCTGTGTGTCGGTAGGCTCATGGTAACACTGATCTGATATCTTTAAAATATCCAAAATAAAACTATTAAAGGATATCAGATTTTACCACTGGATAAAAATATTACCCAGTCTTCTCACCGCTTCCGTCAGGCGGCTTTCATCCATATCAGAATAATTTAACACTAAAATATGATCATATTCCGGGTTCTTCTCACTGCAGAACCGGGACAGACATGAAATATGGATACCCATATTTTCCGCTGCCTCTTCAATCTCCGTATCTGTCATGGAAGTATCTACTTTTACCAACAGATGAGTGCCGCTCTCACCTCCGTCCACGCTGACTGCTGGCAGTAGCACCGATTGTTTTAAGATACGCTTTAAACGTTCTCCTTCTGCATGATAAAACTTCTTAAGACGGCTTAAATGGCGCTCAAAATAGCCATTTTCAATAAATCTTGCCAGAGCATACTGCTCACAGGTAGAGGCTGTATTGCAGTAAAAATTGGCGGTATCAATGTAGCGGCGCATCAGCTTCTCCGGAAGGACCATATAGCTGATACGGATAGCCGGTGTCAGGGTCTTGCTGAAGGTGTTCATATAGATCACGCTTTCGTGGGAGTCCATGCTCCCAAGTGCGGGAATAGACCGGGAACGATAGCGGAATTCGCAGTCATAATCATCCTCTATGATATAGCGTTCTTCTTTTTCTGAAGCCCAGCTTAAAAGCTCCTGACGCTGGATGCAGACATAACTGTTCCCAATGGATAATGGTGCTCCGGGGATACATGGATAATGTCTGCCCCGCTGTCTTGCAGGCTTTTCATATGGATTCCCCCATCGTCCATGGCTATACTCTTCCACTTCAGCCATATTCTTCATAGATCACAGGGATTTTCTTATATCCCGGGTTTTCCACAGCATAGACTGCGTCTGCAGGCAGAAGCTTGATCAGACGGCTATACAGGTATTCAATACTGGCTCCGATCACAATGCATTCAGGAGAAATGGTCATTCCACGGGTGCGGTATAAGTAATCCGCAATGGTCTCCCGCAGCTGGCGGACTCCCAGAAAATGACCTCTTTTTACCAGTTCTTTGTCATACTCTGACAGCACCTCCCTCATGACCTTTCTCCACATGGAAAATGGAAATTTATCATACACTGTGTTGTTGGCTGTAAAATCCGCAAACCATTGATCTTCCCTGTAAGTTGGGATATTCTGCCACTACAGGTTTATACTCCGGCATAGCTTCCACTGCCGCCACAAAATAGCCTTTTTTCTCTTTGGAATAAAGATAGCCTTCTACCACCAACTGTTCGTAGGCGCTTAAAACTGTCTTTACGCTGATGCCATTATCCCTGGCCAGCTCCCTTTTGGAAGGCAGCTTGGTCCCCGGCAGGATCCGCCCTCTTAAAATGTCTTCTTTCAGTTTCTGATACAGTTCTTCATAGAGAGAACTGCCCTTTTTCTTCTCTAACTCATAATGCAGCATTTCATCTGGTATCCTTTTTTTTTCACTATTCTGGGTATTACATTGGTATCAATTTCGATTATAATAGAAAGAAAATTATTTGTAAACCGGAGGATCACTTATGGGAGTCTATGCAATTACCGGCGGTTCCGGTGGGATCGGCCTGCGTGTGATCAGTCAATTAGAAAAACAGGAACATGAGACTATCAATATCGACTGGAAAACAGGAGATATCCAGGCCGACCTTTCTATTCCAGAAGGACGGCAGAAAGTAATTGATGAATTACACGAGCTGCATCCAGAAGGTTTAGACGGTCTGATCTTATGCGCCGGCGTTCCCGGTTCCTGTCACGATCTGCGCCTGATCCTTTCTTTAAACTTTTTCGGAACGATTTCTATTATAAAAGGGGCCTACGATCTTTTAGAGAAAAAAAGGCGGCAGCTGCGTAGCCACTGTTTCCAATGCTATCTCCCAGGGAGACCTGCGCATGGACTTGGCAGATATTTTAAATAATAATAATGAAGATGAACTTCGCATCCTGGATCTGGTTTCCAATTTAGATGAAAATGACCTTCTTACAGGTAACCGCCTGTACGTGGCTTCCAAGTATGCCTTAGCCAGATGGGTCCGCCGCCATTCTGCCTCTTATGCCGCAAATGGGGTTCGCATCAACGCAGTGGCACCTGGAAACGTAAACACATCCATGACTGCCACTATGTCTGTGGATGAAAAGACGGCATTAAATGCCCTTCCTATTCCTACCAAATATGGCAAAGAGACTCTTATGGAACCGGATGAGATCGCCTCTGCCATTAATTTCCTTATTTCAAAAGAAGCAAGAGGCGTCAACGGCATTATCATGTTTGTGGACGGCGGCACAGACGCCCTTCTCAATTCAGAAAAAGTATATTAGAAAGGAAACTTTCATGGAACCTGTTATCCAGAAATATCTCACAGCTCTTGAAACAAAAGATTTTGAAGCCCTGGCAGAATTATTTACCAAAAACGGCCACTACTGTGATTACTGCGCCAACGGCACATCCCAGCACGAATTTCATTTATATGGAAAAGAAGCCATTTCCATGTTTTTCCGGAATAAGTTTCTCTTCTGTCAGTATTCCATATTATCGCCCACGATCCTGAACGGCTCACAGGCAGAATTTATCGCCTCCTACGGCGGTTACCAGTCATGGCTATTGCCAGCTTACAGCAGCTGACCGCAGACGGACATATCCGCCGACTGACCGTGCGACCGAAATAATACAATCTCACAACATCCTATACAATGAAAGGATCTGTACTCATGATAAAAGAAATAGAAAGCAGACGGAGCATCCGCCGCTATAAAGACATTCCTGTAAAAAAAGAATTAATAGAAGAAATATTAAAAGCCGGCATGCTGGCTCCTTCCTCTAAAAACCGGCAGCCATGGCATTTTATCGTAACAACAGGCTCTGCAAAGGAACAGGTCCTTAAAGCCATGGAAGCAGGACTGAAACGGGAAGAAAAACAGCCTTTTCTCCCAGAAAGTGCCCCTTATTTAGATGGTGCCAGGGCAACCCTTAAGATCATGAAAGAAGCACCTGTTATTATTTTTATCACAGACCCTCTGGCCTCTCCTATGGATCAGCCGCTGGCCATTGATGAACGTGTGTCAGAAATATGCAATGCCCAGTCCATGGGAGCTGCCATTGAAAACATGACACTGGCTGCCACAGAACTGGGCCTTGGAAGTCTTTGGATCTGTAATACGTTTTTTGCTCAGGAAGAATTAAATCACTGGTTAAATGCTGACGGCCAGCTCTATGCTGCCTTGGCTGTAGGCTACGCAGATGAAGCACCTGCTCCAAGACCAAGACGAAAAGCAGAACTGACTGTGGAGTGGCGAAAGTAACACAACCTGCATTATCCCAATGCCACATCAAGGACCATCATCAATGCAAACCCAATGGCAAATCCGATGGTACCAATATTGGAATGTTCCCCTTCTGATGCTTCCGGCACCAGTTCTTCCACTACTACGTAAAGCATGGCACCTGCTGCAAAGGAAAGGAAATATGGCATAAAGGGCTCCAGTTTTTCTGCCAATAACAGCATAAGACCGGCGCCGATGGGCTCTACAATACCGGAAAGCATACCGTAGACAAAGGCTTTTTTCTGCCCTGCCGCTTCTTTTAAAGGAAGGGAGATAACCGCTCCTTCCGGGAAATTCTGGATCGCAATTCCCAGTGACAATGCCATGGCGCCTGCCAGTGTAATGGACTCACTTTTTGCCAGCATACCTGCAAAAGCCACACCAACTGCCATCCTTCCGGTATGTTATGTAAGGTCACTGCAAGAACCAGCATAGTGCTCTTTTTCCAATTGCTTTTTGCGCCTTCCGGCTGATCCGTATCCATATGAAGATGAGGAACTACCATATCCAGAAACAGCAAAAACGCCATTCCTAAAAGGAAGCCAGTTACTGCCGGAAGAAAAGCCAGTCTTCCAAGTCCATCACTCATTTCCATAGCCGGGATCAGAAGGGACCACACAGAAGCAGCCACCATCACTCCCGAAGCAAAGCCCAGAAATGCTTTCTGCACTCCGGGCTTTAATTCTCCCCGCAGGAAGAACACGCAGGCGCTGCCTGCTGTGGTTCCTATAAAAGGATCAGTATTCCTGTTAAAATATCCATCTGCTACCTCATGTTGCTACATTGCTGCCCCATCCATAGGCGGATCTACCATCTCTAAAGAGCATCGTCATAACGATCAGTCGATCATTCCCCGAAGTTTCAGATAATCTTTGATCAGTTTGATCATCTGATCATAATCAATACGGCTGGCATTAATAGGAAGGTCATAATTTTCCATATCCATCCAGTTTCTGCCAGTGAAATATTTATGATACTCTGTGCGCTCCTTATCGATCTTCTTCATGCGGCGCAGTGCTTCTTCTTCGTCTACCTTGTCTACGTCCATAACTCTGCGGACTCTGGTAACCGTATCTGCATAGACGAAAATGCGGACTACATCATCTAACTGATCCTGAAGAACATAATTGCCACAGCGTCCAATGATAATGCAGTTTTCAGACTCTGCCAGCTTGCGGATGACCTCGGACTGGAAGCGGAACAGATTTTCCGGTGATGTAAGCCTATGTCCATCCTTTACAGGTGCGGAAAGCTCCGGCTTCATATTGGTAACTGTACGATATAATAAGTTATTCCCTGCTTTTTCATCTGCAAGACGGAAGTACTGTTCTCCAATAGCACTGGTCTCTGATGTCATTTTCAGGATCTCTTCATCATAATAATGAATACCCAGCTCTTCTGCAAGGCGCATACCTGTAATACGTCCGCCGCTTCCGTACTGACGCTCGATTGTGATCACATAATGTTTATCGCTCATATGACCGACCTCCCTTGTTTTGCTATCTTAAGTATAGCACATTTTTACCTAACCGAACACTATATTATTTGAAATTTACTCGGGAGTTTGACACATCAAAATTAAAAAGGATACTGCAAAGCCTTGAAACAGGCTTATTTTTTTGTCAAATTTTTGTTTTTATTATATAGTAATATATGGTGATATATGTTATAATAATGACAGAG